>ENA-UERG01001322-UERG01001322.1-human-gut-metagenome-genome-assembly--contig:-NODE-1322-length-21035-cov-6.909486_pt1 | contig 21035 bp, 21 predicted proteins | sample MGYA00242954_ERZ507954 | MGnify/ENA primary metagenome ERZ507954 (study PRJEB26167, sample SAMN06115478) | human gut metagenome | host: Homo sapiens | place: China:Sichuan | collected 2015-01-21... | reverse complement strand
GAGTCAGGCGATTACGAATCTGACGAATTACATCGGGAATCTCCGCGAGGATATGGGCGATCTCCGGAAGGATCTGCAAAATCACATACTGTTATCAATGAACGGGAGTAAACACTTATGAATCCATACATGATCAGACGCGCCATTCTGACGGCATTTCACAGTTTTCAAAATCCGCAGGAAGTCCGGGTGATCCTTTTTCATCAGGATTTATGGCTTGCATTCAACCGTCTCGTCATTGAAAAAGACGACGCACTCACGGTGCAGCAGGAGATTGATTTTCTTGCGGGAAAAGGTTATCTGGAGCCGATTCTCGGGTTCAGCGGCTGGTATAAGCTCGGCAGGGAAACCCGTCTGAAACTGGACGCAGCATGTGGGAAGATTGAACGTTCCGAATTAAAGAATGACCCGTTTCTGTTTGGTCCGGAGGCGATGCGATGAGAACGGGTCCGAGGAGTAATTTTTCAATGCTCCCCGCCGCTTTGCGCTGGAAGATCATTTTCATGATTGACGACGGCGCGACATTTGAAGCTGTCGCCAATGATCCGGAGATTGCCGGGGAATACAAAAAACGGGGGTTGCGTCTGACTGCGCCCGCGATGAGCGGGATCAAGAAAAGCAAAGAATATCAGGAAGTAACTGCGGCGCGGCGCAGGAAACAGCTTGCGGACCGTTCCAGCCAGCTCACGACGGCTCTGCTGCGGGACGCGGGGACGCTGGAGACGGTGTCCGACCAGGCGCGGGTTAAGCTGATTCAGGCTTTGTCGGACCTGTCTGACCTGCCGGAGAATTCTGACTTGTCGGACGGGGATCGCGTGAAGGCTCTGCGGAGTCTAGCGCAAAGCGTCGCCGCTCTGACCAATCCGGCGAAGGACAATCAGATCGCTGAACTCAAGCGGAAACTGCGCGAAAAAGACGATGAAATCGAGGCAGCCGAAAAAGAGCATGCGGCGGAAATTGCGAGGCTCAATTTTGAGTTGAAAAAACGGGACGACGAAATTGCGGAACTGCGCAAACTTGCGGGAACCGTCGACAATGACGCCGTCATTCAGAAACTTAACGAATCGGTGGGACTGACATGAAATTTTTACCGTATCAGGCACGATGGATCAAGGATGAGTCGCCGATCAAGCTCTATGAGAAAACCCGTCGCGGCGGCATCACTTACGCGACCTCATACCGGGCGTGCATCAAGTGTCTGCGGAGCGGTAAACATGACTCGAAGTTCGTCCAGTGGGTCAGCTCGCGGGATGAAATCACGGCGAAAGAGTTTGTGGTCGATTACGTTGCGCACTGGGCGAAAGAAGCCAACAAAGCGGCGCGGGAAATCGCGCAGCAGTGGGAGGGCGTGATCGGGCTCGACGGCGATCTGGTCGAGGTCGTGGACGAAAAGAAAGGGATCACGGCACGTGTCGTCAAGTTCAAAAACGGGGCGCGCATTTATTCGTTGTCCTCGAATCCGCTTGCTTTTGCCGGTAAGGGCGGCGACGTCCTGATCGACGAATGGGACCTGCATCCCGATCAGGCGGCGATCTACGATATGGCGTATCCCTGCACCACGTGGGGCGGGCAGCTCGAACTCGTATCGGCGTATGACTCCGAGGGCAGTGAGCACAGCGAGTTTGCAAAGCTCTGCAAGGCGTGCCGGAACGGTCTGAAACCGCAGATCAGTTTCCACCGCACAACCATCATGGACGCGATTTCGGAGGGATTTGTCGAGACCGTCAACGAGGTAAAAATCGCAAAGGGGGGCAAGCCGCAGACGCGGGAAGAATTCCTGGCGCAGATCAGGGACGGCTGCCGTACGCGCGGCGCGTTTGAGTCTCAATACATGTGTATTCCGAATCAGGCGTCCGGCGATCAGATGATCTACGGAGACGACCTCACAGCGGCACAGCAGCGGCTTGACGTGATGTGGCTCCAGATCGAAAACATGGAGCAGCTTGAAAGTTATATTGATCTCTTTGACCCGCTTTACTGGGCGCGGCTTTTCGGACATGAACGTTATGCGCTCGGGTGGGACATCGCGGCGACCGGAGACCTGACCAGCATTTTCGTCAACCGTCTCAGGGAGTCGCATATCGCGGGCAAGCCGAAACATGAGCATTTTGCGCTCATTACAATGCACCGCTGCGAGCGTCTGACGCGTCAGCGGGACGTCATCGACGCGATGCTCGCAAGCTCTTACAACGTGGTCGGTGCGGGCGACAAATCCGGCATCGGGCTGAGCGAATGCACCGAGCTGGAGCGCAAATACCGGATCGACAAAAATCGGACACGGTTTCTCGGACTCAATTTTTCGGCGTCGAAAATGATGATCGGCACCACGATGCAGGCCGCATTTGAGCAGGGACGTCAGATTTTGTCCTCCGATTTGCCCGAGGTCGTAACCGATATCGCAGGCATCAAAAAAGACAAGACGCCCACGACAAAAAAGCTGACTTTTGTGGCGACGAAAAATGAGCTGCTTGCAGACAGCCATTGCGATATTGCGTGGAGTGACGGCCTTGCGATTTACGCAGGGGAAAATCTCCAGACCTGCGGCCCGTGCCGGATGGAGGCAAGCAGGAGCGTCACGCCGGAACAGGCAATCAGAAACAGTTTTAACGAACCGAACCGAATGAGGCGGAAACAATATGAAATATCAAAGACAAACTCGTGGCCGGTCTGAACGGGCCATACCGCAGAGCGGGGCGTTTCTCCTGCCCATGCCGGGCGACCGGTCCCGCTACGAGTCAATGGTCACTTATACGCCCGAGCGTCTGACCTCAATCATGAGCGCCGCGAACTCCGGCGACATCGAACAGCTTGCCATTTGCGCACGCGAAATCATGGAGCGCAACTGGGACGTCATCGGCGCGATGGAACAGCGGGCGGACGCGATCAGCGGCGTCAAGTGGGATATCGTGCCGGGCGGGGCGGAGGAGATCGACAAGGCAGCCGCAAAAGCGTTTGCCGCGGAGCTTGCCGAGTGCGGCGAACTCAATGGCTACGATACGTTTTATGACCTCATCCGCAATCTGACGGACGCGGTGATTGCCCCGTTTGCGGCGGCTGAAATCATCTGGACGCCGGGCGGCGGTCTCGGCGGTTTCAAGACCGTGGACGCATGGCATTTCACGTTGCGGGAAAGTTTTGTTCCGCGCCTCATTTGCGACGAGTTCCCGAACGGCATGGAGCTGCCGCCTGACAAGTTTGTGATCCACCGTTTCAAGAAAAAACAGGACCCGGCGCGGTCGGGGTTGATCCGCACGCTTGCATGGCTGCACGTGTTCCAGAATTTCCCGATCAAGGATTTGTTTTCGTTCGTGGAACGTTACGGCATGCCGTTCGTGCTTGCGAAAGTCGACCGGCAGACATGGGAGGAGGAGCTTGTAAAACTGCATCAGATGGTCAGGCAGTTCGGTCCCTCCGGCGGCGGAGTCGTCACCAATTCGACGGATATCTCGCTGCTTCAGGCGGCGAATTCCGAGGGCAATGTCTATTTCCGGCTGCTCGACTATACGCGCGAAGCGATTTACCGCACGCTGGTCGGTCAGCTTGCAAGCTCGTCGGACGGTCAGGGGCTGAGCGGCGGCGGGGCGCAGAGCGCGGTCCGGCAGGATATTCTTGAGGCGGACGCGCGGGCGCTGGAATCGACGATCCGTGCGCAGATTGCGGCACCGTGGACACGCTACAATTTCGGTGCCGCCGCGGTTCCGAAAATCCATTTTCAGACCGAGCCGCCCGAAGACACCGCGGCGTTTGCGACAACGGTCGCGACGCTTTACAACGCAGGGCTTGAGGCTGATCCGGCTGAGGTAGGAGAAAAGGTCGGGTTGAAGCTGACACGGCGCGAAATGCCCGTAATGGGCAGCGCACCGAACGGTTTTACCATGAGCTCAGAGGATAAAAAAAAAGAGTCTGACGGATTTGCGGATCGGTGGCTCGGGGAATTTGCGAAACAATTATCGGAGCTGACACTCAATGCGGATCTGTCCAAGGCTGAATTCCGGAAAAAAACAGAGCAATTGCTTGCGGAACCGCCGATCGACACGGATGTGTTTGCGGCGGCGGTGCAGCGGGAACTCGCCGCCGGATATCTCGCGGGAATGCGGGAGGCGCGGCGCAACAGCGCACCGGAGGAAACATGAACACGATCGAAAACTGGCAGAAAAGCCGTGTAAATCTGGTGACGCGGAAAAGCACGGCGGAGCTCAAAGAGATCGGGGAGGAACTCAACTCCCGCGCGTTTCTGATCGCGAAGCTGACGCAGGCGAATCTGATCGACGATTTTCGCTTTGTCGCAGATGATTATGCCGCCGGTAAAATCACGATGACCGAGGCGCAGGAACGATTCAAGGAAATCGGCGGGAACAGTCCGGATGAGATTGCAAGAACCCTTGCGGCGCGGAGCCGGGCGACGGCGGTGCTGAATACACAGCGCCAGATTGCGCGCGGAGTCGGAGAGTGGCAGGTCTGGATGGAGACGAAAGACGATCTGCCGTATGTGATTTATCACGCGAACAAAGACGGATTCGTGAGACCGTCGCACGCGGCTCTGGACGGCAAAATATTCAGCAAGGACGATCCGTTCCTGCAAACGCACATGCCCGGCAAATGGGATTACAACTGCCGGTGCTGGGGCGAGCAGATCACCGCGAAACGGGCGGAAAAGCTCGGCGGGGCGCAGAAATTCCGGAAAGCGGAATACGATGCGGAAAGCGGATTCATGTTCAATCCTGCGAATGCGTTTCGCGAAAACGACATTACACAGCTCAAGGACCGCCCGGAGGTTGTCCGAAGCATGGAACAGTCGGTGCGCGCCGGTAAAATCCGCAAAATCGGTCTGATCGTGGAAAGCCCGAAGCAGGCGCATCCGCGCGCGGCTCTGAATGGACTGGGCAGGATGACGGACGCCATGCGGAAGATCCAGCCGGTTGCGGAGGAGTCCGTGGACAAGGCGCAATGGGACCCGAAGCGGCAGCCGGGATATGAACGGCAGGCAGACAAATTCGGGGAAAATAATCCGGAGGAAAAGAACAGAATCCCGAAAAAGATACTGGATGATTTCCCTTCGGAAATCGAGGTAGGAAATATATCCGCGCAGACCTGTTTGGACGCCGGATTCGGGAGTGAACCGATCTCGGTGACGCTGGAGCATGGGGATAAAGAATATGGTTTGACACATAACTGGCGGCATCACAAAGAGGTATTTGCCGACCCCGCCGAGGGAGAACGGATTCTCCGGGCGACTCTGGGAAATCCGAAAGCGCAAACAACGGTAACTTTGGAAAAAACGGAAGATGGTGTTCGGAAAATTATAACCTTTTTCGATCCGAAAACAAAATCTTACTGCGTGGCGCGGTATGACGAAAAAACGAAAAAGTTTCAGCTGATGAGCTGGCATCGTTCTCCCGCATCCTACGGAGAAAATCAGTGGGAGATTTCCGCCGGTCGCGTACTGGACCGGGAACGGCAGAAAGAATACTGGAAAGAGCGGCATGAAAAGAAATAACGGCGGTTTTCCGCGCCAGCTCCGCAACATGTGCCATACTCGTAACGCGGGAAACCGCCGTAGGCAAGTCCAATGCCAGTTCTCCAACATGTGGCCTACTCGTAACATCGGACTTGCCTGAATATTACAATAACGCCTGTTTCGGGGAAGTCAAGGGACTTTCCGGACTTTTTTTGACGGGTCGGACGAACATCGGGAGATTGTGATGGAAATTAAAATCAAGGTCGACGCGGGCGATACGCCGAAGACATTCCTGGACATGGCGCCGGAACGGTTTATGAAAAACTGGGCGGTTGCAATCGCGAATCTGGCGCGGAAAAACGCGTTTGAAAAGGGCGGACGCAGTTTCTGGAAACGCGAGATCGGGCAGAGCGTCAAAGAAGAAGTGACGGGACCGGCGACGGGAAGCGTTTACAGCGACAGCTACATCGCGGAACACGTTCACACGGGCGGCGTGATCCGCCCGAATCCGCCTGCGAAATTTCTTGCGATCCCGATCGACAAAAGTATCCGGCGGAAAAAATTATTCGCCCGGGATTATCCGTGGCCGGGAGGCAAGCCGGTTTTCATGCAGGATAAAAGCGGGAAGGTGTATCTCGGCGCGCAGTTGAAAACGAAAGTCAAGCCGCTGTTTGTGCTGAAACGGTCGGTAATGCAGCAGGCGCGCCCGTGGTGGCCGAGCGAGGCGGAAACCGAAGCGGAAAGCAGACATTTTTTTGAACAGGATTTTTAACGCGGGGGAAGGCAGCAAGATTGCGAAACTTGAATCAGTTAAGAGTTAAGAGTGAAATAGTTAAGAGTGGAGGAAAGGGAAGAATCCCTTTCACCCTCTTTACTGATCGCTGACTCTGAAAAAAATAACTCTTAACTCTTAACTATTTCACTCTTAACTCTTAACTGAAAAAGGTTTTCACATGGAAATCCAGGGAATACGGACCGGGGAACTGCTGCTGCATGACGGGATCATGCTGAGCGCGGAATCGCCCGGAGTCAAGCGCGACGAAAACGGCGTGCCGATCGAATGGACGCTGCTCAAAATCGGAGAAAATCCGATTGTCAAAAACGGCGAAGCGGGGAGCCTGACGCTCTCCGGCGAGGATATGAAGTCCATCGTTGATTATTTTGAGTCAAAAGGGGAACTGATACCGGTTGACTCGAACCATTATCTGCATGAGCTTGCCAATATCAAAAAACTCGACGAGTCCGAAGTCCTGCGGCTGCTGCCCTCGGGCGTCGCGGCGATGGGTTACGGTTCGCTTGCTCTCAACGGCGACGAGCTGCGCTTCAAAGTCAAATGGACGCCGACAGCGTACGAGCTCATGAAAGAGAAAATTTTCAAATATTTTTCACCGGCTTTGCGGGGGCTCGTAAAGGGGCCGCTCCGCCTTACATCGGTCGCGATGGAAAATGAACCGGCGATCAATCATCTGGACGCGCTTGCCGCGTCCGCAAACTTAACACCGTCCGACAGATCGGACAAGTCGGGCAGGTCCGACAGAAAGGAAAGCATGGGCAAACTTGAAAGTGCGCTCGGAAGGCTGCTCAGGCGCGACAATCTCGCGCTGAGCGGGGAAACCTCGAACGAGGAAAAAGACAAGATCGCCTGCGAGGTCGAAAAAAAAGCCGATCTGTTCGAGCAGATCAAAAAACTCATGGGGCTCGCGGAAGAAGCGGGCAACTCCGAGATCGCGGCGGCGCTCAAGGCGATCATCGACAAAGCCGCCGGAGCGGATGAAAAACAGCAGAAGCTCGACGAAATGGCGGCAAGTGCGGAGAAAGCTGAACATGCGCGTCTGGTTGCAGTCGGAAAATCGCAGGGCAAGATCACCCCCGCAAATCAGGCGTGGGTTGACAGTCTTGACAGCAAGGCGCTGAGCGCGGCACTGCCGCACATGGCTGTTCAGGTCAATCTCAAGACCGTCACGCCCGACACGCGCAGAGCCGACGACAACGACGTCGCATTGAGCGCGGACGAGGAACGGATCATCCGCACGCTCGGAATCAAGAAAGAAGATTATCTCAACGAAAAGAAAGGAGCCTGATCATGGCGGCACTTACGGCAGACAGGGATACCCGCGAACGGGTTCCGCAGCTCCGCACACCGGTTGCGGTGGCAAAGATTCACGCGGGAGCGCTGGTCGCTCTCAATTCGGACGGCAAGGCGGTTCCCGCCGCGGATACCGCAGGGCTGATCGTCATCGGCGTTGCGCAGCATCCCGCTGAAATCGGCGAACACATCAACGTCAAGCGGGGATGTTTTGCGTTCGGCGCGACCGGGATCACGAACGCGGATATCGGCTCGACGGTTTACGTCACCGACGATCAGACCGTCGCCAAAACCTCCACCAACAAAGTCGCAGCGGGCGAAGTGTTCGAGGTCGACGATGAGGGCGTATGGATTATCACCGGCAACGCATACGCAAAGGCGGATCACAATCATGACGGCATTTATGAGCCCGTCGCAGGATAAAATCAGAAAGGGTTTTAACAAATGGAACTGAACAGAAAAAATCTTGACGCGATGAGAGTCGCGTTCAACCTCAAATTCAAAGCCGGGGTTGAAGGCTACAAACCGCTTTACAGCAATCTGGTCATGGTCGAGGGCGACATTGCTCACGACTCGATTGAGTTTCCGTATATCGAGCAGTTTTCCGGGATGCGCGAATGGCTCGGCGACCGGCAGTTCAAGAACCTGTCGACCAAAACAATCCGGATCAAGGAAAAACCGTTTGAACTCTCCGTCTCCATTCCGCGCCGGTCGATTGAAACGGACAACTGGGGCATGTATGGAACTGTCATAACAACGATGGGCGAAAAAACCGAAGAACTCTGGGACAAGCTCACGATTGAAGCAATGGCGAATCCCGCCGACTGGTTCGACGGCAAACCGTTTTATGCCTCGAACCGCAAATACGGCACGGATAAAAAAGCGGGCACGATCAACAACACCGCCGAGCTTGCGCTGAGCTTTGAGAACTTCGGCACGTTTTATTTGCAGATGTCGACCTTTACCGGTGCGGCGGGAACGCCGATCGCTTCGCGTCCCACTCATCTGATTGTCGGTCCGCATCTGGAGGATACTGCCCGCATCATCATGCAGCAGGACAAATACCGCGACGCAGACGGAAACGAGGTCATGAACCCGCACAAGGGCAAGTGTCAGATCATCGTGCATCCGCTGCTGACCGGCGATTACGCCAATGACTGGTATCTCGGCAAATTCGACAGCGTGATGAAACCGATCCTGCTTCTGAAAAACAAAGTCGGCAAACTTGTTTCGCTGGACAAGGACGAGGATGACAATGTATTCATGCGCAACGAGGTCGTCTACGGCACCGAGGCATTCGGCAACGCGGCGGCTCTGTTTCCGCATCTGCTCGGACGCAGCAGACCGGCCGGAGGGTAAGCGATGAGCTACGCGCAGATACATGATCTTGAGGCGCGGCTCGGCGTGATCTATGAGCCGGTTTACAGCACATCCGCAGAATCGGCGCCGTCTGACGATCTTGAGTCTGCGGCGGCGGAAATCGACGGTGCGCTTGCAAACCGTTACAAGCTGCCGGTCAAAGGCGGACGGTCACTTGCGCTGCTCAAAGACTGGAATCTCACGCTTGCCGAAGAACGGGCTTACGCCCGTTGTGCGGGCAGTGAGTATGCCGAAAAGGTCAAGCTGCGCGTCGATCAGGTCCGCAAGTATCTTGATATGATTCTGGCGAATCAGTTTCAACTTCCCGACGCCGAGGAAAAAAACTCCTCGGAGCCGGGGAGCGGGATTGCTCTTTTTCAGGCGGAAAAACCGGTTTTCGGGCGTGATAAAATGAAAGGATTTTAACAGTGCGAAAACTGAATGAAATCTGTATGGATCTGAAAGAGCTGCTCGCGGAACATTTTGCGACGGTGCGGGTGACGTCGGCTCAGATCAGCGAGCAGTTTCTGCTTGAACTGAAAGTCATCAGTCCGGCAAAACTCCCCGCTGTTGTAATTGTGTTTGAACAGAGCTCGTTTTCAAGCGAAAACACAATCCGTGAATTGCGGTTGTCGCTTGTCCTGATCAATGCTTTTGTTGCGGGGAGCGAGGAGCGGACACTGTCGGTTTTCGAGGCGTATGAAAAACTGCTCGGGATTTTTACTCCGGACGGTCTTACATACAACGATGTGTTTTATCTGCCCGCCGAGTGTTACGCCGCAAGCGCGGATAAGAATTTTGCGTGCCTTGCCCTGACGCTGATCGTCAAGCAGGGAACGAACTGAAAAACAGAAAGGTTGTAAAAATGGCAATTACCTTTGGAACGATTGCTTACAAAGACAAAGTGACGGGAGTCTATATCTCCTCAATCAAAAAGGATCAGACCGGGAGCTCGGTCGATGCGATGAATGAGGCCGGAGAAGTCGTGCAGATTGACCGCTACGGAAAAAAGTTGACGATACAGGTTGACGGCACAGTCAAAGATGATATTTCAACTCTCAAGATCGGAGCAAAACTCACGATCGACGGGACAGAATATATCATTGACACCGTATCCACGACGCAGACCAACACGGGACATTACACGCTTTCCCTGACCGCTTCCGCGCCGTGGCCGCTTGAGACTGCTCCGGCTCAGGAACAGCAGGGCACATAATGTCACCTGATGAAATGATGCGGCTGGCAGGTGCGGAGTTCAACCGCATACTTTCCGCTGATCCGGTGCTCAAAGAGCTGGAGGCCGCGAAGTATGACGAGGGCGCGGAGTTTCAAGCTCTGCTTTCAGTTTTGCAAATCAGCGGAATCGGAATCAGGATCGGCAATCTGCCGATTCAGGAGATGCTGACGCCTGCGAAATGGGCGCTGCTTGACATTTTCAAGAGTCCGTTTCTGCGGGGCGGCACGGTCAGCACGGCGGACGCGGATCTGTTTCTCTACATTCTTGCACAGCCGGATTTACAAAAAATGGAGCTTGCGCTCCATGAGATACCGGGCGCGGCATCCGGATACTCTGCGGCAACGGGATTGAGTTTTGAGTCCGTCTGCGCGGAGATCAAAAGCGTAATCCATGTCGCTTTCCTGCCGTTCGGGATGCTGCCGCCTTGCGAACCAGCGGAAGGCTCATCGCATTTTGACGCGATGTGGCTGACGAATCTCTGCGGAATCGCCGCGCGGGAAAGCAATGAAAGAGTCTCGCATGTCTACTGGCACATGAGCCTGACGGAGGTCTGCTGCCATTATGTCAACTACCGGCGCCGCGAATGCGCCGACGGCGACAAGATCAGGCGTCGTCCGGACTCGGAAACCACGGCGCGGATCGAAGCGCGGGTGGATGAACTCGCGGAAGAATTTTTAAGGGAAAAATCTGACTTGCCGGACGGGTTGGACGAGTCAGACAAAAAACACTAACCTCTGAGGGATATCATGCCGACGGTCTGTAAGATCACACTCGACGCGGCCGAGTATAAAAAAGAGCTTAACGATGTCGTCGCGCGGTCTAAGGCGGCACAGACCGAGCTCTCGAAAAGCAGTATGCCGGGAACACAGGCTGCTGGCAAAGCCGCCGATCAATTCGGCCAGAAGATCTCCAAAGCAGGCGGGATCATGTCAGCATTCGGCTCACAGGCAGGCGGCAAGTTCTCCGGACTCGGTCAGGTCATCGGTTCGCTCGGTTCGCCGATTACGCTGATTACAACTGCGGTCGGAGCTCTGACGGCGGTGACAATGGATTTTCTGCGCAAGGGAATATCCGGCGCACAGGAAGCAGCGGACGCAACCCAGAAAAACGCGGAAGCCATCCGTGAATCCGCCGCAGCCGCCGAACAGCAGCGTCAGAAAAACGAAGCGAATTGGAAAAGTCTGAAAAGTCTGAAAGATTCGCTGGATATTTTGAGTGTTACGGAAAAGGCGTCCAATGCGCAGAAAACGGAAGCAGTAAGGCTGATCGGGTTGCTGTCGAAAAGTTACGGCAATCTCGGAATTTCCATTGACGGGGCGACCGATCTGGAAAAGGACAGGCAGAACCGCCTGAATGCCATGAAAGGCGAATACAAGGAACTGGAATCGGAAATTGCAAGAAACAATGAAATCATAGGCGGATTCTGGTCATCAAAAAACGATGTAGCCAATGCGCAGGGCAATATTCAGAATGCGACAAAACGCATGGCGGAACTGGCTCCGCAGATCCATGCACTGGAGAAAAGCAATCCCGGCAAGGATCATACGGCCGCCGCCAAGTCTGCGGAACTGGACCGTAAACAGAATACGTTCGACTCCGCGCACGATCAGCTGAAAAACGAGGAACAGCAGCTCAAATATCAGCAGCTGATCAATGAGGGGCGCATCAAGGAGGCGAATGCCCTGAAGCTGATCAATGACGCCAAAAAACAGGGCATGGAGCTGGAGAAAAGCGATGCCGAATGGATCGCGGAACGCCAGGGAAAAGTCCGCATGGACAGCTACTACGAAAACGAGATGGACTCCTTCGCGACGAAAAAACGCGAGCAGGAACTCATCAACGCCGGTCTCGACGAAGAAGCTGAAAAACTGCGCATCATCATGGAACTCGAAAAGCAGGGGGCCGAGGTCAGTGATGACAAGGTTGACAAGATCATGCACGAGCGCCGGGAACTGAAATCCATGCAGCTTGCATACGGGCTTAAAGAGCAGGCTTACGGGTTGCAGAATCAGGCGATGCACAAGGTCGGGCTCGGCAAAGAGGCTGACGAGCAGAAAGCGCTTCGCGACGCCGAAAAACAAAAGGGTGCGAAGCTTGACGAAAATGAAACGGCGCTGGTGAAAAGCATCGCCGATCTCACTTACAAAATGGGACATGAGACTCTGCCGCAGCTGGGCGATCTTTCGATTAAGACCAATTCCCTGACTTCGCGCGGCGGTTTTGCCTCCGGCGCGGTCATGCCGGACAAGGATGCCGTCAACAAGGCGGTCGCAAGGTTCAACCAAACACAATGTCAGCTGCTTGAAAACATCAAGGGACTTATCGGAAAACTGAATACAACAGTAGAAAAGAGCGGGAAGGTATAATGGCGGCAATCATCAAATTTCAATCGCGACAGGTGGAACGGAATGAAAGCGGGACGTCGCGCACAATCATCTATTCCGGGACGTTGGAGGAGATGCAGGAAATCCTCAACACACAGGCAATCGGGTCCGGCATGGGCGGCGAGCGGGTCGTCAGCGCAGCGATATCGCAGGAATCCGGCGAAATCTGGCAGTGTGAGGTCAGGTATCAGAATGACAGCATCAATGATGCGATTGTCGGCCCGGACGATACCGCCTACGGCAAAAAATCCGCACAGCTTTCCTGCGGTCTGCTCTCCATGCCGCTGGAGGCGCATCCGAAGTATCTGGCGTGCTGGAACTATTACCTTGCGACAAGCCTGCCGGAGAATACGGTCCCGGAATGGTGGGAGACTGCGAAAAGCACGGTCCTCAACGACGAGACCAGAAAAAATTACAACTGGGTCAAATCCATCGGCGAGCTGCCGATCGGAGTCGACAACAACGGAAAACGCTGGCGGACGATCCGGAATCCGGTCAAGCCGGGCATAGAGTCCTACGATCTCGCGACCTATCAGATCACGGAGTCCGCGAAATATCCGACGCCTCAGAAAGCGGGACGGATGATCGAGGGGAAACTGAACAAGATCGCCACACCGTCGCAGACGTTCGGACTCGGCGGCGACAAGGTCAAAAGACTGTCGCCGGGCAAGAAGCCCGCCCCGAACTGGAAATGCGACGGCGCCAGCATTTCATGGAACGGCAAATGCTGGATCGCCACGCTCACTTACACACGGTCCGGAGATGATCAGGGGTGGGACACCGATCTTTACCAGAAAGAAGCCGCGAAAGGCAATCAACTTGAGGGTCAGTTATGAGCCAGCTGCCTAGTCCGCTGAAAAGCGGCGATGTGTTCAAATCCTCCGCAGTGAAAGCGATCAACGCCCTGATCGATTACATCAAGAGCCACGAACTCAAAGGCGACAACCGGACCATCCGGCTCAATCAGACGCCGTCCGGCATCATGATCAGCGCGATCCGGCCGGGCGGCGGAGGAGGATACGGAACCGCGCCGGAGCCGTATGACGGACCGTTTGCCGTGAGTTATGACGCGGAACGCGAGCTGCTGCGCGTCAACGGCGGCTGGTGCAACATCAACGGATACAAGTTTACCGAAGTCGCCGGAACGGACTCTATCACGCCCGAAGCGGGCAAGCTCTGCCTGCGGGTGCGGTTTGACGCCGCCGCCCGAAAATTCACCGATCCGGAATTTGTGATTGCTGAACCTGATCTCGCGGAAATCGAAATCATCGAAACCGGGAAAAATGAAAAATATGTCGAGATCCGCCAGTATTATGTAACGGTCGCAGTTTTTCTGCTCGGTCGCGAATGTATCTACGCAAAAAATAAAGGGACTATCAGTTAAGAGTTAAGAGTTGAATAGTTAAGAATGGATGAAAGGGCTGCCGCCCTTTAACCCGATTTTCACTAACCACTGATCACTAAAAAAAACTCTTAACTCTTAACTCTTAACTCTTAACTGACCACTAATCACTTGAGACAGGAAATGAGCGAAGAATATTATTTTGATGAACGCCCCGGCGAGGGTTCCGGGCAATGGCAGCCGGACGGAGGCGGAGATGACGGCGGCGGTTCCGGAGGCGGGGGCGGATCAGGCGGAGGCGGCTCGGGCGGTTCCGGAGGCGGGGGCAGATGGGATTACTGGTGGAATGATCCGGACGGCGGCGACGGCGGGGATGACGACCAGCCGGGCGGCGGCAAACCGGAGTGGCCGGACGATGAGTCCTCCGCTCCTTTTTTACGCCTCGACAATCAAGGCTTTCTGCGCCTCGATCCGGTCGGCAGAATCCTGCGCGGAACGCGGTCCTGCTATATTGCATCGTCCCTGATTGTCTACCTTGCAAAAGAGGCGCGGACGCACTCCCGCTGCGTGCTTTGCAAGTCGTCTGCTCCGGAGCGTATGATCACGCTCAAGTCGGCATCCGATTTTCTGTATGAGGACTTTGAACCGCGCCCCGGCAGATTTGAGCTGCACATGCGCTGGCAGGGCGGGCATTACGACTACTCAATAATCAACGCTGTCCGCGTCATGGTCTACGGCGTCGATCTCGGATGGGTCACTCTGCCGCTGTCACGCTGGATGCGGGTTGCGACGGTTGACGTCAAGGACGATTACACCATCTATGTCAACAACATCAAGGGGAGCATTTCCGGAAATTTGAAGTATCTGAAATAAGGAGAGATTATGATACGTTTGTACTATAATTACGATGCGCGTTTTCTGTGCGACGCGGATGCGCGCCAGATTTACGAGCTCCCCGAACTGTCGTTTGACGAGCAGCCGACATGGGTTGTGACGCCGCTTTATGATGATGCAACTCCTCTTGACCTCGGCGGCATTACGACGTTCCGCGCGGCGATTGACGAGGATTTCAAAAGCGAAACATCTGTCATGTGCCGCACACTGCCGGAGTCGATCACCGTTGACGAAAACGGCATTCATGTGCCGCTGGACTCCAATACACAGCGGTTTCTGGAGGTCGTAAACGGCAAAGATCAGATCAGGGTCATATTCGAGCTTGCCGGATTCGACGCAGCGGGCAAACGCGCGTTTTACCTTAAATTCAGGCTCAATGCCTCCGCTCTGGTCGATCCCGCCGATACGGATACTCTGCCGGAGACGGTCGATCTTTTTGCCGACCGCGCGTATGTCATGGCTCTTTTCCGGTCCGGTTTTGAGATTCAGTTTTCGCAAAACGGGACGGAGTGGAGCGGCGACGCCGACGATCCGCATTACTACCGCATCCGCAACCGTCAGGCGGGCGGCGAGTGGTCGGAAGCGATTCCCATGCTGCGCGGCGCAGACGGCAGGAGTCTGCGGCCCGACGCGGCGGGGCTGCTTGCCGACCGGCCCGGAACCGCCGAAGAAAAATATTGTTACCTTGCAACCGACACGCGCAAAATTTATCTGTATCTCAACGGAGCATGGTCGGACGGTATTGATGCCGGTGTTGACGGGCGCGGGATCGCCTCCATAGCAAAGACCGGGACGGCGGGGCTGATCGACACTTATCAGATCACTTATACGGACGGCTCGAAATATGAATACAACGTCAAAAACGGCGGCAGTCTTTACGATCTGGCGCTTGAAAACGGATATACCGGCACACAAGACGAGTTTTTAGCCTCGATGAAAGGTGAAAACGGTGCGCCGGGACAGGACCTCAGGATCGATGCGACCGGCGACATCGAGGAGCTCGCGACGTATGCGGATAAACCTGCCGGATTTGTGTTTGCGAGCACGGTCCGCGACTCCGCCGCGCGCACAACGACGATGTATCTGTATGTCAAAAAATCTTATGCGCTCAACGACTGGTGCAAGCCTCTCGCGATCACCTACTACTCCAAAGGCGAGACGCTCCCGCTGATCAAACCGCTGGAGTTTCAGGCTCCGGAGGGCGACGCTAAAATCTTGAGTTTTCAGTTTAAGGATTATCCGGCGGCGTCGGTTGCGTCGGTGGTCATTGATACGACGCTCGGCGAGCTGACATTGCCTTACTGGTCGGCGCTCGGAATTGAAAAAATCTACCGGCGGCAAACCGGGCAGGTCGATATTTATTTCGGCTCGCTCTGCCCCGAATTTGAGACGGGCAGAGTCTACTTTTCCCAGGGCGCGGCGGGGCTGACGCAATATCAATGGTATGTCGAAAACGGCGGCACGCTCACGTTTGACGAGTGGATGGCCGCCGCATCCAATGCGGTGCCGGAAGCGCCGAAAGACGGCCGCATTTACGGGCGGTGCAACGGCGCATGGATCGCGCTCGAAAACGCCGGAGCCCTGACCGTTACAGGCACTACGAACTATACGGTCAACGGGGCGTTGGAAACGGTTTTAACACAGACGCTTGACGCGGTCGCCTCGGACGGTTCGGCGGTCACGTTTGCCGTGACGGAGGGCACGCTGCCTGCCGGATTGACACTCAACGGCAACACGATCAGCGGCACTCCCACGGCGACTGCCTCGACAACGGTCAAGATCACCGCCACGGCGGGGACGGCATCGCTGGTCATCAGCGTGACATTTCTGATCGCCGACGCTCCGGAGCCGATGTATTACGGGTGTATCAATGACGGAACAACTTACAAGGTGTCGCAGATTACCGCAGACATGCTGACGGCAGATACCGTCACGGAGGCGGACGCGAGGACTCTCACAGCGACGGTTTCGCAGACGATGGGCGGTGTGCTCTTTGTGCTTATCCCGGCAGATGCGGGGCTCACTGCGCGGAAAGACGATGGCGTCGGGAACAAGGTCCCGTTCGATGAGGATATCGGCGCAACCGGAACCGGGGCGAACGGCATTGACCTCACGCTCAATGGAACGGCTTACAAGGCTTACGGTGAGTTCAGTCTCATCGACGCGGACACGATCATTTACATAGGAGGATAATCATGGCAAACAGCACAAAAGGAAATCTGCTGCCGAATACCGCCAACACGCCATTGGATGCGCGGGCACGGGTCGCGACGCTCGCGGGTGTGGCGAACATTCAGAACCCGGAGCTCGGCGGGATTTTCTACTGCGTCGAGACCGGCAAGCATTACAAGATCACGGCGCTGAAATCGAAGACCGTCGGGGCGATTGATGTGGAAAATGCGGCGGTAGACACGTATGAGGCGCTGCCGGATGCGGCGGATTTATCCACCTTGTCCGACCGGATCGGCAACTTTGAGGCGGCGGCAAACGCGATACTAGGAGAGGAGTCGTAATCATGGCATTATCCGACATCCTGACAAAAATCACTGCGCGCCGCGACCGCCTGATCAGCATCCTGACGGCGCGGGGAGTCGAGATCGCCTCCGATGCGACGGTCAAGCAGTGCCTTGACGCGCTCGCATCGTTTTTGCAGGTCGAGCTCTCCGGCACGGCAACTTACAGCGTCAGCGGCAAAAAAGGACATGCGCTGACGCAGGCGCTCGACGTGACGGCGTCGGACGGCTCCGCGCCGGCTTATGAGGTCACGCAGGGGACGCTGCCCGCAGGGTTGACGCTCGGCAACGGCGTCATCAGCGGCACGCCCACGGCAACCGGCACATCGACGGTCAAGATCACCGCGACAAGCGGCAATGCGTCGTTTGTCGTCACGGTCAACTTTGCGATCGCGGAACCCGTCACGCTCTCCGGCACAACAAGCTACAATGTGACCGGATACAAGGATTGTTACGGCAAGATACTGGAGAGCGACACAGCGTCCTCGGACGGTTCGGAGATCACTTACGAGATCATCGAGGGGACGCTGCCGGACGGGTTGAGGCTGGACAGTTACGGCCTGACTTATCAGATGTGGCTCGGCGGCACGCCCACGGCGGCAGGCACGTCGACGGTCAAGATCAGGGCGGCCAGTGTAGATGGCGAAACGCTCGACATCACCGTCACGATCACCATCCGGACGCCGGTCATCAGCGGCACATACGCATACGTGGTCGAGCACAGCGGCACGGCGGCGGTCAATCTGACATTTGACTGCGTGTCAAGCTCCGGACAAGGGGTCTCCTATGCGGCGGCGGGGACGCTGCCGGACGGTCTCACGCTCTCCGGCGGCAAGCTGACCGGCAATGTAACGACGAGCGAGGCGACTCTTGCCATCCCGATCATTGCAAGCGCCTCCGGTGCGGTGTCGCAGACGATCACGGTCACGCTGACCAATATCGGCATGGCTGATCCGGGCACGCTTGCTCCGACGACATCGCTGACGCTCATCGCGCCGGACGATCTGAGTCTGTATGCGGGCGGAAGTCCGGACGGGCATTACTGGAGCGATGACGATGTGCTGACACTCAAAGTCTACAACAGCGATACGCTGATCGCCAGCGGCGGCACGGGATATAACGGAGTCGGATTTGAGGCTGACAACTTTACGCATTTGTGTGCGGGCAACCGCGTTTCAGTCGACATCGGCGATCAACCTGCCGGTGTCACAAGTTACGATCTTACGGTCAAGTGGCTGCGCGGCGGGACGGTCGTCAAGACCGAGTCGCGCACGTATGACTGGCTGCATCATCCGCAGTATTTCACGCGGCCCTCCGGCGATGGCAACTGGACGCTCAAAATCAACGGTTCGGCTGCGACGGCTCAAGTCTGGAGCGGCGGCGCATGGACCGCATTTCCGAGCGCCGGGCTCGGTCCCGATTACGCAGGCCACGCGGTCCGCGTCACGCCCGATCCTGCACTTGACGCAATCGCCTGCTGGAGCAATGACGGCGCAGACGGCGATCCGTTCTGGTACCTCATTTGAGTTAAGAGTTAAGAGTTAAGAGTTAAAAAAAGAAAGGAAAAACCATGAAAAAAATCTTGAGTCTTGTGCTCGCATTGTGCGCGATCACGGCATTTGCGTGCCAGTATCCGGAGGTGGATGACGACCATTACGGCATGTCGGTGCGCTATATCTATCTTGCGGGCGTCAACGCGGTCACGAACCACATGAGCGACATCACCATGCAGGGCGGCAGCACCATTGATCCGCAACTCAAATACACCGCTTACAACAATATGACGGTCGACCTGCCGCTGACCGTGTATATTGCGACGGCGGACATCACGGCGGACGGCAACAATCCACTGGAGCTGAAAGCAAAAGACCTTGAGCTCACGCTGCAATACCGCGTGCTGCCGTCGACGACGTGGCATACGGTTACAACGACGCGCGTCTCCAATCTCTCCAACTCGCTGCTCGCCGGACGCCGCAAACTGTTCGGCGCACGCATCGACACAACGGTCGGAGCGGGCTCCACGATGCTGATCCGTGTGTATATCACGGCGGCGAAATACAAGTTTGATCAAAACCTGCAAGAGGTTCTCACGGTGATCGAAAATGCCGATCCTGATTCGCCGGTCGTCACGAGCGCGGCCGATGTGCCTGATACCGCAACTTATCACCGGCGCACATCAACCCCGCAGACCAGCGAGGGCGGCGGAGCCATAAGACCCGAATTTGTCGGATTGACCGCGCCGGGCGGCGAGGAGATCGACCTCGGATCGACGACCATGTATCTTGACGGCTGGATGCCGCAGCATGTGATCGCCGTCAAAATCTCCGGCAAAAGGAGACCGCAATGAGAGATTGCAAGATTGCGAGATTGCAAGATTGCAAGATTGCGAAATTGCGAGATAATGAAAGCGGGTCAAAGGGCGCAGCCCTTTCCTGCACTCTTAACTCTTAACTCTGAACTCTTAACTGAAAGGAAAATCCGATGAATAAAAAAATCACAGCCATCACTGCTGCGGCGGCTCTCGCAACAGGCGGCGCGCTCTATTACATGAGTGACGATCTCCCGAAAGATGAGCCCGCCGAAAACGTCGATGACGTCGTGGCGGTCACGGTCGAGCTGCCGAAAGTCGAGCTGCCGGTCGTATCTGTTCCGGGCGTCAAAGCGCCGGAGGTGGATACTCCGCAGATCGTCACTCCGGAGATCGTGATCACAAAATTTGTGAGCGCGCTTGAGCTGGACAAACTCAACATCCCCGCCGCCGAAGTGCAGGCGGTAAGCGCAACGCCCCGTATCGTGCTTCTCCCGACGCCGCAGGGCGTCAAAGTTGTGTTACCCGAGGTCAGTGATCCGGCAGAGCGCATCCCGCTTGTAATCGAGCTCCAACGCACCTTGCAGACGCTGTTCCGCGACAAGCGCAATCTCGCTTACGACAGATCAATCGGGATTGATTCGACGGCGTGGAAAAAGTGGATTGAGATTTACCGCAAAAACGAGCCCTATGCGATCGCGTATCAGCCGATGCCCGCAGGACTGCGGATCATTGCCGAGGTCAAGTGTCCGCAGGACTCCGCGCAGATTGAGACGCTCGACAAAAATCTTGAGGCTTACAAGGCCGCCGGATACAATGCGGTGCTGCTCACATTTGACCTCACGGAGCCGCTGAGTAAACTGCTCGACGTGATCTCGTTTGTCAAAAGCAAGGATATGCGCGTCGTATTTGCCTACGCCGGTCCCGAGCGCCTTGAGTGGAGCGTGTTCCAGGACCCGGATAAGATCGCTGATTATTTGAGTTCGATCGGCGCGGCGTCCGATGCGTTTCTGATCGGCTGGCGGCGCACGAGTCTGCATCTGCTGATCCCCGATCCGCAATGGATCAATTTTTTGATCCGTCATGCCCGCAAATGCAATCAGGATTTGCCGGTCATCGGCGAGGCATACCTCGGGCAAACCGCCGAAAGCAATGAGTCTGAGCGCGCGGTCACTTACAACATACCCGAAAATATTTCGGCGGTGCTGATCTTCGGAATCGGTTACAAAGGCGTTGCGATCGAGCGTGCGATCGATCTTGTTTTTCCGCAGGCAAAAGGTCTGCCGCGCATCGGTCTTGCAATCGGGGAGCGTCCTTATTTTGACTCCCGCAATGACACTAAAAAATCAATGGAGGAGAACAACAAAATCAAGGCTAAAATCGAGTCAAGATTTTTACGCGCCGGTTGTATCGGCACCATGACGATCCGGGGCGACGGCAGCGACGGCATTTAC
>ENA-UERG01001318-UERG01001318.1-human-gut-metagenome-genome-assembly--contig:-NODE-1318-length-21086-cov-6.397496_pt1 | contig 21086 bp, 18 predicted proteins | sample MGYA00242954_ERZ507954 | MGnify/ENA primary metagenome ERZ507954 (study PRJEB26167, sample SAMN06115478) | human gut metagenome | host: Homo sapiens | place: China:Sichuan | collected 2015-01-21... | reverse complement strand
AGCGCGTGCGCCAGAGGCAGAACACGTCCTCGCGCTCGTCGAGCAGCACCTCGCCGTCGAGTGCTTCCATCTTGGAAACGGCGTGCACGTCGAATACGAGCGCGCCGCCGGGGGCGATGGTGTCGTAGAGGCGGGCAAAGGTGCGCTGCACATCGCGCGCTCGCGTCAGGTAGTTGATGCTGTCAAGGCAGCAGATGGCGGCGTCGACCGGTTCAAGCAGCCTCAGCTGCGGCATCGACTGGCACAAAAGCAGCGGCGGCGGATCGAACGCAGCGAGCTTCTGCTGCGCCTGAGAGAGCATTTCGGGCGAATAGTCGACGCCCGTGACCGCATAGCCGCGGCGGGCGAGGAGCGCGCTCATCGTGCCCGTGCCGCAGGCAAGGTCGAGCAGCGACTTGACGGGGCGCTTTGCGCGCAGAAAGAGCTTTTCGACAAAATCGGCGCGCTTTTCGTATGCAACGTCCTCTGTCAGTTCGTCGTAGGATGCGGCCAGCGCTTCATAACTGTCCATCGCCGTCACCTTCCTTTTCTGTTTGCTCTGGGTTCCATGCGGGAAGTGTTACTTGTCCGCGGGCTCGAGCTTTGCCAGCATATCGATGGCCATGGTGTAGCTCTCAAAGCCGTGGCCGCGGATCTGCGCGATGCAGGCGGGCGCGGTGACAGACAGATGGCGGAACTCCTCGCGCTTCTGGATGTCGGACATGTGGACCTCGACGGCGGGGATGCTGACGGCCTTGAGCGCATCGTGGATGGCGTAGCTGTAATGCGTGTAAGCGCCGGGGTTGATGACGATGCCGTCAAAGGTCGTGTCGGCGTCCTGAATGGCGTCGATGATCGCGCCCTCGTGGTTGGACTGGAAGCACTCCACGGCCACACCGCGGCTCTGTGCGTGCTCATAGATGCGGGCGCAGAGGGCGGCGTAGTCCTCCTTGCCGTAGATGTCCGGCTCGCGGCGGCCGAGCATGTTCATGTTTGCGCCGTTGATGACTAAGATCTTCATATGAGTATTCCTCCTGTGCTTGCCTTACGCCTGTTTGGCGGCGTGGGCGCGGTATTCCTTGCTTTTTTCAAGATAGAGCGTGGCGTTGGCCAGAATGCTCTCTTTTTCCTTCTCCGTCAGCTCGCGCACGACCTTGGCCGGGGAGCCGAGGATTATCGAGCCGTCCGGCGCGTTCATCTTGCCCGTGACAAGAGCGCCCGCGCCGATGATGCAGTCGTTGCCGATGACAGCGCCGTCGAGCACCGTCGCGCCCATGCCGACGATCACGCGGTCGCCGATGGTCGCGCCGTGGACGGTGGCGCAGTGGCCGACGGACACATCGTCGCCGATGGTGACCTTGTTGTGGATCAGGGCGAGGTCCTGAATGTTGCAGCGCTTGCCGATGCGCACGCTCTGCATCTCGCCGCGGCAAACACTGTTGTACCAGAACGCCGTGCCTTCACCCGCGACGACGTCGCCGAGCACCTGCGCGCCCTCCATGATGAGAATTTTGTCATCGGTGGAAAGGCGGTTAAAATTCATAGACATGGTTTTTCTCCTTTGTGAGCGGGCAAGCGCCCGCAGTATCATTTTTTACAGGGCAAAGTTGCCGTTGACGAACACAGGAATCTCGCGCCCGTCTTTCGTCGTGCCGATGATGGAAAGGTCAGCAGTGCCGACCATGAAATCGACGTGCGTATTGGAATCATTCAGGCCCGCGGCCTTGAGCTCTTCCTTGCTCATGGCCTCGCCGCCCTTGACGCACTCGGGGTACGCCTCACCGAAGGCGAGGTGGCAGGCCGCGTTTTCGTCGAAGAGCGTGTTGTAGAAGAGAATCTTCTGGTTTGAAATGGGACTGTCATAGGGCACGAGCGCGACCTCGCCGAAATACGACGCGCCCTCATCCTCGGCGATGGCGGCTTTCAGGATGTCCTCGCCCTTTTCCGCGTGCGCCTCGACGATCTTGCCATCCTTGATGACGAAGTGGAAGTTTTCAATGATGTTGCCGTTGTGCACGAGCGGCAGGGCTGCGTAAACGACGCCGTCAATGCCGTCTCTGAGCGGGGCGGTGAAGACTTCCTCCGTCGGCATATTGGCGACGAACGGAAAGCCTGCGCGGCTGGTGTTGTCGCCGCCGGCCCAGACGTGCGTCTCAGGGAGCTTGATGTTGAGACTTGTGCCGAGGGAGTTCTGGTAATAGAGCGAGGTGAAGTGAAGATCGTTGAGCTTTGCGATGCGGCTTTTGAGCAGCGCGACGTGCTCGCGCCAGCGCGCGACGGCGTCGCCCTTGCCGCTGATGCGGACGGAGGTGAAGATCGCGTCCCAGAGCTTGTCCATCGCCTCCTGCTCGGGAAGAGCGGGGAAGACCTTCTTCGCCCAGCTCGGAATGGGGACGGACGCGACACACCAGGGATTCACGTTCGCCATCATTGCGTCGTAGAAGGCGGAGACCTCGTCATCGCAGCGATTTGCGCGCGTGATGCGGTCAGGGTCCACGCCGCGCAGCACCTCGGGATCGCGAGCAGAGATGCTGAGATACGCTGCGCCCTCGGCGGCGTAGCCGTTGAGAAATTCCTTCTGTCCGAGCGGGAGCGAGTCAAAGACGGAATCGTCCGCGCGCAGGAAGCGCTCGCGGCTCAAATAGTCGTCTGACCAGCGCATCACGACCTCGCGGCAGCCGACGTCGTAGGCGGCGGAGGCGCACAGACGCGCGAAAAACGCGCAGTCGACGGGACAGGAGATGACGAGCGTCTGCCCTTTTTGAACGTTCAGGCCCACTTCGATGAGCAGCTTTGCATATTCTCTGAGTTTTTCTTCCATGAATGACCTCCAAAAAAGAAGGCGGCTGTGCGTGGCACAGCCGCCTTTTCCTATCGTACGATGCCATACAACATGCATCATAACACAGTTCATGCGCGATTGAAAAGAGTTTTTCGTATTTTTATCAGATTCCGAGAAGAAGCGAGGCAAAGTTGAAGTAGATCATCAGCGAGATGGCGTCCACGACCGTCGTGATGAACGGCGAAGCCATGACCGCGGGGTCGAAGCCGATCTTCTTGGCGAGCAGCGGCAGCGTGCAGCCCACGACCTTGGCCGCAAACACCGTGACCACGAGCGTCAGGCAGATGACGAGCGCGACCGTGATGGTGATGGGATTGCCGAAGATCATCTTGTCGACGAGCATGAGCTTGACGAAATTCGCTGCGGCAAGCGTGGCTCCGCAGACAACCGCCACGCGGATCTCCTTCCAGATGACGCGGAAGAGGTCGGAAAATTCGATCTCGTCGAGCGAGATACCACGGATGACCGTGACGCTCGCCTGTGAGCCGCAGTTACCGCCCGTGTCCATCAGCATCGGGATATAAGCCGTCAGAATGGCGAACGCGCTGAGCGCGTCTTCAAAGCGGGCGATGATCTGGCCGGTGAACGTGGCCGAGACCATCAGAAGCAGCAGCCAGGGGATACGGGACTTGTACGTATCCCAGACGCTCGTCTTGAGGTATGGCTTATCCGTCGGCAGCATAGCCGCCATCTTTTCGATATCCTCGGTCGTCTCCTCTTCCATGACGTCGATGGCGTCGTCGACCGTGATGATGCCGACGAGGCGGTCTTCCTTGTCGACGACCGGAAGGGCGATGAAGTTGTATTTCGAGAAGGTCTGCGCAACGTCCTCTTTATCCTCGAGCGTGGAGACAGAGATGACGTGCGTCTCCATGATCTCGTCGATGGTGTCGTCCTCGTCGGAGAGGAGGATCGTTCGCAGCGAGACGATGCCCTGCAGCTTGCGCGCCGGATCGACGACATAGCAGACGTTGATGGTCTCTTTGTCCGTACCGGTGCGGCGGATACGCTTGAGCGCGTCCTCGACGGTCATATCGCGCTTTAAGTCGACAAACTCCGTCGTCATCAGCGCGCCCGCGCTGTCGTCGGGGTATTTGAGAATTTCATTGATGCTCTTGCGCGTGTCGGGGTCCGCGTGCTTTAAGATGCGCTTGACGACGTTCGCGGGCATTTCCTCCACGATGTCGACCGCATCGTCCAGATACAGCTCGTCAAGGACCTCTTTGAGCTCGGTGTTCGAAAAGCCGCGGATCAGCATCTCCTGCGCGTCGGGATCGAGTTCGACGAACACCTCCGCCGCGGGCTCTTTAGGAAGGAGCCGGAACAAAAGGGGAATGCTGTCCTCATCCAAATCTTCAAAAAGCGAGGCGATATCCGCGGGCTCCAGGTCTGCAAGCAGGTCGCGCAGCGCGGTATATTGTTTTCGCTTGAGCAGATCCTCGATTCTTTCCAGCAGTTCGTCGCGCATTTCTTCAAAGCCGACCATACCGACTCCTCCTTTCTGAAGATAGTGCCAAATCAAAGTGTTCAGGTGAATTTTGCGATAAAAAAATCCCCCATATCCTGCGTCCGGCGACGCGGCTATGGGAGCGACAATCAAGAAACACCCGCCCCTGGCGAGAAGTTTCCTTACCGTTCAAGCTTTAGCATCACGAGGCGGTGAAACTGCATTAGATGGCACCTTGCTTTCGATGCAACCTGTTCAAACCCTCTCATAGTGTCTCCACTACTCCGCGGCAGCAGTCCGTATCCTTGTGGTAGCCTTACCTACCGGACGATGTATGAACTTAACGGCACTATATTATGCACATTTTCCCGTGCTGTCAACCCCTTTTCCGGCTTTATTTCTGTAAAAAGTATGTCATGGCACGCGTTTCTGCTTCCCTTTCGAATTGGACTGTGCTATACTACATAAATTGAAGAGAAATCGACTTTTGAGGAGGTGAGCATCGCCCTTGCAGCAGTATCTTGACCGGCACCGCTTTTTGAAAGGCATCTACCTGATGGTCAGGCGGTACTTCGATCATCATGTTGGCCGCGACAGTGCGGCGCTCACATACTACCTTTTGTTTGCGCTTTTCCCGCTTTTGATCTTTTTGAGCAACTTAGTCGGCATCATGTCCGTGGATATCAGCGGCTTTCTGTATGAAATTCGCGCATTCATCCCGCAGGAGGCGCTTGACATCATCGAGCAGTACCTTATTTACGTCGGACGCGACTCCAGCCCGCGCCTGCTCTGGTTCTCGCTCGTTTTTTCAATCTATTTCCCGTACCGTGCGGCGGCCTCGCTGATGGGCTCTGTCCGGCGGGCCTACGGCGAGCACCGGCCCACGCAGTTTGCGCGCTATCAGATCAAGCTCCTGCTCTACACGCTGAGCCTCATCCTGATGATCGTGCTGTCGATCGGCCTTTCCGTCGTCGGCGGGCGGGTGCTGAACTACGTATCGAGCCACCTGTCGGCCTATATCACGCTGAGCGACGGCTTTATCCGCCTGTGGTCGAGCCTGCGCTTTGTTATCATCGGCGGCATCGTATTCTTCCCCATCGCGATGATGTACGGCCTTGCGCAGGAGTCGCACCGGATGAACCGTATCTGGCCGGGCGCGGTGTTCTCGCTCGTGATGTGGCTCGTATTGTCATTCCTTTTTTCGTATTATGTTGAAAACATCGCGCGCTACTCCGTCATTTACGGCACGCTCGGCGCGGTGATCGTATTGCTTTTGTGGCTGTATCTCGCCTCGGTCATGCTGATCATGGGGGCGGAATTCAACAGCGTTTTGATGGTGCTGCGTAAGCAGCACACGGCGGAAGCCGAAGAGAATTTAGGAGAAACACAGAAATGAAAATCATCATTGTCGGTATCGGTAAGGTCGGCTACGCCATCGCCGAGCAGATGACGGGCGAAAACCACGATCTGGTCGTCATCGACCGCAACAGCGCCGTGCTCGACCACGTTGACTCCATGCTCGACGTCATGTGTGTGGAGGGCAACGGCGCGAGCGCCAGCGTCCTTTTGGAGGCGGGCGTGCGCGAGGCGGACCTTCTCATCGCCGTTTCGGAAAACGACGAGGTCAACCTCATCTGCTGCCTGATGGCGAAAAAGCTCGGCGCGAAGCACACGGTCGCCCGCGTACGCAACCCCGAGTATTTCCGCGATGCACCGATCCTGCGCCGCGAGATCGGGCTTGATATGATCATCAACCCCGAAAATGCCGCCGCGCAGGAAATTTCGCGCATTCTGCGCGTGCCGAGCGCGTTCAGCGTGGAGACGTTTGCCCGCGGACTTGTCGAGCTCATCGGCTTTCAGACCGAAGAGGGCGACAGCCTTGTCGGCAAGTCCCTCATCGACTACAACCGCGAAAATCCCAACAGCATCCTCATGTGCGCGGCCAAGCGCGGGGAAGAGGTCATCGTGCCGAACGGCTCGTTCGTCCCGCAGACGGGCGACCGCGTGTACGTCATCGGCACGCCCGCGGAGACGACGCGCGTGCTGCGCTCGATGGGCAGGGCCATGGCGCCCATCCGCCGCGTGAGCATCCTTGGCGGCAGCCGCATCGCACAGTACCTTGCCTGGGTGCTCACCGACATCGGCACGCACGTGACGATCGTGGAAAAGGACGAGGCCAAATGTCTCACGCTCGCGGAAAAGCTGCCGAAAGTCACCGTCATCCACGGCGACGGCACGAATCACGACCTGCTTGAGTCCGAGGGTATCTTCCACTGCGATGCGTTCATCGCCGTGACGGACCGCGATGAGGAAAACCTCCTTATGGCGCTCACGGCGAAGCGCTACGGCGTGAAGAAGGTCGTGCCGAAGATGTCGCGCATGGGGTATCTCGACATCGTGAACCTCACGGGCCTCGACACGGTCATCTCGCCCAAGGCCATCATTGCAAGCCAGATCTCAAGTTACGTCCGCGGCCTTGCCAACTCGCAGGGCAGCGCGGTGGAGAGCCTGCACTATATCCTCGGCGGCGCGATCGAGGCGGTCGAATTCACCGCGACGAGTGCCACGCACTTTCTCGACCGGCCGCTCAGCAACCTGCATTTTCGAAACGGCCTGCTCGTTGCGGCCATCGTGCACAACGGCCGGATGGAGATCCCGAACGGCCATTCCCAGATCCATGCGGGCGACCGCGTGATCGTGGTGGCGAAAAAGCTCTTTTTGCAGGACCTCAACGATATTCTCGGCTGATGTGCCGGCTGCTTGCGGCAAGGAAGTTTCATTATGAACCAAAATCTTATTCTCAGAATCGTGGGCGTCATTCTCTGTATCGAGGCGCTTTGTATGATCCCGCCGCTGCTGCTGAGCGTGTTCGGCGGTGGTGTTGACCAGAGGGCCTTTTTGTACGCGCTGCTTATCTGCGGCGGCGTGGGAGTGCTGCTCTCGCTCATCCGCGCGGACAACGCGCGGCTCCAGACGCGCGACGGCTTTGTCTGCGTGGCACTGTGCTGGATCGCGCTGAGCGTGTTCGGCGCGCTGCCGTATTTTTTCAGCGGCAGCTGCAGCTTTATCGACGCCATTTTCGAGACCGTCTCCGGCCTGACGACGACCGGCGCGTCCATCTTCCCGTCGCCTGCGTCGCTGCCGCGGGGCATCCAATTCTGGCGCGCGCTCACGCAGTGGATGGGCGGCATGGGCATCCTCGTTCTCATGCTGGCGCTGCTGCCCAAGCTCAGTGAGGGCAGCGTGAACCTGATGAAAGCAGAATCCCCCGGCCCCATCAGCACAAAGCTCCGCCCCCGCACGGGTGAGACGGCGCGCATCCTGTACCGCATCTACATCGCGCTCACCGTGGCGGAGGCGCTGCTGCTGCGCATTGCGGGCCTCCCGCTGTTCGATGCGATCACCACGGCGCTGACGACGATCTCTACCGGCGGCTTTTCCATCCGGGATGCGAGCATCGCGTATTATCAGTCGCATCTTGTCAACTGGATCCTCATTTTCTTCATGTTTGCCGCAAGCGTGAACTTTACGCTCCTCTACCTCTGCGTGACGCGCCGCTTCCGCGAGGCGCTCAAGAGCGAGGAGCTGCGCGTTTACTCGCTGGTCGTGGTCGGCGCGTCGGCGATGATCGCGGCGGACCTGATCGTGCGCACGGGGCGCGACATCGGCTCGGCCATCGAGAATGCGGCCTTTCAAGTAACAACGCTCATTTCAACGACCGGCTACTGCACGGAGGATTTTGACCTCTGGCCGCAGTTCTGCCGCTGTATCCTCGTGCTGGTGATGTTTTTCGGCGGCTGCGCGGGCTCTACGGCGGGCGGCGTCAAGGCCTCGCGCATCGTGCTTTTGTGCAAGTCGCTGCGGCGTGATCTGCGGCGCGTGATGCACTCGCGCGAGGTGCGCCCCATCACGCTCGACGGACATCGCGTGACGGAGGAGACCGTCTCGTCCGTTTCGGTCTTCTTCTTCGCCTATATCGCGATCATGCTGCTTGGCACGCTGATTTTGTCGCTTGACAGCATCGACTTTACCGCGGCGTTCACCGCCTCGCTCACGGCCATCAGCAACGTGGGCCCGGGCCTTGGCGCAGTGGGACCGACGTGCAACTTCGGCTTCCTCTCCGGCATCAGCAAGCTCACGATGAGCGCCATCATGCTGCTCGGCCGTCTTGAGATCATGCCGCTGCTTGTCCTCTTAATGCCCTCTGTCTGGCGCAGAAAATAAAAGAAAATCAAAAAGGGTGGATCGCAATTTTGCGATCCACTCTTTTTGAAAAGGATTCGCTGCGCTTCGTGCGTTGCCACTCGCGGCGCGGCTGCGACACGCGCTCCGCGCAAAGAGTAAATTCCGACGCGCCTGTCGTCGGAATTTACGATCAAACAGATTTCGCGTCTGCGGACGCGAAACTCTGCGAGGCGGTTTGCCTCCATTTTAGCAGCAGGGCCGAGTTTGTGATGACAAGCACGCTGCCTGCGTTATGGACCAGCGCGCCGACAACAGGGTTCAGTGTGCCGGTGATGGCGAGCACGATGGCGATGAAGTTGAGCGTGAGCGAGAATGTTATATTGAGCTTGATGGTGCGCATCATGCGCTTGGAGAGCGCGATGAGGTGCGGCAGCTCCTTGACCTCGTCGTCGACGAGCGCGATATCCGCGCCGTCCACGGCGGCGTAGGTGACGGTGCAGCCCTGCGAGAGCTGGACAACAGCGGCCTTAGCGGCTTCTTCGGGAATGGCGATGTGGTGCTCGGCAAGGAGCTCCGCATTGCCCGCGAGGAGGGTTTTACCGTCAACGCAAGCGGAGACGCTGCGCCCCGGCACCATCTGGAAGTTTTCGGCCTCGCCCAGCGCCTCGCCCGTCTCCTGTTGACAGCAGCGGGTGATGGCCTTGCCGAGCGGGTGCTCGGAATAGCGCTCTGCCGCGGCACAGAGGCGGTAGAGTTCGTTATCGGAGAGGGAGGGCAGCGCGCTGTGCACCAGAACGACCTTCGGCGTGCCGTAGGTCAGCGTGCCGGTCTTGTCGAAGGCGATCTTCTTCACGGCGGCGAGACGCTCAAGCGCGTCGCCCTCGCGGACGAGAAAGCCGTGCTTCGTCGCGTTGCCGATGGCGGCCATGATGGCGGTCGGCGTGGCCAGCACGAGCGCGCAGGGGCAGAAGACGACCAGAATCGTCACCGCGCGGATGATCTCACCGGAGATGAGCCACGTCAGCGCCGCGGCGGTCAGGGCAATGACGACGATCCATGTCGCCCAGCGGTCGGCAAGACCGACGATCTTGGCCTTGTCCGCGTCGGCGGACTGGACAAGGCGGATCATGCGCTGGCTGGAGCTGTCCTCGCCAACCTTTGTGGCCTTCATCTCGAAAGCGCCGAACTGGTTGACCGTGTCGGAGGAGACCTCGTCGCCGACGCCCTTGTCGACCGGCAGCGATTCACCCGTCATAACGGCCTGATTCACGGACGTCTGGCCCGATACGATCTCTCCGTCGACGGGGATGGTCTCGCCGGGCAGCACGCGCAGCAGGTCGCCGACCTTGACGGCCTTGGCGGGGGCGGCCGTTTCCTTTCCGCCCAAGATGACGCGCGCGGTCTGCGGCGTCAGGTGGACGAGCTTTTCGATGCCCGCGCGGGCGCGGGCGACAGTCAGCTCTTCGAGAAGACCGCCGAGCTGCATGATGAACGCGACCTCACCCGCGGCGAAGTCTTCGCCGATGCAGACCGACGCGATCAGCGCGAGCGAGACGAGCACGTCTGCCTTGATGTCGAACGCCGTGACAAGGCCGATGACGGCTTCTAAAATGATGGGGATGCCGCAGAGGAAGATCGCGGCCCACGAGGCGTCGAACGGCAGGGGAACGAGATCAAAAATGCTGACGATCAGTGCGATGCCGGAGATCACGAGCAGCGTGATGTCCTTTTTCGTGCCGCCCAGCTCTAAAAAATGCTCCAGCTTTTCCATTGCCAGTTTCACGGAAGTGACTCCTTTCTGTACCATAGGGGGTATGGGCTTATTATACATATGGGGGTATAGGTTGTCAAGCGCACAAAAAGAGAGAAGCAGCACAAAACTGCTTCGCTCTTTTCATGTAATTCTGATAAATGTGCACTCAGCCCATGTTCGAAAAGCGCTCGACCGCCTTCGTAAAGTTCTCGATCGTTTTGTCCGCGTCGCCGTGCTCGATGCCGTCGCGCACGCAGTGCTTGATGTGCCCCTCAAGCACGACCTTGCCGCAGCCGTGCAGCGCGGATTTGGCCGCATTGATCTGCGCAAGAATATCCTCGCAGGGGACGTCCTCGTCCACCATGCGGTCAATGGCCTGCACCTGACCGATGATCTTTTTGAGCCGGCGGTGCAGATTGTCGGCGTCCATACACTGTTTCATCGTTTGACCTCCATACCTGTTGGGGTATCTGCATTGTACACTCTGCGCCGCGATTTTGTCAATATGCGCTGCCGCGGCGGCTTTGTGCGCCTTTGGCGAAAAAATGGCGTTTTGCGGCAATTTTCTCTTCCTCCGCGGTGTTGCAGAGCAAAAAAAAGTGTGATAGGATATATTAGAAATAGTATGACCGGCGGCCATATTGCCGTCGGAGCGATTTTGAGGTAACCGAATGAAGAAAAGCGACAAAACACCTAAGCAGACCCACCGCCGCGCGGACCCGAACGTCATGGGCCTCCACGCGGATGTGGTGGAGCAGAATATCACCGAGACGCTGGAAACGAACTACATGCCCTACGCGATGTCCGTCATCGTTTCGCGCGCCATTCCGGAGATCGACGGCTTCAAGCCCTCGCACCGAAAGCTCCTTTACACGATGTACAAGATGGGGCTTCTCACCGGCGCGCGCACGAAGAGCGCGAACATCGTCGGACAGACGATGCGCTTAAACCCCCATGGCGACGCCGCGATCTACGACACGATGGTGCGCCTTTCCAAGGGCTACGGCGCGCTGCTGCACCCGTTCGTCGACTCGAAGGGCAACTTCGGTAAGGTCTATTCGCGCGACATGGCGTGGGCGGCCAGCCGATACACCGAGGCGAAGCTCGCGCCCATCTGCGCCGAGCTCTTCCGCGACATCGACTCCGACACCGTTGATTTTGTCGACAACTACGATAACTCGATGAAAGAGCCGGCGCTGCTGCCAACAACGTTCCCAAATATCTTGGTTTCGGCCAACCAGGGCATCGCGGTCGGCATGGCGAGCCAGCTGTGCGGCTTTAACTTGGGCGAGGTCTGCGACACGACGATCGCCTTTTTGAAAAATCCCGAGGTGCGCATCAGCGAAACGCTGCTCGCGCCCGACTTCCCGACCGGCGGCGAGGTATTGTACGACCCGCGCGCCATTGAGGACATTTACAACACCGGCCGCGGCGGCGTGAAGGTGCGCGCCCGCTGGCGCTACGACAAAAAAGAAAATCTCATCGAAATTTATGAAATTCCCTACACCACCACGACCGAGGCCATCATGGACAAGGTCGCCGAACTCATCAAGGCGGGCAAGGTCAAGGAAATTTCCGACATGCGTGACGAGACCGACCTCTCCGGCCTCAAGCTGACGATTGACTTAAAGCGCGGTGCCGACCCCGACAAGCTGATGCAGAAGCTCTTCAAGGCGACGACACTGCAGGATACGGCGTCGTGCAACTTCAACGTCCTGATCGGCGGCATGCCGCGCGTGATGGGCGTGCGCGAGCTTTTAGACGAGTGGTGCGCGTGGCGCACCGAGAGCGTCAAGCGCCGCGTGTACTTCGTGCTCAAAAAGCGGCAGGACAAGCTGCACCTCTTAAAGGGCCTTAAAAAGATCCTGCTCGACATCGACAAGGCCATCAAGATCATCCGCGAGACGGAGAAGGAGGCCGACGTCGTGCCGAACCTGATGATCGGCTTTGGCATTGATCAAATTCAGGCGGAATACGTCGCCGAGATCAAGCTGCGCAACATCAACCGCGAATATATCCTGAAGCGCGTGGAGGAGACGGCATCGCTCGAGGCGGAGATCGAAGACCTCGAGGATACGCTCGCGCGCCCGTCGCGCATCCGCAAGATCATCGTCAGCGAGCTTGAGGACGTGCGCAAAAAGTACGCCGAGTCCCGCCGCACCGGCATCCTCTACGACTATGCCGAGTACGCCGAGAGCGAGGAGGACGCCATCGAGGACTATCCCGTGACGCTGTTTTTGTCGCAGCACGGGTACTTTAAAAAGATCACGCCGCAGTCGCTGCGCATGTCCGGCGAGCAGAAGTTCAAGGAGGACGATGCGCTCAGCATGAGCGTGGAGAGCTCCAACGCCGCCGAGCTGATGTTCTTCACCGATAAGGCGCAGGTCTACAAGACGCGCGCGAGCGACTTTGTCGACGGCAAGGCGAGCCAGCTGGGTGACTACTTACCCGCGAAGCTCGGCATGGACGAGGGCGAGAGCGTCATGGGCATGGTGCTTCCCGGCGATTACAGCGGCTATATGATCTTCTTCTTTGAAAACGGCAAGGCCGCAAAGGTCGAGCTGTCGGCCTACAAGACGACCTCGAACCGCCGCCGCCTGACCGGCGCCTACAGCGACAAAAGCCCGCTCAAGGCGCTGTTGCATCTCAAGGAAGACCGCGAGATCGCCGTCTATTCGACAGAGCCGCGCGTGCTGATCGTCAACACGGCGCTTCTTGGTGTGAAGACGACGCGCACGACGCAGGGCGTCGCACTTTTGACGCTCAAAAAGAAGTACGTGCTCGACACGGTGCGCTTCCCGGAGGAGACCGGCATCACCGACCTTGCCCGCTACCGCGGCCGCAGCATTCCCGCGACGGGCGCGCTGCTCAAGACGGAGGACAGCGACGACAAGCAGCTCTCGCTGATTTGACGTCGGAAGCCTGAGAGAAACATGTGAGGGGAGAAAATTTATGAAAAATAAAAAACTGCGCGAGCAGGTGAAAAGCTATATCATTGTCACGCTTGCCTGCGTGCTGTATGCCTTGTCGTTCGATTGGTTCTATGCACCGAATGGCTTTACGGTCGGCGGCTTTACGGGTATTTCGCAGATCATTAACTTTTTTGCACCCATTCTGCCGGTCGGTACGATGGTCATCGTGCTCAATGTGCCGCTTTTTATCGTGGGACTTAAAAAATTCGGCTTCGCATTTTTGTGCAAGTCCATCTACACGATGACGCTGAGCTCCATTTTGATCGACGTCATCGCGGCGCTCCACGAATTTGCGCCTATGGACCCGCTGCTCGCGTGCCTGTACGGCGGCGTGACGCTCGGTATCGCCTCAGGCCTGCTGTTCCGCGAGGAGACGACGACGGGCGGCTCGGAGCTCGGCGCGTGGATCGTGCGGTCGCACGTTGAACGGCTGTCAATCGGCAACATCTGCCTCGGCATCGACCTGACGATCATTCTGATCTACGCCGCGGTGTTCCACAGCCTCAACAACGCGCTCTACGGTGCGCTGGCACTCTACATCACGACGAAGGTGCTCGATCTGGTCGTCTACGGTCAGAACACGGCAAAGGTCGCCTACATCATCAGCGACAAGTATGAGAAGATCATGCAGGAGATGCTGCGGCGCGACATGGGCGTGACGCTTCTGAACGGTAAGGGCGGCTACACGGGCGCGGAGCGTCCGCTGCTGTTCTGCGCCGTGCGCAAGAAGGAAGCGGTTTCGATCAAGCGCTATATCAAGGAGCTCGACCCCGACGCCTTTTTCATCGTCTGCGACGCGAGCGAGGTGCTCGGTGAGGGCTTTGGCGAATACGACCCGCAGGGCCTCTAAGAATATCGGGATACAAGGAGGAAGCAGGAATGGATCTTACGACGGTGGAGAAGAATCTCAAAGAGCGCGGCTTCAAGGTGTCCGCCTTCGCGACGGCGAAGGAAGCGGCGGACTATCTGAACGCGCAGATCGACGGAGAGAGCGTGTCGTTCGGCGGCAGCATGACGCTCTCTCAGATGGGGCTTTTTGAAAGCCTTGGCGCGCATAATGCGATCTACAGCCACTGGAACGTGCCCGACGGCATGAGCGCCGATGAGGTGCGCGAAAAGGCGGCGACCTGCGCGCACTATCTGCTCTCGGCCAACGGCCTTGCCGAAACGGGCGAGATCATCAACATCGACGGGACGGGCAACCGCGTGTCCTCGTCACTCTTCGGCCATAAAAAAGTCTGGTTTATTGTCGGCAGCAACAAGATCGCGCCGACGTATGACGAAGCGCTCTGGCGCGCCCGCAACATTGCTGCACCGAAAAACGCGCAGCGCCTCGGCGTAAAAACGCCCTGCGCCGCAAAGGCCGATCATTGCTACGACTGCAAGAGCCCGCAGCGCATCTGCCGCGGTCTTGTCGTGCTGTGGGAGGCCATCCGCAGCTGCGAGACCGAGGTCGTGCTCGTCGACGAGCCGCTTGGCTACTGAGAAAGAGAGATTTCGCCCAAAAGGAGGGAGCGCCGTGCGCAAAAAGTTCATTCCGCTTTCGCTGGCGCTCTGCCTGACGCTCTCGGGCTGCGGCGGCAACGTCGTGCTTGAGCGTTCCTACAGCGTCTCCACGCCGCACAGCGAGGTCTACTGGGAAAACGAGGGCGCGGACACCCTGCGCGCCGACAGCTATCAGGACCTCGTCAATGCGCTGCTGCTGCTCCTTGGCGAGCACAGCGAGGAAGGTGTCGTGCGTATTTACAGCGAGGAAGACGCCGCGGCCATGGCCGAGCAGGCCTGTAAGGAGGTGCAGGAGGAGACGGCACTGGGCGCGTATCTTCTTGACTACATCAGCTACACCGACACGCAGGAGCGCGCCTATTACGAGATGCACGTGCGCCTCGGCTACCGCCGCACGGCGGAGGAGCAGGCGGGCATTGTCACCGCGACGAGCACCGAGGCGCTGCCTGACCTTCTGCGCCTGACGGCGCGCGAGGGTTCGCTCAGCCGTATCGCCGTGCGCTTCACGTACTTCACCGCGGACCGTGACGGCATCCGCGACATGGTACGATCTGTGCAGGAGGAGGTCGACCCCGGCTTTACTGAACCGTGGCAGGTGAACTTCTACCCCGATACCGACGATGTCGGCATTGTCGAGGTCGTGCTGCGGGAAGCGTAAAAAAGGATAAGAAAAGAGCCTGAACAAAGCGTTCAGGCTCTTTTTGTGCTTTATAGGGGAGAGAGAAAACGTTAGGAGAGGATCGCGCGGTCGTTGGCGAACTCGTCGCCGCTGGCCTTCGTGAACTGCTCAAGAAGATCGGGCACGGTCAGCTTCTCCTTCTCCTCGCCCGCAATGTCGAGGATGACGTGGCCGTCGTGCAGCATGATGAGGCGGTTGCCGTACTGAATGGCATCGCGCATGTTGTGCGTGATCATCAGCGTGGTGAGCTGGCCCTCGCGCACGATGCGGTCGGTGAGCTCCATGACCTTGGCGGCGGTCTTCGGGTCGAGTGCCGCGGTGTGCTCATCGAGCAGCAGCAGCTTGGGGCGCTTGAGCGTTGCCATCAGCAGCGTGAGCGCCTGGCGCTGGCCGCCGGAGAGCGTCGAGACCTTCGTGGTCAGGCGGGACTCAAGGCCGAGGCCGAGACCGCCGAGCAGCTCGCGGTACTGCTCCTTTTCCTCCTTCGTCACGCCCCAGGAAAGACCGCGGCGCTGGCCGCGGCGGGCGGCGAGGGCGAGGTTCTCTTCGATCCACATCGAGGGGGCGGTGCCCATCATCGGGTCCTGGAACACGCGGCCGATGAATGCCGCGCGCTTGTGCTCGGGCAGGTTCGTGACGTCGGAGCCGTCGATGATGACCTTGCCGGAGTCGACAAAGAACGTGCCGGCGGTGGCGTTGAGCATCGTGGACTTGCCCGCGCCGTTGCCGCCGATGACGGTGACGAAGTCGCCGTCGTTCAGCGTCAGACTCAGGCCGTTCAGCGCGGTTTTGGCGTTGATGGTGCCGGGGTTAAAGGTCTTATAAAGTTCCTTGAGTTCAAGCATGGCCGTTGCCTCCGTTCTTTGCGCTCTGGGGCTGCACCTTGCGGCGGAACATCTTGCTCTTCCAGTAGGGGATGGCGAGGAAGACCGCCACGATCAGCGCCGTGATGAGCTTTAAGTCGTTGGTGTTCAGACCGAGCTGCAGCACGATCTGGAGCACGATGTAGTAGATGATCGCGCCGATGGAAACGGCCAGCAGCGTGAGGCCGAAGTTCGTGAAGATCTTGCCGAAGATGACCTCGCCGATGATGACGGCGGCAAGGCCGATGACGATGGCGCCGCGGCCCATGTTGATGTCGCTCGAGCCCTGATACTGCGCCAGCAGCGCGCCGGAGAGGGCGACAAGACCGTTCGAGACCATCAGGCCAAGCACGATATTCGAGTTCGTGTTGATGCCCTGTGCGCGCGCCATGTGGGGGTTTGCGCCGGTCGCGCGCAGCGAGCTGCCCTTCTCCGTGCCGAAGAACCAGTACAGGATGGCGATGACCGCGGCTGTGAAGAGAAGCAGCAGCGGCAGGGGATTGTTCATCGAGAGCTCGCGCACATAGCGCTGCGAAAGCAGCAGCGGATATTTATCAACGCTGAGTGCCTGGTTTGCCTTGCTGTCCATGATGCGCAGATTGATCGAATACAGCGCAAGCTGCGTCAGGATACCGGCGAGAATGGCCGGAATACCGCAGCGCGTATGGAAAAGACCGGTGACGAGGCCTGCCAGCATACCGGCGAGCATCGCGCACAGCAGGGCGATCCAGGGATTGAAGCCGCCGCGGATCAGCATGACGCAGACAGCGCCGCCGGTTGCCAGCGAGCCGTCGACGGTCAGGTCCGCCACGTCCAGAATGCGGAAGGTGATGTAAACGCCGATGGCCATAATGCCCCAGGCGAGACCCTGTGCGGCAGCGCCGGGCAGGGCGTTCATCAGCGACGAAAGAAAACTCATGGGTTCTCTCCTCCTATCTCTTGTTGAGGCAGGAACGGGCTAAGCCCGTCCCTGCCTGCGGGGGGATGTGATCAGATTACTCTTCGATGGCAGTGTAGCCATCGAGAGGCTCGATGCCGAGCGTCTCGCACATGGAGGCGTTGTACTTCGGGGTGGCCTCGGTGAACTCGATGGGCATCTCGGAGATGTCGGCCTCGCCGGTCAGGATCTTGGCGGCCATCTTACCGGTGGTCACGCCGAGGTCATAGTAGCTGATGGAGAGGGTCGCGACGCCGCAGCCCTTGCAGATGCCCTCTTCGCCGCAGATGGCAGGCACGCCCGCGGGAACAAGAACGTTTGCGATGGCCTCGGTGTTGGAAGCGGCGGTGTTATCAGTGGGGACGTAGACAACGTCGGAGTAGTCGGCGGCGGACTGCGTGACGGAAGCGACGTCGTTGGTGTCGGTAAAGGCAAATTCCTTCGTTTCAATGCCCTTATCGGAGAGGCACTTGGCGACCTCTCCGATCTGGTAGCGGGAGTTGGGCTCGGCGGAGCAGAACAGCAGGCCGACCTTCTTGGCATCGGGGAACCATTCGGTGATCATGTTGGCCTGAGCCTCGAGGTCAGCGAGGTCGGAGGTGCCGGAGATGTTGCCGCCGACAGTGCCGTTGAAGTCGTCAATATCAAGAGCAACGCCGTAAGCGGTGATGGAGGTGCCGAGGATGGGGATGTCGCTCGTGGCGGCAGCAGCGGCGGTCAGCGCGCCGGTGGCGTTCGCCATGATGAGATCCACACCGTCGGAAACGAAGCCGTTGACGATGGTGGAGCAGTTGGCGCTGTCGCCGGAAGCGTTCTTGTTCTGGAATTCGACCTGGCCGGGCAGTGCCTCATTCAGCGCGTCGATGAAGCCCTGGGTGGCAGCGTCGAGTGCCTCGTGCTGCACGAGCTGGCAGATGCCGACGGTGTACTTCGTGCCTTCGCCGTCGGTGCTGCCCTGATTGCCGTCCTGTGCGGCCTTATCGCCGCAGCCGGTCAGACCCACGCTCAGGCTGAGAACGAGGGCAAGAGAGGCAACAAGAGAAATGATGCGTTTGGTGTTCATGCTTTTTTCCTCCAATTTTTATTTCTCGCTGATAACAATAAAACCCGCTGTAAGGACTTGTGGTCCATACGGCGGGTTCCTTGACTCAACTCTTTTTGAAGTGACCTTCAAGTGTTGGTTCGAAAGACCTTTCAGCTACGGGCATCACAAATCGCTCTTACCTTGTCCTTAAAGTAAAAGTAAGAGTAATAGTAAAAGCGATATGCAACGTTGCTTACAACAGTCTTCATCACTCAAGCTCCAAGTCCTTTCAAAAAGGATGGTAGTAATATAGCACACACAAAAATGGCCGTCAATAGCATTTTTATCCAAAAAACACCATTTATGTAGAAATTTGGCAGGGCACAGCACCGAAAAGTATGCTATTTGCATTAGGAAACGGCATGGGTGTGCCCGCAAAGCTCATTGATCTTCTGCTGTAAGCCCTTGAAATCCTCAAACGACTCGGGCCTGCGGCGCGGATCGCGCAGCAGTGCCGCGGGGTGATACACGGCCATCATCTGAAAGCCGTTCTTTTCGAACCACTGCCCGTGCTCACGCGTGATCTTGAAGTCGGGCTTGATGATGCGCATGGCCGCGATGCGTCCGAGACAGACGATGATCTTGGGCCGCAGCAGCGCGACCTGACGGCGAAGATACCCGATACAGGCGTCCTGCTCCACGCCGAGCGGGTCGCGGTTTTCCGGCGGGCGGCACTTGACGATGTTGGCGATATACACATCGTCGCGCTTGAGGCCGATGATCTCAAGCATGTCGTCGAGCAGATGACCGGCCCTGCCGACGAATGGCACGCCCTGCGCATCCTCGTTCGCGCCGGGGCCTTCGCCGATGAATAAAACTTCAGCATTCTGATTGCCGACGCCGAAGACGACGTTCGTGCGCGTCTCCCACAGCGAGCATTCGCGGCAATTTTTGCAGTCGTGTTCCAGAGCTTCCCAGGTATCAGGCATAGTTGTGTTCTCCTGTCGATTTTTTGTCATTTTACCATGATTCGCCGCGCTTTGCAACGCGCGCGGCACGCATTTTTCCATCCGTGCGGGCCATACTGAAAAAAACGGACGCGGAGGAAGGAATGGATCATATCTGGTACTGGTTTGCTTACAGCTTTTTGGGCTATTGCCTGGAAAAGCTCTTCGCCGCAGCGACGAGATCGAGCCACCGGCTGCGGCGGTGCTTCGTGTTCCTGCCGCTGTGTCCGGTGTACGGCTTTGCAATGGTCACGATTTTATTGCTGGGGGCGGAAAAGCTCCCCGGCGCGTGGGAGCAGATCTTGCTCGGTATGCTCGCGGCGACGGCGATGGAATACGCCGTGCACTGGGGCTATGAAAGGCTGTTTCAAGTGCAGTTCTGGGACTATTCTTCGACCAAATGCGACGTGAACGGCCGCATCTGCCTGCCGTTTTCCATCTGCTGGGGAATATTGTCGATGCTCGCCGTGCGGTATGTGCAGCCGGTTCTGGAGGGCTATGCCGCACTGCTTCCAGAGTGGGCCGCGGCGCTGGCGGTGTTCCTCGTCACGCTTGACGGCATCCTGACCGCGCGCGTCCTGCTCACGACGCACGATATCGACGCTTTGACGCCGCAAACGTTGCTCCGAAGTAAAAGAAGGCGAACCGCCTGACGGTTCGCCTTCCTGACTTTATTCATAAATGTTTTTCGATCCAGCTCCACAGGTCGTTATAGACCACGGCACGGCAGTCTTCGTTCAGAATCTCGTGCCGCAGGCCCTTGTAGAGCTTCAGCTCCACGTTGCGCACGCCGGCGCGGCGGAAGGCCTCGTATGCGCGCTTGACGCCCTTGCCCATCTCGCCGACAGGGTCCTTGTCGCCGGAGATGAAGAGAATGGGCGTGTTGCGGTTCATCGATGCGATGTTTTTCGGCGTGCTGATGAAGCGGATGCCGCCGAGCATCTCGTAGAAGAGGCCGATGCTCGCCTTCTGACCGCAGAGGGGGTCGGCAATGTAGGCGTCAACATTGTTGTCGCTCGCGCTGAGCCAGTCGACCTCCGTGCGGTTGGGCGCGAACGCCTTGTTGTAAGCACCGAAAGCCAGCGCCTCCACGCGCGGAGAGTGCGCCTTGAAGCCGTGGCGCTTGCCCGCGGCCTTGGCGATGGCGCGCCCGCCCGTGACGATCGCGGGGGACTGGTGCCCCGTGCCCATGATGATGGCGGCGTCGACGGTGCCGGGATAGCGGATGAGATAGGTGCGCGTCAGGAACGAGCCCATCGAGTGGCCCATGAGAAAATAGGGAACATCGGGATATTTTTCCTTCGTGCGGCAGCGCAGGGCGTACATGTCGTCCACAACATGCTTCCAGCCGTCGCGCGGGCCAAAATAGAGCGTGTCGGCGTCCTTCTCGGCGGAAAGGCCGTGGCCGAGGTGGTCGTTCGCCACGACGGCAAAGCCGTGCTCGGTCATGAATTCGGCAAACGGCGCGTACCGCATGCCGTATTCCGCCACGCCGTGCGCGATCTGTAAAACGCCGATGATCTCACCGCTCTCGGGCATCCACTCTGCCGCGTGAATGCGCGAGGAGCCGTCCGACGAGGGGAAGTAAAATTCCCTGCAAATAGCCATGGCGCAAAACCCTCCTGCATGATATAATCTTATTCATCAGTATAGCATAAGGCGGTCCAAATGAACAAGGGGGTATCTTCATGCAGCGGTATATTTTGGCGCTCGATCAGGGGACGACCAGCTCGCGCGCCATTCTGTTCGGGCGCGATGGCAGTGTCGGCGGACACGCGCAGCAGCCGTTTCAGCAGTATTATCCGCAGCCCGGCTGGGTCGAGCACGACCCGAACGAGATCTGGGAGAGCCAGCACAGCGTAGCCGCGCAGGCGCTCGAAGGGCTCGGGCCG
>ENA-UERG01001315-UERG01001315.1-human-gut-metagenome-genome-assembly--contig:-NODE-1315-length-21092-cov-31.598620_pt1 | contig 21092 bp, 16 predicted proteins | sample MGYA00242954_ERZ507954 | MGnify/ENA primary metagenome ERZ507954 (study PRJEB26167, sample SAMN06115478) | human gut metagenome | host: Homo sapiens | place: China:Sichuan | collected 2015-01-21... | reverse complement strand
ACAACGGGATTGCCCCAGGCTGTCTCTGCATGGATGGAACCATCAGGGTTGCCAATCTGCATCGACTCACCATCCTGTCCAGGAGCTGAGCACTCGAATTCATTGCCAAGATTCCATCCCACAACGTCTTTATTCCATTGCTGGGCAGTAGGTATGGATTCGCCTACGCCATCAGAACCGTTGGATGAGTGCAACGTACTTGCTTCGCATGAGAAACACGTGAAGACGCCTATTAAAAAGAGGCTAAATTTCAAAAAGTTCCTTTTCATTTTTATGTTTATATTGTTATTGTTTCGTTTTTTAAATAACTGTTTAACTTACGTAACAGAATTTGGTTGCAAAGATAAAGAAAAGGAACTTTCAGAGGGTTAGATAACAAACAAAAAAGGTTTCAATTCAGACATATCGTTTAAACAGAAACCTTTTCTTTGAATTTAAAACTCTAATTTACAGATACTTACTTGGAGAAACTCCAAAGTGCTTTTTAAATACAGTACTAAAGTACTTCACATTTACAAAACCGGCTTTCACAGATACATCCAGCACACTATCCCCCTGTTTCAGGAAGATTGCAGCCTGCTCCAGACGTATCAAACGCATAAAATCCTGCGGACTTTGGCCCGTAAGAGTCTTCAGTCTACCATAGAAAAGCGTTCTGCTCATCGCCATCTCTCTACAGAGTCGGTCGATATTAAAGTCTGTGTCGCTCAGATGACTCAACACCAAACGGGTAGCTTTATCTACAAAAGCCTGGTCTTGTGGATCCAGAACAGTTTCTGCCACATTTTCGAATGTCTGGCCTTGCTTATTCAAGACAGTATCATCCCTTTTCTCTTCAGAAACTCCAGTAGGTTCCAAGTGTTCATAGGAAGAATCAGAACCCACAATCTGCTTGGAAGAAGCAGACTCAGAAGCAACCTCTCCTCTAACAAGAGCAAGGCTTCTGTCCATATAATACTGACTCAACCGGCGACGATTCTTCAAAATACTGGCAACCTTACTCGCAAGAATAGCAGTATCGAATGGCTTGGCTATATAGTCATCAGCACCAAGTCCGAGTCCCTCTATCATAAAGTCACGACCAGCCTTAGCAGTCAGCAGGATAACAGGCAGCCATGATGTTTCCTTATTTTCCTTGATGCTGCGACAGAACTCGTCTCCTTGCATTCCCGGCATCATGACATCAGAAACAACGATATCACATACCCCGCCCTCTTTCAAATATTTCAAGGCAGCCTCTGCACTCTCCACATCAACGACTTGATAAGAATCACCAAAAGTCATTCTGATATATTTGCGAAGATCTTCATTGTCATCGACAAAAAGAAGTGTATCCGTTGAAACATCAGCATCCTGCAGAACCGCAGAAGACACAGTCTGGCAAGTTTCATCATGCTTATCTTCAGCTAAAGAAGATTCAGTTGCAACATTTTTCTTTTCTCCTACAAGCCGGACAGAAGAATCTGTAACATTACCTAATGGCACCTTCACACAGAAAGTAGTACCCTTTCCTTCCTCACTTACGAAACTAAGCTTTCCTCCTAATTTCTCTACGAGCTTCCGCGTAAGCATCAGTCCTAATCCACTTCCCATTTCCTGAGAATTTATCGCATTAGAAGCCCTGAAGAAGGTCTTGAAGATACTCTTAATTTCGGCCTTTGGAATACCTATACCTGTATCACATACATGAATCATAGCCATCTTACCTTCAACAGAAGCCGACAACGTAACCTTTCCACCTTGAGGTGTATATTTGATAGCATTCGAGAGAAGATTTTCCAATATCAGATCCATCATTTTGACATCAGAATGAATCTGTTGCTGCGGACACGTTTCAATACACAATTGAATATGCTTCTCCTGAGCTGCCAATACAAACTTTTCCAACTGCACACGTAAAAGCATCGGCAATTCTATATCTTGCAGGCGAACCTGTTCGGCAGATTGCTCTACCTTTTGGAAGTCAAGCAATTCTGTAACCATCTTCAATAGTTTGTTGCCGTTGCGATGCGCCATATCCAAGAATCCACGACTTTTCTCACTCAAGTTGGAATCATTAGCCAGATTATCAAGAGGAGCCAACACGAGACTCAAAGGAGTACGTATGTTATGGGCAGTATTAACGAAGAAATTGATTTTCTCATCATAATACTTTCGCTGTAAGCGCTCTTTGTAATACTGCCAGACAAAATATAAGATGGCAGCAAAAATACAGAGATAGATAATCCATGCCCACCAGGTATTCCACCAAGGCTGGGCTATATGAATTTCCAAAGTTGTTTCTCCCAATTCTCTACCATTACTTCTGCAGATAGCCTTTACATGAAGCACATAACTGCCCGAAGGCAAATTTACAAATCGTGCCAACTGATTAGAAGATGGTTTACTCCAATTACGGTCGTATCCTTCCAAATAATATTGATATTGAATATCATACTGGTATTGATAATTGATACTCTCGAAAGAAACAACCAGCGTATTCTCATTATGGCTAAGTTTCAATTTGCCTTCCTTCAACATTTCAAAGAGACATTCATTCCAGTAATCGGAACGTTCGACACCTTCAACCTCAACACTATGAATACGAAGTGGAGCGGCATAATTCAAACCTTTGGCAAACATAGGAGTCAAAGCGACAACTCCATCGTTGCTGCCAAAAAGCACCCTGCCATCTGAAGTACACGCAACAGACATCCGGTTATACTCACGTTCCATTCCCTTAAAGATGTTGAGGTTTACTATCTTCCCCTGTTTCATGAACGCCAATCCTTTATCCGTACTTATCCACAAATTGCCATTAATACCTTTTATAAGTCCATAAACAGTATTAGAAGGCAAAGCGTCCTGATTAGTATAACGCTTAAACTTCTTTGTCAGGAAATCATAATCGTAGAGTCCTCCTCCATCCGTTCCAATCCAGATATGACGGGAATCCTGAAAAGCCATACTGTTGACAAACAAATTAATGTCTTTACCGGGATACTGTTCAGGATAAAAGAAACGACGAGGATGCAAAGGTTCGCGCTTATCAATCAAATAGCCTCCATGCGAAGTTCCTACAGCAATAAAACGCTTATCCAGTGATTCCGTGATGCATTGCACTTCGTTGACAGGCAGATAGAATACCGACTTTCCCGTTCCATTCAAATTATATTTATCTGAAGGGAAACAAGCCATATCTCCATCCAAACATCCCACCCAAATATTACCATCGCTATCAGTAAAAAGACTGAATACGTAATCACTCTTCAACATTCCTGTTTCCACAGAATAAGCAGGCATACTAGTGCCATCAGCATGAACCTGATATACGCCATTACCATAGGTACCAACCAGAATTCTGCCGTCTACAGTCTGACAAATCGTAAGCGCCACCTTATTATATAATCCATGATGCCAAAGACGAGTCTGCGCATCATAAACACTTACTCCTTTATCTGTGGCATACCATATTTTCCCATCACGGCTTTGGAAAACATCGTTCACACAATTATCTATCAGTGATTGATTGTTGAGATATTCATGTGTGATATATTCCAATGTATGTTTCATCGGTATTGCCAAATCTACTCCTCCCGAGTAAGAGCCTGTCCATAAATCGCCGAAACGATCGCAGCACAAGGTATATAATCCATTACCATTCAGCACGTTACCCGAACGTCCATCTGTATCAAGCAAGAGCTTGGTTTGTTTATTCGAACTGTCATAAGCATATATTCCAGCTCCATCTACAGCCATCAGAAGAGTCTGCTTATCATATAAAATGATTGAACGTACTGGAATTTTAGGAATGTTTTGCAAAGATTGGAAATCAGCAGATTTTATCAGCTTCCAAGTACGATCATCCACTACTTTAACTCCTTCGTGAAAAGTACCCAGCCAGATACGATGTCCCACTATATCATGATAAGAGGATACTACAGAACTGCCACTAATCTTCTTTTCTAACTTCCGGGCAGACATCGAATAGCAATAAACATCTTTAAATGTTCCTATCAAGAGTTTCTGACCTATAAATTGGATATGATTAATATAGGTATTTTTCAATACAAACCTACCCTTAGCTGTCTCCCGAACTATCTCCTTTCCATCAGTAGCTGCTGATAAGCAATAAATGCCTCTATCCATAGCTAACCAGAAATTGCCCTTTCCGTCTACCAACAGTTCGTTCAACACGATACTTCCACCTAAAATTTTCTGAAGATTACATTTCAAAACAAATGTATCTTTCCTCTTATCATATATATACACCTTTCCCTTGTTGTCGTAGGCGTAAATCAGATGTTGCGCATCCTTAGTCAGTTTAATACTTCTACCACTAGCATCACTATACGGCATCTCTGTGTATAAAGTATAATTGGTTACCTGTTGCCCATTATATCGGTCAACTCCACGCTTAGTACTTATCCACATGGCACCATCCTCTGCCTCGACAATAGAATAAACTCGAGGGCAGGAAAGACCATTGTCAGTATTGAGATTGGAAAGCATGAACATATTTCTGGAAATATGCGCATATGCCTGAAGAGCCGATGCCAACAGCAGCAATATAATCAGAGTGCAGGATTTATATCGTTTCATAATTCATTCATTGATCTTATTTGGAGACAAAGATAATACAAAAAAATGAAAAACAAATAGAATAATGAGATAAAATGAAAAAAATCTATTATCTTTGCAAGATATTAATATAAAGATATAGACTATGATCAAAAGATTATTATCCTTTCTAGACGCATCGCCAGTGAATTTCCTGGCAGTAAAGAATATCTCCGAGGAATTGGAGAAGAACGGGTTCCGCCGTATGAACCCACAGGAGCCTTTTGGCAAGATTGAAGCGGGTGAAAAGTTCTTCGTTACCAAGAACGACTCTTCCATCTACGCCTTCCAAATCGGAAAGAAGCCTTTGGCAGATGCCGGTTTCCACATGATCTGCGCCCACTGCGACTCGCCTACCTTCCGCATCAAGCCAAATGCAGAGATGCTTTGCGAGGGCGGTATCGTAAAACTGAATACTGAAGTTTATGGTGGTCCTATCATGTCAACCTGGTTCGACCGTCCCCTCACTTTGGCAGGTAGAGTGATCGTGAAGGGCGAGAATGCGATGAATCCCCAGACGCTCCTTCTTCATGTGAAGCGCCCATTGCTGCAGATCAGCAATCTCGCTATCCACTTCAACCGTCAGGTGAATGATGGTGTGAAGTTGAGCAAGCAGAAGGATGTACTTCCTATCCTCGGCATCATCAATGATGAACTGGAGAAGGGTAATCTCCTGATGAATGTGATAACCGGCGAACTGAATATCCAGAAAGAGGATGTTCTTGATTTCGATCTCTATCTGGCTGATGCCACTCCAGCCTGCACCTTCGGTGTACACGATGAGTTTATCTCTTCAGGCAGACTCGACGACCTGTCTATGTGCTGGGCTGGTGTAGAGGCGATGATTGCATCTGATGCCAATGATACCACCCAGGTTCTCGCCATCTTCGATAATGAAGAAACGGGGTCTCAGACCAAACAGGGAGCCGGAAGTCCATTCCTTTCATATATGCTCCAGCGCATCGCCCTGGCACAGAGCCATACAGAAGAGGCTTATTATCAGGCAGTAGAGCGTGCCTTCATGATTTCAGCCGATAATGCGCATGCCTGGCATCCTAACTATAGCGAAAAATTCGACCCTACGAATCATCCTAAGTTGGGCGGTGGTCCGGTCATCAAGTTCAATGCAGCCCAGAAGTATGCGAGCGATGCTGTATCAGCAGCCATCTTCGCCAACATCTGCGATGCTGCCGGTGTACCATGCCAGCGTTTCGTAAACCACAGCGATGTAGCAGGCGGCAGCACCTTGGGCAATATCCTCGCCTCTTCCATCCCATTGAAGGGTGTGGATATGGGCAATGCCATCCTCGCTATGCACAGCTGCCGCGAAACCGGTAGCGTCATCGACCATGAATATTGCGTGAAGGCATTCACCAAGTTCTATCAGTTGTAATAAAAAACAAAGAGGGTATGTCTGTTTTTATGACACACCCTCTTTGATTTTATATATTATTCTTTTCCTTTTATCGTTCCTAATTCTTTCACATTCTTCTCAAATTCATTTCTTTCACCAATAGCTCCATTACGCAGTTTTGCCCGATAATTGTATATCGTATTAACTGCATAATGTAGGAATTCTGCTATCTTCGTACTGTCATCAATACCCAGTCTTATCAAGGCGAATACCCTCACCATTGCCGGTAACTTTGTTGCATCGGTAAGATGAATTTGTGCCTCTGGCTTCAGAAGGCTATTGAGGTCTTCCACGAAATCAGGGAACAGATGCAGGAAGACCTTATCGAAATTTGTATAGAGTTCTCCCAACTCGTGTTCCTTCAGCTCACTGCTTCTCGTCATTGAATAAAGTTCCTGATATTCACGGTTCTTTACCATCTTATTGACATGGAGACGCAACTTATCCAGTTTATCTATATAATGAGAACATGCTCCCAGGAACTGGCCTATATATTCTTCCTTCACACCATTTGACTCATTCAGTTTATCATTCGAAGTCTTCAACATTTCGTTGGTAGCAGAAAGTTTCTTATTCAGTTCTTCCAATTGTTCATTCGTTTTCTTCAGTTCATTTCTCGCTATGGTAACATATTTCTTCTGCTTATTGACATAGAAAGCCAGAACACCTAAAGAAAGAACCAGAAGACTGACACAGATGATGGCAAAGACAAGACGCTGGTTTGCCTTCTTGAGCTGTGCCTGATAATTATGATCGATGGTACCAAGAACTGGCGAAATCTGCCAACTGCGAATACGCGTACTAAAACTCTTATTGGCATTCCAAGAGAAGTTGATATATTTATAAGAACGCTCAACATCTCCCTCCTGACTCAGAATATCGGCGAGCATCCAGAGCGAAGCCTGATCATTGATAGCACACTTCACATCACAAATGGCAGATTTAAGCAACCAATATTTCTGCATTTCTTCGTTTTTCAGAGAACGGTAAATCAGATAGCGATAGTAGGCTACGATGCCGTATTCATGACTCCCCTCCTTACACATTTTCAACCGTTCATCATTCACCTTCAGTGCTTCATCCCATTTATTCTGACTGGTAAGCATCACCTCTTTACGCATGAGATAATCTTCGCTATGATGTGGAAGGATAGCAAACAAAGTATCCCGATATGCATTCTGACGACTAAAGAATTTCTGACTTAAATCAGTATCTACATGAATATTAGAAAAGCCCAACTCACCATAGACATGGTAATAGGCGATGAAATAATCTTTCCGGTTCGATTCATCCAATGTCTTTTTATCTATATGATTGAGCACCTCTAAAGCCTCAGCAAAAGCTCCTGCAGTAGAATACTGCAAAGCCAACTGACTTTTCAATCCAGCAACTTCAGCCGGCAGTCCTTCCTTCTGAGCCAATACAATGGCTTTCTGAATATAAGCCACAGCAGAATCGCTCTGGTAGGACTTATATTCTGAATAAATCTTGCGATAAGTATTGATGAGCAACTTCGGATTGTTCTCCTGATGAATCAATTCCTTCAACTGAGCGATGCTACTTTCTTTCAGTTTGGTATAGTGCTGGGATTGCTCTATAGCCCGATCAAGTTGGGTATACAGTTCACTGATGCTTTCCTTCTGAGCAAAGCATGATGTAAGTGTAGCGAAACACCAGATATACAATATAGATAATAATCTTTCTGTCATTAGTTGATAATAATTTGATGTATAGGTAATCATTAAATCCAGCCCTTAATGCTGTATAGGACATTCAAGAGACAAAGGTATAGCTTTTTGGGTACATTTCCAAATTTTCAAGCATTTTTTTGATATTCTTTTTTATTTTTGTTGTTCTTACATCCTTGCACCTCTCAAAAAAAGGCTGCCCCAAAAGGTTTGGAACAGCCTTAAACAAAGCTTTATACCTAAATTATCAAACTAAAACCTAAAAAGCTTATGAATGATTATAAACCTACATATTATTTCTTTTCTACTTTGAGAACTGCCTTGTCTACACCGGCAGTCAAGTCAACTGTAAGAACGTATGTCTCGCCATCCTTCAGTTCTACTCCATCTTTCAGATAAACATTGCCGTTGTCGTGGCCGTTACCGTCACCGATGCCGAATACCTCGCTCTCAGTTGAGATGAGATGGCTGTTATCCTTACCCTTGAACTCAATACCCCAGTTTGCCTGACCGAAGAACTTGAAGTCTACGCCAGTAGCTCTGAGCTGCTTGCCTACGGTGAGTGTAACCTGATATACCTTATCCTTGATTGGAGTGAGGCAGACGTCAGAGTCAACACCTGTCCACCAGCTATGATTTACAGCGTCCCAAGTTGGCTTGTTGACGCCTTCATTACCGATAATCCAGAGTGCACCAGTACCATCGCCATTCAGTGACATAGGCTCACTTCCATTCATTGTCCAGATACGGAATGACTTATGGGTGAAGTCTGCCAAAATAGTATATCTGCCGGTAATAGCCTTGAAAGTATAGCTTCCATCCGCTTCTTTCTGGAACCAGTCGCTGTCATAATACCAGTCATCTGGCAGATTATTGCCGTTGATAGTAAGGTTACAGGTAGCACCTTGCTTGATATCACCCACCCAAGTCTTACCTGCATCAGAATCGGCAAAATCGAGGATAGTAACCGGCAATACATCGGTAGGACCAGCCGTATAGTTCTTGGCATCGAAAGTGACAACTACATCGCTCATATTCTCAGAAGTGAAGTTGAAGTTGCCTGTTTCTCCCAAACTGATATCCTTACCTGTACTGGAACCGAAGACAAACTTTCCATCCTTCGTTGCAAAATATCCCTTGAAGGTCTTCTTACTGCTAGGAAGAACAGCCTGATAAATAAAGTCGCTCTTCTCTGTCATGTCATATTTAACACCATCAGCACTCACAAACTGCAGATTGTTGAAGTGAGGGCGCTTGATGTCAAACGACAAGGTCTCTGTATTCGATTTGGTTGATACATTCTGCAGAGTAAGTTGAATATCCACCTTTCCATCAGGAACATTCTGTGCATAAGGTACTTTCAGTTTGACTGTATATTCACCAGCCTCCTTGGTACGGATGGTAGTTTCATCTACACTCTGCCCACTAAACAGGAGGTTAGCTTTCAAGGTAGAGAGAGCCACGCCTCCCTCATCCTTGCAGTTTACTTTCACCTCCACTTCATCACCCATCCATACAGCTGCAGCAGGAGCCGTATAGCTCATCACTGGATTACCGGCAGGAGTAGGCGCACTGTAATCATCATCGCCGCAAGATGCCATCAGTGGCAGGGCGAGCAACGCCATGATATAATATCTGATATGTTTCATAATGATCGTATCTTTAATGAATCATTTACTATAGTTTATGGATTACTTATTCCACTTGCAAGAAATCACACCATTAGCAGGAACCTTGCAGGTAAAATTATGAGTTCCATCACTGAGATTGATTGACTTAGCCTCATCTCCCTCGTTGATAATGACAGCAGCATAACTACCATCAGGATTAACAAACTCAGCATGTGTAATCTTGCTGTCATTAACGGTGCGGGACGTATTACCAATGCGAACCGCACCAGGAGCAACGACACTAGACATGTGGTTGATGATGTAATAATGAGAATTGTAGCTCAACTGGTTGTAACCATTCTGATTGATATCAATAGCACCATAGCAGGTCTGGCATCCACCATCCAGGTTAGGTCCCATCTTATTGTCAAGCATCAGATTCCATACAAGCACTGCCTTGCAATACTGGTTTACCGTAGCGAGCGCCACATTCTTCATATCCACCATCAGTCGTTTACTCAAGTCACGTCCGTTATTCCAGGTTCCGATACTGGTTTCCGAGAATATCAGTTCCTTGTCAGGACGCTGGTTGTGGATATCAGTCAACTCGCTGTTGTTGCCGCCATAATCATGATAAGCAGCACCTACAACCAGCTCTGAGCCCTCAAAGTTATCACCGATAGCATTGTAGAGTTTCACAGGATAATCTTCTTGATCAGCAATCTTGTCATAGTTGTAGTTGTGATCGAAGACATAAATCTTGGTCTGCAGGTTATTCTTCTTAAACTGCGCTGCCAATTCCTTTACGAAAGGAGCCTCTTCCTGCCAAGGCATATAGAGAGATGCACAGTTAGCTTTGTTCAATGGCTCATTCTGAGGACTAACAGCATAGATATTGATGCCTTTCTCCTTCATCACATTGATAAACTTCACGAAGTACTTGGCATAAGCCTCGCGATAATCAGGATTGAGATGACCATCTGTCCATGAATCCTTAGGATTCTTGGTATTAAGGTCTGTCACCTTCATCCATTTTGGACAAGTCCAGGGAGCTGCAATAATCTTCAGATTAGGATTGATGGCAAGAATCTCCCTCAACACAGGAATCACATAATCGTTCTCATCGCTATAGAGCGCGAAGTTGCTGATAGGGTCAGATTCGCTGCCCTTCGTGTCGCAATAGGTATACTCTGTACTTGAAAAGTCATTGCATCCCAAAGAGATACGGGCATAACTTACGCCATAACCCTCTGTTGTAGAGTAAATACGCTTCAAAAGAGCCTGACGCGCCTCTGGAGTCATCTGCATCAGATTATAGCAGGATGAATAAGTGATGGCATAACCGAATCCATCAATCGTCTGATACTTCTTATTTAAATCGAGTTCGATGGTGGTTGGTGCCATAGATACTCCATTATACAACTTTACCTCACCCTGTGCCAATGAATAGACTCCATCGGCTGTGGTAATGAAAGTTTTGGCTGTTCCTTGTGCCGGTACTGGATTTGGTGCCTCACTAGGAGTATCAAAGTCTACAGGATCTGAGAATGAGTTACTGCTGCTGCAAGCTGTCACAGAGAAAGCTGTTGCGCAGACCAGCATCATCAGTTTATTGCTATAGTATTTCATATTCGTTTCTTCTATTATTTGTTAATAACGGTTTGAGTTGAAAGCTATCCAGGTTAGCTTAGTAACCTGGATTCTGCTCTAGATTGGTATTCTGGTCAAGAGCGGTCTGTGGAATTGGCAACAGATATGAGTTGCTGTCAAATTGTCTTACCTGTCTGATGCGTCCGCTGTCACGGTTGTCTATTCCGTTGAGATACTTCTCGACCTTGTTGTTGCGGCAGAGGTCGAACCAGCGTTCTCCCTCAAAGGCAAGTTCCAGACGGCGCTCATGGAGAACAGCCTCTATCATAGATTCCTTGCTGCCAGTCTTGTCGGATGTCAGTTCCTTCAGTTTGGCACGCTTGCGAATCTGGTTCACGAGTTTCGCACTCTCGGCAAGATTGCCCTTATAGGCTTCTGCCTCAGCCTTCATCAGGATAATATCAGCTAGGCGAACCCAGTAAATATTATTGTATGAAGAGCGTAACTTATACATGAACGGATAGTTGGAAGCCGGATAATAGTTGCTCCAGGTACAGGCATAATATACGACAGCCTGATTCTTACGAACCTCATCACCTTCCTTGTCAAAGTCATTGATGATGTCTCGTGAAGGAGTAATCCACTTTGCCCAGGTAAAGTAATAATCCCAGTTGTCTAACTGACGGCCGTACATCCAGGTTTCCCAGTTTCCGCTACCGGTTGTCCAATGCACCTCCAGAATACCTTCTTTGGTATTGCGTTTCATGCAGTCTTTCGCAGTCTCATCATAGCCCCAAAGAGTTTCATAACTGTCTTCTAGCTCTACACCGGTTGTCTTCATTACCTTGTCGGCATAAGCGATTACCTTGTCATAATCCTGCACTTCCTTTTCGGCATAAACCTTGGCAAGCATAGCCTGAGCTACGGTCTTGGTCATCTTGGTGCGGTCTGAATTGTCATTATCCGGTGCATACTGCTCAGCATCCGTCAAGTCGGCAATAATCTGCTCATAACATTCCTTCGGAGTCTTGCGAGGAGGATAATAGGTAGGATATACCTCATTGATATTCTCGGATGTGATGGTCTTTGCGATGGTCGTAATGACTGGGAAAGAACCCCACAGACGAGCCATTCGGAACATCATCAGGGCACGGAAGATTTCGCCCTGTGCCTTATAGGAATGATATTCAGCTTCTGATATCTGACCGTTCTCCTTCAATTGCTCAACACCATTGATCAGCACATTTGCCTGGGCGATATCCTCCAGATAGCGGTTCCAGTCACGGCTCAATACCGAGTTGCTGGCATCGATAGAGTTGGTTTCATAAGGTACCACCTCTGCACCGGTAGTTCCGGCATAAGCATTATCACTATGTGAATCGCCTATCAGAAGATAGTCAAGATGGGTATGCTCCTGACGGTTGCGGAACAACTCATAGAGCGATTTGAGCTGTGCATCAGCAGCAGCCTTGTCCTTCAATACGGCTGTTGAGGTCTCTGTCTGACCGCCCTGTGTTATTTCTGATGGCTCTGATAATGGCTCGTAGTCGAGAGAGCAACTTGCCAAAGAGAACATTGCGATGCCACCGAGCGCCAATGTCTTGATTGTATGATATGTTTTCATTGTTGTCGATGTTTAGAATTCTACTTTTACACCTAATACTACACTCTTATTGAGTGGATATGTCCCCCAGTCGATGCCCTGCACACTACCACTGTTGCCATACTGGTTTACCTCCGGATCCATACCTGAATAGTCGGTCAGGGTAAGCAGGTTGGTTGCTGATACGTATGGCTGAAGACGGGTCAGACCGAAGCGTGAAATCAGTTTGCGAGGCACATCGTAAGAGAGAGAAATATCCTTTACACGGAGATAACTGCCATCTTCTACGAAGTAGGTTGAGTTGCGGATATCCCACTTAGCCTTTGGCACATCGGTAATCTGACCAGGAAATCTCCAGCGAGCCAGCACCTTGGTACTCTGGTTCTTACCATCATACATTCCTTCGGTTTCCATACGTGAAACGTTGTAGATGTCGTTGCCATAGCTTCCCTGGATAAGAATACTGAGATTCAAGCCTTTATAAGAGAAGGTATTGGTCAAACCGAAGGTGAAGTCTGGGTTCGGATCACCGATATAAGTACGGTCACTGGCTGATACCAGACCATCACCGGTCACGTCCTTATACTTCATATCACCGGTCTCGGGATCCACACCTTCTGCTACATATCCCCAGAAACTACCCAATGGCTTACCTGGCGTATTGCGAACCACCTGTTCGTTGACGAAATCGGTAGTCGTGGCTTCATAATATACCTGAGTCAGAGACAGGCTCTCCAACTTATTCTTGTTGAATGAGATGTTGAAATCTGTATTCCACTTCAAGGCGCCTGTCAGATTCTGTGAAGAGATGGCAAACTCCCAGCCTTTGTTAATCATCGAACCACCATTATAGGTCAGGTTTCTTGCTGCTGCACTACCTGCCGGCAAGGTGATGTTCATCAACATATCCTTGGTCTTCTTATAATAGTAATCGGCATAGAAGGTGAGGCGGTTGCCCAGTACGGTCAAGTCGAGACCGATGTTGGTCTGGGTTGTTGTTTCCCAAGTCAGCTCAGGGTTACTCAGGTTGCCCTGTGAGAAAGTAGGAGTAGAATTGGCATCATTTCCCTCGCCAAACCACTGCACACGATTGATGTTGTATCTTGCCAGATAGCTGTAATCGCCCAATCCGCTCTGGTTACCGGTCTGTCCCCAGCCTCCACGAATCTTCAAGTCGTCAATCCACTTGATATCTTTCATGAATTTCTCATTGCTTACGCGCCAGGCACCAGAGAATGATGGGAAGTAGCCCCAACGGTGATGTGGTGCCAACTTGGAAGAACCATCAGCACGCATATTAGCGGTTACCATATAGGTATCATTCCAGTTGTACTGCAAACGGGCGAATGTAGAGAGAATAGCCCAATCAGAAGCTGACGAACCGGTTCCTGTCCAGGAAATCTTGTTGGCTGCATTCAAGGTTGGGAACAGATCGTTGGCATAGTTGCTACCGTTGATATAGTTCTGGCTCCACTTGCTCTGTGTCCAGGAACTACCAGCCATTGCATCCAGACGGTGCTTTCCGAATGCCTTCTTATAGTTTAATACATTGTCCCATACGATAACGCTGCTGATGTTTCTTCCATCATATCCTGTACCGAATTCCTGACGGCCGATGGTGGTAGATATCGGGTCAAGGAAGTTGGTGGTTGTTCCTTGTGTACGGTCGAACGAGAGAGATGTGTTATAAGTCAGTTCTGGCATAAAGGTGACAGTTGCTTTTCCTGTTGCCAGCAATCGGTTGTAAGCCGACTTATTATTCTGAGTACGGGCGATATTCTCTGCTGGCGAGGTAATGTTCACGCCATAGAAGTTGTTGTAGAACTGGCTAGGATTCTCCGGATTCCATACCGGTGCATAGGTTGGCGTATTGACGATAGCTGTTACTACGCCGCCTCGGTTAGAACCGGCACCCGAAATGATACCTGTACCCTTGTTGGTATAATCAGAATAAGTTACACTGGCATTGAGTCGCAACCACTTACGTATATCGTTCTCTACAGATGCTCGGAAGTTGTAACGCTGATAGCTTGACTTCTTGATAACGCCATTTTCGCCTGTATAGCCACCCGAGATAAAGTATCTCAGTTTATCGGTACCATTGGTGATAGAGAGCTGATAATCCTGTACATTACCCGTACGGAACACCTCGTCTTTCCAGTCGGTTTGGTCTTTCAAACCTTCTGGCAGTTTCACCAGTCCAATCTCATCCATCAGTTCCTTATACTGAGCTGCATTGAGAGATTCCTGGTTATCGCGTACGGTATTAAATGCATAATGAGCATTCAGAGAAACCTTGGCAACGCCAGCCTTACCCTGCTTTGTACCGATAATGATGACACCATTGGCTGCACGGGATCCATAGATTGCTGCAGAAGAAGCATCCTTCAACACCTGGATATTATCAATATCATCAGCTGCCAGGAAGTCGATATTGGTCATTGGCACACCATCTACTACATAGAGCGGATCATTACTACCATTTAAAGAGGTGGTACCACGCACACGGATGGTTGGTGAAGCACCTGGCTGACCGTTGGCTTGCGAAATCTGCAAACCGGCTGCCTTTCCCTGCATACCTGCTGCGGCAGATACGATAGGACGGGTATCAAGGTCTTTGGCTGACACACTTGATACGGCAGTAGTTACATCCTTACGCTTGACAGAGCCATAACCGATAGCCACCACTTCGTTGAGCATATTAGACTCCTCTTCGAGCATAATCTGTACGCCGTTAGAAGCTTTCACTTCCTTATTCTTATAACCTATATAAGAAATTTTGAGTCTGGCACCTGGCTGTACTTCGATGGTGAAGTGACCATCCAGGTCTGTAGCAACACCATTTTTGGTACCATTCTCCAGAACCGAAGCTCCGATAACGGGTTCATTGGTATTGTCGATTACAGTACCCGTAATCTTCACCTTCTGTCCCCAAGCTGTCGCCGAGACCATTAGGACGAGTGCTGAGGCTGCTAATCCTCGCAACATCGCATTACTTTTTGATTTTCTCATAATTTATACTTTAGTTATTCTCATTTATGTTTAAAATTGTTGTCTGATAGTCGGGAACCCATCCATGATTGGTTTCCGGTTGCAAAAGTATATAAAATGTCTGATATTTGTTGGTTGATTAAATAATTAAGTGGTGAAAATGACCACCTGTTTTTATAACTGCATCTGATTATCAGGACTTTACATTTTTCATAGTTCAAAAAATAAGTGGTAGATTTATAATGGTAAAAGATATAATTATAGAAGAAAAAAACTGTTTTCTGATGATTCAGCCAGAAGATTTATGCAGACAATTCAACAAATGAGTTGTAATATAAGCAATCCCGATTTATCTCTTCACTCTTCACCTTCTCGCCCGTAACCCCTCTGTTTATCGGGGTTTCGGGAAGTGAAGAGTTTTCTTTATCTCTTCACCCACTCTTCACCCCTCTTCACCCATATAGAAATACACTATACGCAATATGGGAAGAAAAAAAAGAGGAAAAAGCCCCCGGTGCCATACGCATCGGGAGCTTTTTTTATGCACCAAGCAGCAAAGGTGCTGCCTGGTGGGGGTACGATAGAGATTCCGTTTGTCTATATCTCACTTACCGCTTTTATTCGGGCTTTGTATCAAAGAAACCGATAAACTCATCAAAATCTCGAAGAATGTCAGTCAACTTAGGATTACTCTTTTGAACTATAATAGCTATGTAATTGTCAACTTCTTCATCTCTAAGAATAGAAACCTTGACACAAAACCGATCTCGTTTATCGAATTCGTTAAACCATCTGGTAAAAAGACGAGCTCGCATAGCCTGTCTGCTATCACCCGTTTCACATTGATATAAAAGAATGTCCGGATTCGTGAGAAAGAACTCTTCAATAATACTTTGTACAGTCTCTTTTACTTTAGAATCGTTAGGAGAATTCTTCTTGTTTTCATTGAGAATACCGAATTCATACGCTTTTTCATCCTCCCAGATATTATTATTTTCAACAAATTCTATTCGATACTGAACACCATAATCTGTCAAGAACTTATATGAGCCATTATCTATCCAGACCTTATAAGGAGAATGAAAATTGAGGCGCGTTAAGTTAAAGGCCTGCATAGCAGTTTGCAGCCTCCTTACGTGCTTTAGCAAAGTCTATTTGAGCCTTTGCCTCCATTTCTCTTTTACGTTTAACCATGTCTCGTAATACCGCAATTGCTTCTTCACGAGTTTTAATTTTTAAAGCCATATTTATCCATTTAAAAGTTCTACTTCTATTTGTCTGCAAAGATAAGCTTTTATTTTGAAAATGCAAAGAAAACAGGAGAAAAGTTTCGAAAAAATATGGTGGTAGTTCTTGAACCCACCTATCACAGTGACACATAGAAAACGGTAGTGTTATCGACACGAATATTGCGTGAAGGCTTTCACCAAGTTCTATCAGTTGTAAGCAATCCCGATTTATCTCTTCACCCCTCTTCACCCATATAGAAATACACTATACGCAATATGGGAAGAAAAAAAGAGGAAAAAGCCCCCGAAGCGTAATAGCTCCGGGGGCTTTTTGTTCAGCAGCAAACGCCAGCATATAACTTATCTATAGGGAATATCAAATCCCAATTTTTTCCCCAAACGATATTTCCAAACTCTATCTTGAACTTTTTGAATTTGTTTTCATTCAAGTAAGAGTTATATTGCGGATGTGGGTGATTTCTAATAAAAGCCCCAACATCTATCGTCTTAACAGTGTCATCATTAAAGTGTAATTCAACTTTTAATGGTGCCACATATCTTGCAGAAACAATACTTAAGTTCATAATTTCTTCGTTATTTTTGTTGAACGTATTCTTTTCTTATAAATAAAGAAGTTTACCCATTTATCAACTATATTCTTATAGTACTTCTTCACAAAGGCCTCTGCTGTAGCAGCATCCTTCTCACTTAAAGGTGGTATCTTGCTAGAAGTTCTTCTGTGAATTTCAACAAGTTCACCATTTTCTAATATTATCTCGAAAATAGCTTCATGTCCATCCTTCATTACATGAACGTGTATCGGTTCATGCTCATTCGAATAGAACAGAAAGATAAATCCGAAGTATTCAAATATCTTTGGCATCGCAACCTCCTTTTTTAACCTATCTTGATTGCAAAGTTACAACTTTATTTTGAAAGTGCAAAGAAAACAGGAGAAAAGTTTCGGAAAAAATGTTGTGGATGTTCATGAACTTACCTCTCAACATGATACCTAGAAAGCAGAAAAAGCCCCCGAAGCGTAATAGCTCCGGGGGCTTTTTCTGTTTTCTTCGTTTTCAACAGGAGATTCGGCGAAATTTCCTATTGAAGTCTGAGAACTTTATGATATATAGACAGTATCATCAATGTCTTCCATACCTAGGAGATCGAAATACATAAGGCGTGTATTTAGTGGCAATCTGCCAACACCAATTTCCATGTATTTAGCTTCGAAACGTTCATCTTCAACAAGATATTTAAAACCGTTCTTTTGATAATAGTGAATGGTAGAATCACTATTATAGGCATCAACAATAATGAAACGGCATCCGGTTTTGTTATTATATCTGAACCAGTTTTTTATCAAGTCCATAACAGCAGTTCCGATTCCTTTGCCTGCAAACTTTTTGTTGGTAGCAAGTCTGCCTATCAGAACAGCTGGGAACCTGCGAAGTCTTTTCCCTTGAAGATCTGTAAAGTCAAGAAATGATTTTTTTGATTCATCATTTAGTTTATTGGTGATCCTAATGCTATCATTGGATAGGGTAAATGCAGCCACAACAATATTAGGATTGTCACGAAGACACAATAAATATGTTTTTCCAAGTAAACGCTTGGAATAAATAACGGAATCATTGGCAAAGAATTCGTCTAAGTCTTGATTGTCACAACAAAAAGGCTCACATGAAGCAAGCTTTTGAGGTGTTACGACAGTAAGAACGCACATCTCTAATAATTCTTCATATGTCATAGCAAGTTCATTTCGCGCAAGAATTTTCTTGTGAGTTCAACTTTTTTCTTGTCAACTTTAATACTTCCAGGATGGGCTTCTGTCCATTCTGCATTTTCTAAAAATTTTTCAGCTTCTTCACCTTGAAGAGTTGGAATGATTCTTATTGCTGTTGCCATAACTTTTCTTTTTTTGGATATTTTTGCAAAGATAAGATTTATATCTTTAACTTCCAAATTTTAAGGCAACTTTTTTGTTTTTTTTCATTTTTAAATTGTTATAGTCATGCGTGATAAGGAATCGGTCACGCAGTTTTTTATTCTATACGGTTATGAAAAAGCCCCCGAAGCGTAATAGCTCCGGGGGCCTTTTATTTTGCCCCAGGCATCAGATGTGCTGTCTGGGGGGTACGATAGAAAATCAGGGGCTAGTCTGCCCAAATTCCCTTATTTGTTGAATTATCCCAAAAATCCTTCACATTTTCGTCGCTGTAATCCGCTTCTGACGCCTTCTGGATAACAGAGCCGGCGAGGATGGCTGTGGTTTCCATTTCCATGACGCTAACCACTGGCTTAATATATCTTTTCTTTTTCATATCTGTTTTTATTACTATTTTTTATTACTTGATGATAACCTTCATGGTCTTGCCGCCACGCTTCACGATGTTCACACCTTTCTGCAAATCCTGGAGGCGATGCCCCTGGAGGTCGTAGTATTCTGCCTTGCTATCTGCTGTAGTCTCCAACTGCTCGATGGCTGTGGTGCTGCCGCCGACGCTGATGCTGAACATTCTGGCACCTGCTGCAGGAGCAGAAGAATTATCTACCATGTAAGCACGGAAAGGATTGCTGCCCACAGACTTTGTTGCTGTTTTCTCCAACAGCTTGGCTGGGTTCATCAGCTTGTCGCCCTTCACGATATAGCAGTTGTTATCAGTATCCTTGCTGAACATCTTCTGTGTATAGAGACCCTGAAGCTGATAGTTGCCATTAGCAGTTTCTGAGGTCTGAACATCTTTTGCTATCGCCTTGTCGGCTTCAGAGATGCTGAGCTGTTTTGCTCCATCCTTCATCTTAATGATAACAGGAGTACCTGCAACGATGCTTGTCTTTATCTCTTCGAGTTCTACAGTTTCAGCAGCATCATCAGCCGAGAGGAGCTTGAAGGCACGGAAGTCCTTATTTGCGAGCGATACCTCGAATGGCAGGCAGAGCGTAGCCCAGATAGTGCCTTCCTTAACAGGGCGGCTATAAGATGCAGCCTTGGCTGCGAATGGCTCGTAAGCCACGAAATCCTTATCGTCGTCAAGTACGAGATTATCCGTAGCAAGAGTTTCTCCCGTTGCTCCTATCTTCTCATCGCCATTCTTGCCTACCAGCTTGGTGAAGTAGCCAGTCTTGTAGTTGGCGTAGGTGTGGTCAGTCTTGTCTGAGTTATTCTTACAATCTATAAAACCTTTGAGGTTTGTGCAGATCGAGAACATGTTAGAACCATCAGTAACCTGGCCTGTAACAAACTTATCGCTGGCGTAGATGGTGGTGAGAGCTTTGCAGCCAGAAAACATGCGATTCATATTCGTCACCTTCTCTGTATTGAACTTAGTGACATCGAGTGAGGTGAGAAGAACACAGCCAGAAAACATGCCTCTCATAATCGTCACCTTCTCAGTATTGAAGTTTGTGACGTCAAGAGAGGTGAGTTGTGAACACTTAAAGAACATGGCTCCCATATTCGTCACCTTCTCAGTATTGAAGTTTGTGACGTCAAGAGAGGTGAGTTTACACATAGAGAACATGGAACTCATATTTGTCACATTCACGGTATTGAACTTACTGACATCGAGAGAGGTGAGTTTTGAACAGCCATCGAACATTTGGAGCATATTCGTCACATTCACGGTATTGAACTTACTGACATCGAGAGAGGTGAGAGTTTTACAGCTAAAGAACATGCCGCTCATATTTGTCACATTCGCGGTTTTGAACTTAGTGACGTCGAGTGAGGTGAGAGCAACACAGCTAGCAAACATGTAACTCATATTTGTCACCTTCGCTGTATTGAAATGAGTAACATCTAGCGAGGTGAGAGCTGAGCAGCCATAGAACATGTATCCCATATCCGTCACATTCCAAGTATTCAGGTATTCCAGACCTGTAATTGTTTTCAGCTTTGTGAGATTATAAAAGAATCTGTACAACGATGTAGGCGTGTATGTTCTAAAACTCTTATCGAAAACAATATGCACAATTGTGCCATTCCCTATATTATTATTGATAGTAGCCACCGTCTGTTTATCTTCCACCCAAGCACTATTTTTAGGAAGGGTTTCACCCACATTTTTCTTGAAAGTCAAAGTTTGGGTAGAGGATTCATACGTTGCTATATACTTAGAACTAGAAGCTGCCTTCTGCGCCACCATGCCGGCAGGCAGAAGCAACAACATGAGCAACATCAATGGGAACAGAGCGAATCTACGGATTATCGCCCCCCCAGCCCGTCCGAGAACGGCCGTTTTGGGGTGTATCATAGAGGGCAGAACCGCTATCACGACTCCACCTAAGCCCCTCTAAGGGCATATCTTTTTTCATCTTAAAATTTTAGTTTATGTTAAACAATTCGTCATAAGGGCTTAAAATGGC
>ENA-UERG01001311-UERG01001311.1-human-gut-metagenome-genome-assembly--contig:-NODE-1311-length-21121-cov-9.772999_pt1 | contig 21121 bp, 14 predicted proteins | sample MGYA00242954_ERZ507954 | MGnify/ENA primary metagenome ERZ507954 (study PRJEB26167, sample SAMN06115478) | human gut metagenome | host: Homo sapiens | place: China:Sichuan | collected 2015-01-21... | reverse complement strand
ATCCAGAGCCGCCTCTTTGATCTCACGGAGGACGCGCCGCCCACGCTGCACTTCGCCGTCATGTCCCAGCAGCTCCATAACGGGCTGGTGGAAGAAATCGAGCAATTCTTGAAGGAGCATCCGCAGACCAGGCTCATCGTCATCGACACGCTCCAGCGCATCCGCACAGCAGGCAATGACGCAAATCCGTATGCCAGCGACTACCGGGACATCGGCGTTCTGAAAGCGCTGGCAGACAAGCACCGCATTGCCATTCTGCTGGTGCATCACCTGCGGAAGATGAATGACGATGATCCCATGAACATGATTTCCGGCACCACCGGACTCAGCGGCGCCACCGACAGCAACTTCGTCCTCCGCAAGAGCAAGCGCAGAGAGAACACAGCCACGCTCTACTGCACCGGGCGGGACATCCCCTACCGGGAACTGGCACTGGAGTTCGACGGTGAGGATCATGTCTGGAAACTGCTGTCAGATGACTGCGAACAGAAAGAGCAGCCCAACGAGAGAATTCTTTTTCTTCTCTTTGAACTGCTGCGCCGGCAGCCGGAGATCAGCGCCCCTGCCAAGGTACTGTTGGAAAAGATCGACCCTGCCGGTGCGGAGGGGCTGACCCCCAACAGCTTCTCCCACCGAATCCGCAAAAGCGTTGACGCTCTAAGGCGAAACGGCATTACGGTGTCCTTCCGCAAGAGCAACGGTGACCGTCTGATCTGCCTGAAAAGGGCCGATGGTGTCGATGATCTCACTACCGAGAACATCGTCACCATCGACCCTGATAACCCGCCGTGTTTCGGCGTGTGAGCCGCTGTGTGCGCGGTTGGGGGCTGGGGTGGCGTGTGTGCCCGACGAGGGGATATTCTGCCCGCACAGGACGAATTCTGGGGCGGCATAAAAACGGCAAATAAGCCGCCGTGACCCGCGGGCGTCCAGCGTTTCAACGGTATGAAGCGCACGCCGAGGGTAGTGATACCACCCCCACATAGAAGCGCCGAAAAAGCACTGTGTGCAGGAGGGAACGGCGTGTCCGTCGGCGCAGAGCACCCACTCTGAGAAAGCCGTTTTTCTGCCGAAATAAACCCCGCGCGGGGTTATTCCGACACAGACAAAGCGGCCAGAGGGTAGTGATACCACCCCCACATGGAAATGCCGAAAATGCAAAACGGGAGTTTAATCACCTCCCACAACAGGGCTCCCGCCGAAACCCAGCGAAGCGGTTTCGGTGGGAAGAGGACGAGCGACAGAGAGAGCGAGTCCTGACGCTTGCGGCGGGACGAGGGATTCGTCGTCCGCTCGGACGACGGCGAGGGATTCGTCGTCCGCTCGGACGACGGCCAGCATCGCATTTGTCTGGTCTGCGGCGAAGCCGCTGCCCTGCCAAATGCACTGGGCGGGGCATGGCCCCACACCCCCAAGCTGCGGGCAGAAGCCCACACCCACTTTTAGCTACGATTGGAGAAAAACATGAAAAAAGATATCAAATTCAGCACGCGCATGGCGTCCGCTGACCGCGAGAAGATCAAGGCGCTGGCGGCGAAAGCCCACATGTCCATGAGCGATTACGTCACCGCCTGCTGTCTCGGCAAGCGGATCGTGGTCATCGACGAACAGAAAGAACTGCTCCGCCAGCTCAAGGGCATCGGCAGCAACATCAACCGCCTCACCGTCCTCGCCAACATGGGCAAGGTGCAGGTCATCGGCTTGGAGAAAACTGCGGATGCGCTCTCTGAGGTCAGCGCCGCATTGCGGTCAGTCATGGAAGGTCGGTGAGCCGTATGGCCATCGTACATTTTGTGAACTACAAGCGGGGCACACAGTCCCGCGCCGCCATGCGCGGCGTGATGCTCTACGTCATGCAGGAAAAGAAAACCGCATGGGATGGCGTGCCGCTCGTCAGCGGCGTCAATTGCCAGCCGCAGAGCGTCTACGACGATTTCCTGAACACGAAACTCCTCTACCACAAGGACGGCGGCGTGATGTTCTATCACATGGTGCAGAGCTTTCCGAAAGGCGCAGCGGTCGATCCCCGGCAGGCCCACGAAGCCGCACGGCGGCTGGCGGAATACTTCGACGGCTGCGAGGTGCTGGTCTGCACCCATGTTGACCGGGAGCACATCCACTCCCACTGCGTCATCAACTCCGTCAACTTTGAAACCGGCAAAAAGCTGCACATGGCGAAGGAACAACTGCAGGAGCTGATGCGGCGCAACGATGCAATCTGTCTGGAAATGGGCCTGCCGGTCTTTGAGCCGACCACACAGCAGGCCCGCGGCATGAGCGGCGCGGAGTATCACACAGCTCTGAGGGGCCAAAGCTGGAAGCTGCGGCTCATGAACACCATTGACGAGTGCATGAAATACGCCGCCGACAAGGACGCCTTCGTTTCCCTGATGGCATCCGAGGGCTATGCGGTGCGCTGGGAGAGTGGCCGCAAGTACATCACCTACACCACCCCGGAGGGCATGAGATGCCGCGACAGCAAACTACACGAAGAAAAGTATTGCAAGGAGGCCATGGAGCATGAATTCAGAATACGGGCAGAACTCATCAAGAGAAAATTACGAACAGCGGAAACCGATGGAGGAATTGAAGCGGATGAATCAGCCGAGCAGCGCACCGCCGGCTGCGCCACAGCCAATCCAGCCCATTGTGATCCGATGCGACCTGCCGCAGGCGATGAACAAGCTGACGGAGCAGGCAGACGGAATAAACTGGGAGCTGGAGGAAATTCGGAAGACCCTGCCGGAGCTGAAACCACACATCGACCTGACGCCGGTGCAGCAGTCTCTGGCGGAGATGCAGAGATTGCTGACAGAGATGAACAAACTGCTGGAACGGGTTGGGAACCTGAGCGAAAAGTATTCCTCCAAGTGGATCGACTGGCTCCCGGACTTCAGCCTGCTGGTGGCCCTCAAGTGGATCATGCTGGTGCTGATCCTTGGCACGGCGGCACTGGCGGGTTGGTATGGCGCGGCGGCGATCCGCGGTCTGTTCCTCTGATCCCCGCCGTGGCAGGACTGGCTGCCGTAGAAACACTGCTGGATGAGGACGAGGATGCCGAGGAAAAGCGGCGGCGCGTGGAGGCGAAGATCGCCGCTGAAAACTTCGGCGCGGTGATCGGCTTCGCCGCAGGCGCGGCTCTGGCTGTGAAAGAAAAATTGGACGAGCAGTCTGCGCGAGAAGAACAGAAAAAGCAACAGCAAGAGCAAACGATGGGAGGATTGTAAGAATGGCAAGCATCAAGCAATTGGACGAGCGGCGATATAAGATCACCGTCAGCAACGGTTACCGGCCCAACGGCAAAAAAATCAGCAAGGCAAAGACGATTCAGATCCCGCCCGGTGTCCCCAGGCGCGGCATCGGGCAGTATGTTGCCCACGCCGCCGAGGAGCTGGAGCGCAGCTTCAAGACTGGCTACGCTGAGGATGGCGAGATGACCTTTGAGGAATTCGCCTCCCGCTGGCTGAAGCGGCAGACGAAATACGCCCCCAGCACCATCGCTGCATACCGGCGAATGCTGGAGGTGGTGTATCCCTTGATCGGCGGCATTCGTCTCAACAAGCTCCGACCGATGGCACTGGAAAATATGCTCTCCGCGCTGCGCAAGCGCAAGCATCATGGAATACTTATCAACGAATCCACCGCGCAGCGATACCTCTCCGTGGTCTCCGCCGTGCTCAGCGACGCCAAGCGCAACGAGATCATCGAGAAGAATCCCGCGCGGATGTTAGACCTCCCCACACCGCGTCGCACGGCACAGCGCATCCCCACACAGTGGGAAATCCAAAAGCTGCTGGACGCGCTGGCAAAGGAGCCGCGGCACTACCGCCTGTTCTATCTGCTCTCCATGTACACCGGCTGCCGTCGGGGCGAGCTGTGCGCTCTGCAGTGGTCTGATTTGACCGTCACGCAAAACGGTCTGCTGCTCACCGTCAGCCGCTCCCGCAGCAGCGTCCCCGGCAAGGGCATCGTGGAGGGCAGCACCAAAAACGGCAAGAGCCGTGAAGTCTATCTCTCCTCCGACCTGCGGGGCATCCTCCTCGCCTACAAGCGCCGCAAGCAGATGGAGGCAGACAAGCAGCGCCGCAAGCTCAGTCCCTATCTCTTCACCGACGAGCAGGGGCAGCTCATCCACCCGGACACCTTCACCAAGCGGCTGCGGAAGATCTATGCCGCCATCGGCTTTCCGCGGGAGTACCACCTTCACACCCTGCGGCACTACTTCGTGACCTCGCTTCTGCACTGCGGCGTGGACAAGCAGACGGTGGCAGACCTTGTCGGCCATGCGGACACCGGCTTTCTGGAGCGCACCTACTGCCACCCCCAGCAGGCGCAGAAGGAGCAGGCGGCAGACTCCATGCTCACCATGCTCCGTCCGGACGGCGGACAGATTTTCAATCTCGCCGCCTGTTCTCCGAAGCGGCACAGCGCATGATTGTTGCTTTCGTAGAAATTCATTTTCCCAAGAAAATTGTGATAGCTTTACCGCCGCGCTTGCGGTATGTTGTGCTTGCAAAATAAGCCTCAACTGTACCGAGGTCAAATGAAAGAGAGGTCATTTTTATGGCAAGCATCCGCAAGCGTGGCAGCAGCTATCTCATCGTGGTCTCCATGGGCTATGACTACAACGGCAAGCGCATCAAGCCCCAGCAGAAAACCGTCCACCCGCCGGAGGAGCTGACGCCCAGGCAGGTCGAAAAGTGGCTCAACGAACAGGCCGTCCTCTTTGAGCGGGAATGCCGCCACACGCCGCAGCCCGTCCAGCAGCTCACGCTGGCAAAATACATCGACCTGTGGCTGACGGACATCGCTCCCGGCAAGCTGGCGAAGTCCACCATCCGCCGCGACCGGCAGGACATCGAGCGCATCCTCCCGGCATTGGGTCACTACAAGCTCACCGAGCTGCGGCCGGAGCACTTCCGGAATTTCTACGCAGAACTGCGAAAAGTCATCCGTCCCGATACAAAAAAGCCACTCTCCGAGTACACCATTGAGGGCGTGCACGCGACACTGTGCAGCATCCTCTCTGATGCCGTGGAGGGTGGCTTTCTTTCGCATAATCCGGCTTGGCGCACCTACCGCTACGCCGGGCGCAAGTGTGAAAAGAAAATCGCGGACGAGGAAACGGCGCAGAAGATTATCGCCGCGCTGGAGGGCGAGAGCATCAAATATAAAACCTATTTCAAGCTCATCATTGCCACGGGAATGCGGCGGGGCGAATGCTGCGGACTGAAGTGGTGCGACATTGATTGGGAGCAGCGTTCCATCCACATCTGCCGCAACGCGGTCAAGGTGACGGATGAGGAAATCTTTGTCAAGGAACCCAAGACCCGCGCGGGCAACCGCTATGTGTACTTCTCTGCTGAGATGGAAAGTCTTCTGCGGGAGTACCGGCAGGAATGCGCATACATCACCAAAACCTATGACCAGCGGGAGCTGACCGCCGATGACTTCCTGTTCCGCCGTCAGGGGGCGCGGCTCCCTATGACGCCAACCACGTTCACTTACCGCTTCAAGCTGATCCTCAAGAAGAACAACTTGCCGCAGGAGCTGAACGTCCATTCCCTCCGGCACACCGCCGCCAGTCTGATGATTGCGGGCGGCACGGATGTGGCCACGGTGGCGGGCATTCTCGGCCACAGCCAGCCCTCCACCACGCTGGACATTTATACCCATGCTTTCGATAAGAACAAAAAGGCCGCCAGCGCAGGACTACAAGGGATGCTGGAGATATGAATATGATCAGCACATTGGAAAATAGCAGTAGCTTTGCGCACGGAGTTGTGGTATGTGTTGTGGTTGCCAAAAAGGAGGTGCCGCGATATACGACTACCTAATCCTTAAGTCTCATCGACTTGTTCGAATTGGGTAGGGTCATCCATTATGGGCCGAGATGGGAGACTCGAACTCCCGACATCTTGCTCCCAAACTTTTGAATAAAAATTTTTCTACTTTTTTCGGTGCTTTATAGCCGTTTTTGCTCTATTACGGACGCTCTTCGCAACTCTTACCTCCACTGTTTCCGCACACTCCACGGCTGTCTGTAGTCAAACATGTGGTCAAAAACCGCTTTCTGAACACCCTCGTGACAGGGGCCAGAAAGCGGTTTTTATGGTTTGACGGAGTGACGCGGACAGATGATTAGTCGCTCCGGTTTGTCGCATTGTACCTCTGATGAGGTGGTTAAGCAAGTCCTTTATGCAGGGATAGGCGGCGCAGAATTTGCGTCGCTATAGACAAAGATATACCCCAAAAGATTCTAACTGAGATTCACACTCGCCTTATCCGAAGAAATGTTCTTTTATATCTGTGACGCCGCCATCCTTGTCGCAGAACCACTCATAATTAGAGTGGCAATTTTGGCACCGAGCTATCGCATCAAAGCCACCAGGCGAGTGCCGGTTGCTGGTAATACTCATAACTTCCAATGGCTTCCCACAGACCGGACAAAGCCTAATTTTTCTCGCTTGACGAGTAGCGCGCTCCTCCTGCTCTGCTTTGAGTGCATCTAAGAGACTGCGCCAGAGATTTGAATTTGGATCACATTCTGCATAGTCTTCAAGCTGTCGACGAATATCATCGGTAGCCAAAACGAGAAACTTATCATCCAAAAACTGACGGTGACGCTTGATATAATCGGCGACTACTATGGGCATATATGTGTTTCTGTCCATCGCATACCGCATTGCCGATAGCAGGATCAAGCGAAAATTAGAATCGCAGATTGGGGCGAGCAGATCCTGTGGGAACAGCAGGAGCACCTTGCCGTCATTCATGAATACGCGCAGCGGGTGCTGTTCTTCTGTTACCCGGTCCAGTAAGTTGTTGGTTTGCTCTTTCAGCTCATCAATGGTGATGGATTCATAGTCCTGAAATGTGTCTGATTCGTAATTCATCATCTGACCTCCGTTCACTTTGTCCTCGCTATCAGGTGTTGGCATTGTAGCTCTGACGGAGAGGTTAAGCAACTCCTTTGTGCAGGGATAGGAGGAGCAAAATTTGTATCGCTATAGGCAAAGAATAAAAACTTCCCTTAATTCTGATGGCATCTTAAGGGGCAGTTTGTCAGAATATGGGGAAGAGGCTTGAACACGCGAAATGTAATTGACTTTAATCGTGATTTCAGAATAAATATTTTACGATTGACTCCCAAAGGACGTTGACTTTTATCATAACTGCAAATATAATATTATTGAATCGTTGTAACCGAGGTGATTGTGTGGATTACATGACTGAGCTCTCCGCTATTGCCAAAACACATGGTGGAATTATCGAGACGAAAATAGCTGCACAGAGAGGTATCTCAAAAGCAGTGCTTTACAAACTGTGCAAGGAAAATAGAATTCATCGTATCGTGAAGGGCCAATACATTCTGCCCGATGACATACAGGACGAGCTGCTGGCCATCAGCAACCGTTCCAACAAAGTTATTTTTTCGCACGAAACGGCCCTGTACCTTCACGGTATTTCCGACCGCACACCATTTGAACATACGGTCACTGCACCGTCTGACTGTATTCCGTCTGCGGCAATCAAGTCGGAATGTAAGGTGTATTATATCAAGCCTGAATTGTTTGAACTCGGTAAAACAATGCTGAAAACACCTGCCGGAAACGAAGTCCCCACATACGACTTAGAGCGCACGATCTGCGACGTAATTCGCAGCCGCAACAAACTCGGAACAGAAACGTTTCACGCTGCCTTGAAGTTATATGCGGCAGATCCCCAAAAGGATCTAAACAAACTGAACTTTTATGCAAAACAGATGCGGGTGGCCAATGTCCTGCGCCAGTATTTGGAGGTACTTCTATGAGTAATGCAATGAGCTTGAAAGCGAAAATCCGAAACATTGCAAAAAAGAAGAATATTCCTGCACAGGTCATTTTGCAGAACTATATGTTCGAGCGCCTGTTGGTGCGCCTGTCTGTCTCTGATTACAGGGAAAAGTTCGTGTTGAAGGGCGGTATGCTGGTGGCTGCCATCGTCGGGCTGGATAATCGCGCTACAATGGATCTGGATACCACTCTGAAAAACCTGCCTCTCACACCGGATGCCATCCACAGCGCACTGGAGCAGATCTGCGCAATTCGCTTTGACGATGGTGTCTCTTTTGAGATCGGAACCATTTCACCCATCCGCGAAGATGACATATACGGCGGATACCGGGTTATGTTGAACGCATGGTTTGACACAATTGTTACTCCGCTGAGTATCGATGTGTCCACTGGCGATGCCATCACGCCTCATGCAGTACAGTACAACTTCTCTGAGATTTTCGATGACGAAAAAACCTACGAGCTGTGGGCATATAACATCGAAACTGTCATGGCGGAAAAAGTGGAGACCATCTTGCGGCGCAGCGTGTTCAACACCCGTCCCAGAGATTTTTATGATGCCTATATATTGGCTACAACGCAGAAATTTGATCAAGCAGTATTTGAAAATGCACTACAGGCAACAGCCAATCACCGTGATACGGCTCGACAGATCGAGGATGTTCCCGGCATTCTTCAGAATATCGAAGAAAGCCCAGAGCTCAAGACAATGTGGGAAAGGTACCGCAAACAATTCACCTATGCAGCGGGTATTGAATACGAGCAGATTATAAATGTGCTGAAAACGCTGCTGGGAATAAATGCGATTGCCAAGAGAGAAGCGCCTGTTACAGATAAATGATTCAAATCTGACGGTAGATGTAGGAATGTGGAGATCTAAGGCTGAGTCCCGTTTTTCGTACAGTTTATAGAAATTAGAGGTAGTCTTGCGCCTCGATGGGGTGATGAAATGCTGATTATAGATAACATAAACAAAACAGTTAAAGAAGACTTGCAAGCAGGTATTCAAAAGGGCAGCAAGATGTCTGTCGCGGCGGCCTGCTTTTCAATCTATGCGTATCAGGAACTCAAAAAGCAACTGGAAGGCATAGAGGAACTGCGTTTCATTTTCACCTCTCCGACCTTTATCACTGAGAAAGCCTCCAAAGCGCAACGGGAGTTCTATATCCCTCGCATTTCCAGAGAGCGCAGTCTGTATGGTACGGAGTTTGAAGTAAAACTCCGTAATGAACTGACGCAGAAAGCGATTGCGAAAGAGTGTGCAGACTGGATTCGGCACAAGGTGGTTTTCAAATCGAACGTCACCCAAGAGCAGATGATGGGTTTTATGACGGTTGATGAAAGCACCTATATGCCTATTAACGGGTTTACCACAGTCGATCTCGGCTGTGAGCGCGGCAACAACGCCTATTATCCGGTGCAGAAGACAGAGAGTTTTGAAAACGCCAACTACTTCCTCAAGCTCTTCGAACAGCTCTGGAATGACAAGAAGAAGTTACAGGAAGTCACTGACGTCGTAATCGAGAATATTTCCGCTGCATATCGTGAGAACGCCCCTGAATACATCTACTTTGTTGCGCTCTATAACATTTTCAAGGAGTTTCTTGATGACATTTCCGAAGACGAATTGCCGAATGAGGCAACAGGTTTCAAGGAAAGCAAAATCTGGGGAATGCTTTATAACTTCCAGCGCGATGCAGTTCTTGCCATCATCAGCAAGCTTGAGAAATTCAACGGCTGCATTCTGGCTGACAGTGTTGGTCTCGGCAAGACATTCACTGCGCTTGCCGTCATCAAGTATTACGAGAACCGCAACAAATCTGTGCTTGTTCTCTGCCCCAAAAAACTTTCTGAGAACTGGAATACATACAAGGGCAATTATGTCAACAATCCCATTGCCACAGACCGCCTGCGCTATGATGTGCTCTATCATACGGACCTTTCCCGTGAGCATGGACAGTCGAATGGCATTGATCTTGACCGTCTAAATTGGGGCAACTATGACCTTGTTGTCATTGATGAGAGCCACAACTTCCGCAATGGCGGGGAGGTGTCCGGCGAGGACGCAAAGGAAAACCGGTATTTGAAACTGCTCAATAAAGTCGTTCGCGCTGGTGTGAAAACAAAGGTGCTGATGCTCTCGGCAACACCTGTCAACAACAAGTTTATCGACCTTAAAAATCAGCTCGCACTTGCCTATGAAGGTGATGCTTCGCAGATGAACAAAAAGCTCGACACGACCAAAAGTATTGATGAAATTTTCCGTCAGGCGCAGAAATCTTTCAATACATGGAGCAAGCTCCCTGCTGACGAACGAACGACGGACGAGCTTTTACGGACACTTGATTTTGATTTCTTTGAACTGCTGGACAGTGTAACGATTGCGCGGTCAAGAAAGCACATCGAAAAATATTACAACACTTCCGACATCGGTAAATTTCCGGAGCGTCTGCCGCCGATTTCGCTGCGTCCCTGCCTGACAGACCTGAGCGACGCTATCAACTATAACGATATTTATAATTTGCTCATGTCGTTGAGCCTGACGATCTATACGCCGTCGAATTATATCATGCCGTCGAAGTTGGCAAAGTACATCGACATGACGCACCACAAGGGAAACAGCCTTACCCAGCAAGGACGTGAAGCAGGCATTCGGCGTCTTATGAGCATCAACCTTCTCAAACGTCTGGAAAGCTCGGTTGCTTCTTTCCGCTTGACGATTGACCGCATCAAAAAGCTGATTGAAGATACCATTGAAACGATCAAAAGCTATCAGTCCGGGGGTTGCGTCCTGAATCTAACTGAGATTTCCGACGCAGAAGATTTTGATTACGATGACCAGAACACCGACTTCTTCTCCGTCGGCAAGAAAGTCAAAATTGATCTTGCTGATATGGATTATGTTTCATGGATGCTCGAAATGGAAAAGGACGCGGAGAATCTGGAACTCCTGTCCCTCATGATTGCCGACATCACGCCGGAGCATGACACAAAGCTGCAAACGCTGTTTGACTTGATCCGCAAGAAAATTGAGCAGCCAATCAATCCCGGTAATAAGAAGGTCATTATCTTCACTGCATTCTCTGATACCGCCGATTACCTCTTTGCAAACGTCAGTAAATTCGCAAAAGAGAACTTCGGACTGGAAACGGCAGAGATTACCGGATCGGTTGACGGAAGAACAACCATTCCGAAGCTCCGAGCCGATCTCAACACGGTGCTGACCTGCTTCTCGCCGGTTTCTAAGGGCAAAGCTGTACTCCTGCCCGGAAGCACCGATGAGCTTGATATTCTGATTGCAACCGACTGTATTTCCGAAGGTCAGAACTTGCAGGACTGCGACTACCTCATCAACTATGACATTCATTGGAACCCTGTTCGCATTATCCAGCGGTTCGGACGAATTGACCGTATCGGCAGTAAAAATGACCATATCCAGCTTGTAAACTTCTGGCCGGATATGGACCTTGATGAATACATCAACCTGAAAAGCCGCGTGGAAACCCGCATGAAGATTTCGGTCATGACCTCCACCGGTGACGATGACCTGATCAATGCCGAGGAAAAAGGCGACCTTGAATATCGTCGTGCGCAGCTCAAGCGGCTGCAAGAAGAAGTTGTGGACATTGAGGATATGACGAGCGGTATTTCTATCATGGATTTGGGACTCAACGAGTTCCGGCTTGATCTACTCGAATACATGAAACGGCATGAGGACATTGAAACCGCGCCGAAGGGACTGCACACCGTTGTTGCGCAGACAGAAGATTCTCCTGCCGGTGTGATTTTCGTCCTTCGGAACATCAACAACAGTGTAAACATTGATAATCGAAACCGTATTCACCCCTTCTACATGGTCTACATCAGTGAAGAAGGTGAAATCGCCTGCGATTATCTCAATCCGAAGAGATTGCTCGACACCATGCGTCTGCTCTGCCGTGGCAAGGGTGAGCCTTGTGCAGAGCTTTGCAAACGATTCAATGACGAAACAGACGACGGACGCAAAATGGGTGAAATCTCTGAGCTGCTGAGCGAGGCGATCAATTCCATTATTGACGCGAAAGAAGAAAATGATATTGACAGCCTGTTCAAAAGCGGCGGAACAACTGCGCTGCTCAGTGCGGTTTCGGGACTCGATGATTTTGAGCTGATTTGCTTCTTGGTTGTGAAATAGCAATCTATCATTGAAAAAGATAGACTTAATTTCGGAAGATGCTCTGGGAGGATTACAACATGTCTAAATTGAATGTTGATCAGAAAACGATAAAAGATTTATTTCAGGATAAAAAAGCTGACTTTCTGATTCCGGACTATCAGCGCCCTTATGCGTGGGGAGAAACAGAATGCCAAACTCTATGGGATGATATTTTTTCATTCGCAATTCCTGACGAGGGCCGGGTAGAATTTGACAGCAATAGCGAATACTTCCTTGGTCCAATTGTTACCTTCAGAAATACAAATTTCAAAATGGAAGTCATTGACGGACAGCAACGGCTTACCACACTAATGCTCCTTCTAAGGGCCTTTTATACGAAGTTTGGTCATATGCAGGACAAGGCTTCCGTCGCAACTAAGCAAAATATCGAAAAATGCATATGGAAAACGGATGAGTTTGGCGAGCCGGATATGGCAACGCTAAAGATAGATTCTGAGGTGGCAACAGACAAAGATAAGAATGAATTTCTTGATATTCTTCGGACAGGTACGGTGAAACCTGAACAAAAAAGTCATTATGCAAATAATTTCAAGTTTTTCCAAGGCTGCATTGATTCCTTCTTGGCAAAATATCCAACATACTTCGCTTATCTCCCAACCAGAATTATGAATAACTGTATTTTGCTGCCAATTGAGGCTGAATCGCAAGATACCGCACTGCGTATTTTTTCAACCTTAAATGATCGCGGTATGCCACTTTCTGATTCCGACATTTTTAAGGCGCAGTTTTATAAATTCTATACCGGCAAGGGGGAAAAAGATGCCTTTATTAAGCGATGGAAGGAACTTGAGGAACTTACTGAAAAAATATTCCATCCGATAAATGGTACGCCAATGGATGAGTTGTTTACCCGCTATATGTACTTTGTTCGTGCCAAAATGGGAATCAAGTCGTCTACAACGGAAGCGTTGCGCAAGTTTTATGAGAAAGACAATTATGCGCTTTTAAAGAAAGACACTACATTCAACGATATGATTACCCTTGCTCACTTCTGGGAGGATGTTTCCAACCAGGATAGGGATCGGTTCTCCCTGCGGATTTTGCACAGATTATTTGTGCTAAACTATGCGCCAAATGGTATGTGGACGTATTTTGTATCCGTTTATTTTATGAAATACAAAGATGCCAATGGCATGCTTGACGACGACGCATTTTACCAGTTTCTCAATAGAATTACAGGATTTATCTGGACTTATGCGGTTACTAATCCCGGAGTAAACGCACTTCGTACTCCTGTATATGCTGAAATGGTCAATATCGTCAATAATCGGCCAGTATCCTTTGACGGTTTCAAATTTGAACCGGCAACCGTAAAAAGCATGTTTGCAAACTTCACATTTAGCAATACTCGTCCAATCACAAAGTCTATGCTTGCATGGTGGGCTTTCCAAGATGATCTACAGGAATTGATTTCTTTGGAAACAGTTTTGGAAATTGAACACATATATGCTCGCAATCGCTTTGACAAAGACAAATCGCTGTCAGATGTAAAGAATTTGGAGGCGCTCGGTAATAAGGCTCTCCTTGAAAAACGAATCAACATTCGTGCTGCCGATTATCGGTTTTCTGATAAGATTAAATACTATCAAGGATTTACGAATAGTCGAAACCAGAAAAAAGAAGGCACAAAGAATCATGAGCTGATTAATCTGGCCACAGCGGCGGACTTTACAGAGGATGATATCCGCAATCGCACGAGTCAGATTATGACTGCATTTTTGACTTTCCTATCAGAAAACAGCCTTACGAAATAGGTAAATAGGAATTACTGGGGAAAGAGGACTTGAGTATGCTTGGATTTCCTGCATCTACGGAGTTTGGCAAAAGAATACCGAAGCAGAAATTCTATGAAAACCTTGATGTTTCTCCCGCCTTACACCGTATGTTTGTTGATCAGATCAAGTTGGTCTACTGGCGAAACAAGCTGGCAGCGTCTACGCTGAACATCGCTGCGGGTGAAGCCGTGACCGAAATCGAAGTGTTCGAGGTACGGCTGAATGATTCGCAGCTCGATGAAGCCGTGCTGAGACAAATTGACAAGGAGATCCCGTACCACATTCTCTTTATTCTGACCTGTGACGGCAAGACTCAGGCGTGGATCGGCTACAAGGAGGCTACTGCATCCGGCAGCAACGCCTTCAAGGTGGGACGCTATTACCACACCGACTGGATGCCGGAAGATGAGCTGCATCTTAGCATCGACGGCTTGAACATGGATGCTATCTATGAAAGCCTCGTTCGCCAGATTGCCGGGGACAAGCTGCAAACAGATTCCGGCGAGAGCCTGAAAGAATCCGTTGAGCGGGATGAAAAGAAGAAGCAGCTTGAAAAGCAGATTGCCGTGCTGGAAAACAAGATGAAGAAAGAGAAGCAGCTTAACCGGCGAATGGAAATGAACGCGGAGTTGAAAAAGCTGAAGATGGGGGTGCTGTAATGAGTTTTTCAGAGAGAATGAAATTTGTTTCCGTAAAGCAGATTCAAATAGATGATATAGACTCCGCCCTAAGGCATCGAATAATTAATTTAATTGAAGATAGATTCAATAACAATCAAGCAAAATTCGTTCTTGATATTATGGGGATTCGCACCAAACCGGATATGAATATGTTCACAGTTTCGATTTCCCGTGGAGGCGAGAATTTTGATAAATTGATTTCGGTTTTGGAAGACCTTCCTTGGTACATTCTATATGATGTCATTGAATACGGGTATGACTATCTAAAGGCTAATTGCAAAGATTGTGCATCTGATTGTGATTCCGTATATGACGAAGATGATGAGGAATTCTATCCTTGCGAATATAAAAGCCAAATGAACAGGTATTCAGAGGGCTTCAACTCAATTCTCGAACAAGAAAAATCCGGGTATCGTCTTATTGGTGGCGTAATTTCTCCGATTGTCGGAGAGGTTGAGGTTGCCTGTATAGAAGAAGCATCGAACACTCAGTTTTCTTCTGTAAATACCCATTTGCAAAAAGCATTGCAATTCTATTCAGATAGAGAGAACCCAGATTATGAAAACTCTATAAAGGAAGCAATCAGTGCGGTTGAATCAGTGTGTTGTATTATTACAGGAATGTCTGGTGCCCAAGCAACACTGGGTAATGCACTGAAACACCTTGAAGATAGTGGGTTGAGCTTACATGGAGCGTTAAAATCCGCTTTCGAGAAAATGTACGGCTATGCTTCGGACACGGATGGCATTCGTCACGGAGGAATAGACTTTAAAAATGCTCCTGCGGAGGATGCCAAGTATATGTTAATTTCTTGCTCCGCATTCATAAATTATCTAATTGAGAAGTATAGCAAAATCGGAGGAACAACCTAATGAACCACATGAAATTTGAATCGCCGGATATGACGGCGCAGAACATAGACCGCATTGCTGCCCTGTTTCCGAACTGCGTCACGGAGATGCCGGATGAAAACGGCAAAATCAAGCGAGCGGTCAATTTTGAGCTGCTGAAACAGATGCTCTCGCCGGACGTGGTGGACGGGGACGAGGCATACGAGTTTACATGGGTCGGCAAGAAGGCGGCTATCGTGGAAGCCAACAAGCCGATTCGGAAGACCCTACGCCCTGTGCTGAAAGATGAGACTATTCCGACTGGAGCCGATAGTGAGGGGAAACCATATTGCAGCAGCGGTAGCAAGGACTGGGACACCACCGAAAACCTCTACATCGAGGGTGATAATCTGGAAGTCCTCAAGCTCTTGCAGGAGAGCTATCTCGGCAAGGTCAAGATGATCTATATCGACCCGCCGTACAACACCGGCAACGACTTCATCTATGCCGACGATTTCATGCGCTCGCAGAAAGAAGAAAACGCGCAGATGGGAATGTACGATGAGGACGAAAACCGCCTGTTCAAGAACACCGACACCAACGGGCGGTTTCATTCCGACTGGTGCAGCATGATTTACTCGCGCCTGATGCTGGCAAGAAATCTGCTGACGGAGGATGGTGTTATCTTTATAAGCATTGATGATGGCGAATCTGCTAATTTGAGAAAAATATGTAGTGAAGTGTTTGGCGAAAGCTGTTTTGTTGGAGATGTGGTTTATCAAAGAACTTATGCGCCAAGAAATGACTCAAAAGGTCTCAGCAAAGAGGCTGAACATCTAATTGCCTTTTCTAAAATGGATACATGGCAACCCAAGAAACTTCCGCGGACTGCTGAAATGAATGAAAAATACAAAAGTCCAGATGGTGACCCTATATTGTGGAGACCAGATAATCCTTGCGGACCGGGGGCTTCTGCACATCAGGGTATGGTGTATGCGATACAAAATCCGTTTAATGGCGAGTTGATTTATCCAAGCAGTGGAGCACACTGGCGTTATCAACAGGCAGATATGTTTCAAATTATGAGTAAATGGGGCGATTATCGCCTTGAAGATATTCATGATGAAGAAAAACGTGCAGAGGTATGTGGCGTAAATGCAGATGCTGTGCGTAAAGGCGTAATGGCTATTGTTCTTAATACGGGATTAGTGCAAGCACAAAACTATGCACAACAAGTGCTGAAAAAAGGATGCTGGCCTGTATATTATTTTACAAAAAACGGTACTGGCGGCTTAGCGAAGAAAACATACCTAAATGAAGAAAACGGAAAGGTGGTAACAAATCTTTGGCTTAGTTCTGACGTTGGTCATACAGACGAAGCAAAAAAAGAGTTGTTATCTTTGTTTGAAGGAAAGTCGCCTTTTGATACACCGAAACCAACGAGACTGATAAAACGCATATTGGATATTGCCTCTGAAAAGGATAGTTTAGTTATGGACTTTTTCTCTGGCTCTGCTACTACTGCACAAGCGGTCATGAGTAAAAATGCAGAAGATAATGGTCATAGAAAGTTTATAATGGTTCAGCTTCCTGAGAAAAGTCCATCTTCCGAGTTTGAAACACTCTGCGAAATCGGCAAGGAGCGCATCCGCCGCGCTGGGGATAAGATCAAGTCTGAAAGTCCCATGACGACAGGTGACCTTGACGTCGGCTTCCGTGTCCTCAAGCTGGACGATACCAACATGAAGGACGTTTACTATGCACCGGATGACTACGATCAGGGGATGATCGTGGGTCTGGAATCCAACATCAAGGATGACCGCACCGACCTCGACCTGCTGTTCGGCTGCCTGATCGACTGGGGGCTGCCGCTGTCCCTGCCGTACAAGTCCGAGCAAATCGACGGCTGCACCGTCCACACCTACAACGACGGCGATCTGATCGCCTGTTTTGACACGAACATTCCCGAAAGTGTGGTCAAAGAGATCGCACAGCGCAAGCCGCTCCGTGCTGTCTTCCGCGATTCCGGCTTTGCGTCCAGCCCGGAGAAGATCAACGTGTTTGAGATTTTCAAGCTCTATATGCCGGAGGATGCAAATGACATTTCCAAGCGTGTGAGGGTGATTTGATATGGCTTTTTCAGAAGATATAAAAACGAGGACAATGGTTGCATGCGGGAGATGTTGTTGCATTTGCCATAAGTTTTGCGGTAATAATATGGAAGTTCACCATATTAGGGCGCGTGCAGATGGCGGTACAGATACATACGACAATGCAATCCCACTTTGCTTTGATTGTCATGCAGAGGTTCGGCAATATGATCCCAAACATCCAAAAGGAATTAGGTTTACAGAAAAAGAACTAATCCAACATCGTGATAATTGGTATAAAGCCATAGCGTCAAATGGCGAAAAAGAAGCAACGACTGATGCGGAATATAAGTCGGTAAAGATATTAAGAGAAAAAGGACATGAGGATATTCTTCTGCATTGCATATCAACGGGTCAAGAATTAGTGGCAATTATGGATGGTTGTTTCGCTATGGAATGTTCTTATGAAGAACCGAAAACTGCTGAAGAGGCCGAGGAAATTAGTAAATTTATTCAAATTGTAAACGATCAACTTGACTGTTTGGATGAGTATGAGCCAAGTTATCGGGTTGTGATTGCGTTTTCGTTAAATGAATCTATTAGCTCTCTTAATAATGCTGGATTTTTACCATTTATGGCAGTAGAGAAACGAGTATTAACTGGTGGTATTACAAATGCAAAAGAGCCTTTTCCGACCTTGCTGCTTAGAATTGTCCGAAAAGATAGTGACGAGATTATTAAGAGGGAGAATACATGAAACTCCAATTCAAACATCAAAAATTTCAAGCGGATGCGGCAAAAGCAGTTGTTGACGTTTTCGCCGGACAGCCATACCTCACACCCACCTATATGATGGATCGTGGTCTTGAAGATGGTGAGCAGCAAGCAATCGCAACGATGGACGATTTTACCGGCTGGCGTAATGAACGCATTGTGCCGGAGCTTTCCGACAAGCTGATTCTGGAGCATCTGCAAAAGGTACAGCGCACGAATCAGATCAAACCGTCCGAAAGGCTGGAAGGACGCTACAATCTGACTATCGAGATGGAAACAGGTGTCGGCAAGACCTATACCTACATCAAGACCATGTATGAACTGAACAAGCACTATGGCTGGAGCAAGTTCATCGTGGTCGTGCCGAGCATTGCCATCCGCGAGGGCGTTTATAAGTCCTTTCAGGTGACGCAAGGGCATTTTGCGGAGGAATACGGCAAGAAGATTCGTTTCTTCATCTACAACTCTGCACAGCTCACGGAAATTGACCGCTTTGCGTCGGATAGCGCCATAATCAACTCTCAGGCGTTCAATGCCAAGGGTAAGGACGCGCGGCGCATTTACATGAAGCTGGACGAGTTCCGCTCCCGCCGTCCAATCGACATTATCGCAAAGACCAACCCGATTCTGATTATTGACGAGCCGCAGTCGGTCGAGGGTAAGCAGACAAAGGAACGCCTGAAAGAGTTTCATCCGCTGCTGACGCTGCGCTACTCCGCCACTCATAAGGCGGACAGCATTTATAACATGGTCTATCGCCTTGACGCGATGGAAGCGTACAACAAGCGGCTGGTTAAGAAAATCGCCGTTAAGGGCATTACCGAATCCGGCAGCACGGCGACCGAAGGCTTTGTCTATCTGGAAAGCATCAATCTTTCCAAAGCTGACCCGACGGCAACTATTCAGTTTGATTGCAAGGGTGCGTCCGGTATCCGCAAGAAAACGGCAACAGTCGGAATCGGTTATAATCTTTATGACAATTCCGGCAATCTGGACGAGTACAAAGTCGGCTTTGTGGTCAAGTCCATCGATGGACGCGATAACTCCGTGGAGTTCCTGAACGGCGTCAAAATCTTTGCCGGTGACGTCATCGGCAAGGTCAGCGAAGACCAGCTTCGCCGCATTCAGATTCGAGAAACGATTCTTTCCCATCTTGAGCGGGAACGACAGCTTTTCCATAAGGGTATCAAAGTCCTGTCCCTGTTCTTCATCGACGAGGTTGCGAAGTACAAGCAGTATGATGAGGCTGGGCATCCGTTCAACGGCATCTATGCGGATATGTTTGAGGAAGAGTACAACGACATTCTCAGCTCCATGCAGCGGGAGATCGGCGACGAGGACTACATCCGGTATCTGGACGCGATTTCTGCCCATGATACCCACGCCGGTTATTTCTCCGTGGACAAAAAGGGCAAGATGACCGACAGCAAGCTTTCCGACAAGAAGGAGGGTACGTCCGACGATATTGACGCCTATGACCTGATCATGAAGAACAAGGAACTGCTCCTGGATCGTGATCCGAAGAAGTCTCCGGTGCGCTTTATCTTCTCTCACTCTGCGCTGCGTGAAGGATGGGATAATCCGAATGTGTTCCAGATTTGCACACTAAAACAAAGCAGCAGTGAGGTTCGCAAACGGCAAGAGGTCGGTCGCGGTCTACGCCTGTGCGTCAATCAGGACGGTGAGCGCATGGATGCCAACGTACTTGGAAACGATGTGCAGTCCATCAATATTCTGACCGTCATCGCCAGTGAGAGCTATGACAGCTTCGCAAAGGGCTTGCAGACTGAACTTGCCGATGCAGTTGCCGGACGCCCTGTGGCTGTTACCGCCGATCTGTTCAAGGGTAAGGTCATTGTGGATGCCAGAGGCAACGAGCAGGTCGTGGACGGCGATACAGCGCAGGCGATTTATTTTGATTTGATTGTCAACGGCTATATCGACAAGAAGGGCGTACTGACCGATAAATATTATGCCGACAAAGCAAACGGCGCGATTCAGGTCGCGGAGGAAGTGGCGGACAGCCGCGATGCTGTGATCAAGATTCTCGATTCCGTCTATGACAGCCGCGCCATGCAGCCGGAAAACGCCCGTGACAAGAATGTGGAGCTGCAAGTTGATCCTGATAAGCTCGCCATGCCGGAGTTCAAGGCTCTCTGGAAGCGCATCAGCCCGAAATCCGTGTATGTAGTGGACTTTGACACGGATGAGCTTGTGAGGAAAGCAATCACATCGCTCAACCAGAACCTTCGTGTGCCGAAGATATTCTTCAAGGTCGAAACCGGCGCAATGGATGAGATTAAGTCGAAGGATTCTCTCCTTGACGGAAGTGCGTTCTCAAAATCGAAGTCGTCAACTTACGACAGTCGGAAGCAGATTCGCACCAACAGCAGTGTGAAGTATGATCTGATTGGCAAGCTGGTCGGAGAGACCGGTTTGACACGAAAAGCAGTCGTTGCAATTCTGACCGGCATTGAGAAATCCGTTTTTGAGCAGTTCAAATTCAATCCAGAAGAGTTCATTATCAAAGCAGCCGCTTTGATCAATGACGAAAAGGCAACTGCAATCATTCAACACATCACCTACAATGTGCTGGACGAGCATTACGATACGGATATCTTTACCGAACCGACCATCAAGGGCAAGCTCGGAACGAACGCGATGAAGGCACAGCGACATCTATACGACCATATCGTGTATGATTCTACAAACGAACGAGATTTTGCGACCGATCTGGACACGAACGCAGATGTTGCAGTTTATGTGAAGCTGCCGGACAGCTTCTATATTGCAACACCGGTGGGGCATTATAATCCAGACTGGGCGATTGCTTTCTATGAAGGTACCGTCAAACACATCTATTTTGTTGCCGAAACAAAAGGCTCTATGTCCTCTATGCAGCTCCGGCTCATTGAGGAATC
>ENA-UERG01001299-UERG01001299.1-human-gut-metagenome-genome-assembly--contig:-NODE-1299-length-21262-cov-4.998820_pt1 | contig 21262 bp, 12 predicted proteins | sample MGYA00242954_ERZ507954 | MGnify/ENA primary metagenome ERZ507954 (study PRJEB26167, sample SAMN06115478) | human gut metagenome | host: Homo sapiens | place: China:Sichuan | collected 2015-01-21... | reverse complement strand
AGGAAGTGGAGAATCCTCGTGGGGAATCGGGGAAACCGGGGAATTCTTCATGGTAGTATTCGTGGAAACCTTCGTGGAATCCTTCGTGGAAACCGGTTCCCCATTCACCGACACCAACGAAAACCCCGTCCGAACTCCCGCCAAAAAGAGCGCCGAATTGTGCGAGAGTCGTTTCACCACAATTCCCGCGGGAGTTTCGCTCCATTCACAATCCACTTCACTCGGTGGCAGCGCGATTCTGATTGGCTCCCGCGGATACACATATTCGGGACTTTTTCGAGCCGTGCTGGGCGAACGCACTTTATAGCCTCCCATCTGCACTACGACATACATCGACTGAAATGGGCGGGAATTTGCCACCTGCTCCATCGAGTGCAATGACACCAAATAGTGCACATTTTTGTCCGAATTGGAATCGCTGTCGAAATAAGGACATGTTTCCGACGATGACGGAAATTCCCGCGATTTCGGGTTCTCCAGAAAGGAGTCCGTTTTTTGGATCGCCATTTCCACCTCCGCCAAACAGGAATGTAACTGCCATAAACTGAAAACTCCCGCGGAAATCTCCTCCAGTCGGGTTCGACAGCAATACCCGCGAATTTCGCAACTCTTCTCTCCCGCGGTAAAACACGGAACACAAATCTCAACACACTCATTCTCTTCGATTCCCGCCAACAACTCGTTTCCCGCCAACAACGACCCTTCGCATTCCCGCGGGAGCGCTCCCTCCTCTTCCCACCAACATTTCACCGCGATTCGCGTTCCCTCCAACACTGTCACACACAAAGAAAACGCACCAAAAACGCCCCAAATCGGACCTGCGCGAATCACCTCGTTTCCCGCCAACAACTCCATTCGGTAACATCGCGAAACTCCCGCTGAAACTTCCGCGGGAATCACGCGATGAAACGCACAGAACACAAACTCCTCCGATTTCGTTCCCGCCAACTTGGCCACTTTTCCCACCATTCGTTCCGTGTCGGAACACAATTCCGCCAGTTGGGTGCATCGACCCGCCAATTCCCGCCTTTTTTCGTACCGCTGGCGCTTCCAGTTTCCCGCCTTCTCGGGAGCGTCATCGAACACAATCAATTGTGTTCCGCGCCAAGTCGCCACACGTACACGCACGTGCTCTTTTCCCGCGGCAAACATGCTTTCTCCCGCCATCTCCAACGATCCGCGATACACCGGTTTCCACGTTTCCACATCCGGGAAAACGCCCACTTCGCGCGCACACACGAAAAAGGCGGGAGAAAAGGGTGCCGCGCGACAGCTCGAAAAAGGCGGCAATTTTCGCTCCAAGTAGCCCTCTCCCGCGGGGAAACACACTGTGATGACAATTCCCGTGCAGTCGTTGCGCATTCGTACCGGGAGTGCATTTCCCTCCAACTCGCGAAAGATGGTCTGAAACGCCCCCTCTCGCTGCATCACTTCGATCTGAATCACCCATTCGGTTTCTGTGGGTGTGTCATGATGGGTGTCTTTTCCCGCCAAGATATCATGATGGGTGTCTTTTCCCGCCATTGCATCTTCATTTAGTTTATTCTTCACCATCTTACCCTTCAACTCCTTTCCCACCATCTTTCCCTCCATTACACACCCAGCCATCTCTCCCACCACATACCCCTCACTCCTTTCCCGCACCAACGTCACCGTTTTCCCTCCCCGCTCCACCGCCACTGTCGGCGACCACTCGCTACGCGGCGCCAGTCTCCTCACCCTCACTCTCAACGCCGCCGCGTGGAACACGCCCGAGGCCCCCGGCGCCAGCTGCAGCGACTGCAGGCCGCCCGGCTCCGCCAGCTGCAGCGGCCCGCGTGTGTTGTTCCGCAGCAGCAGCAGCGGCGTCACCGTCACCACCTGCGTCGCCGCGAAAACGCCCGGCGCGTAGCCCACACTCACGCTGAAGCGGCGCAGCGGCGCGGAAAGCGAACATTCCCCGCTTGTCCCCGGCACGTTCACGCTGAAACGCTCCGACCAGCAAGAGCCCGGGCGCAGCGCCAAAACGGCCTCCTGGCGCCGGCCGTGGGAGCCGAGGCTGAACAGCACGGGCGATAAAAGCGGCTCTTTCCGCCAGTCGTCGCCGGTGGCCTCCTTCAGGTCCAGCGGGAGTCCCGGCGCGAAGACGGTGAAACGCGCGTCGTCGGGGTCCGCCAGCAGCAGGTCCTCACCCGTCTTGTTCACCAGCCAGTAGTCGCTCAGCAGCTGCAGATGCCCGCCGCCGCCGCGGCGCTGGAAGCAGAAGCGGAGGTCCAGACAGGCCGCCGTGTCTTCGCAGACGATGCGACAGAAACCCGTTGGCTGCGACGCGCTTAGCTAGGGGAGGAGAAAAGAGAGTCGTTACGGGGATCGAACGCGCGTACTCGCTGAAGTGGCTCTGTGTGTTCACCAGACGCACGCTGACACGACAACCGTCCTGGCGCGCGAACCGGCAGTTCGTCACGCTGTGGCGCCCGCCCGGCTTCACCACCTCTCCGGGAATCACCTCGCCGCAGGCCGTCAGCACGCAGTACTCGAGCGGCTCCGGCAGCAGATTCTCCACCGTCAGCATGCTCGTCAGCATCAGCTCGAACACCGGCACGCGCTCACTCCTTGCCAGCAGCGGCGTCATCTGCACCGACTCCTCCATCATCACGTACTGCTCGCCCAGCCGCAGCAGTCCCTTCGCCGCGTCCTCACGTACCCGCGTCATCGAGATCGCGCGCTCCGCCTCGCAGGGACCCACAAACACGCCCTCTGTCGCCACCGACACGTCGCACCACAGCGACTCGCCCGGAGACAACACGCGACGAACACCCTTCTCCCCCACGCCACAGCGCTGTGGAAACGCCGTCGCGTTCGTCACACGCACCGGACCCGACAGTGTCAGCACCTTGCGGCCTCGCTCGAACGACTGCGTCAGCGTCACCAGTGTCGAGACGCCGTCTCGCTCCAGCGCCACACAGGTAGTCGTCACACGGTCCACGGGGAAGGCGAAGGGAGCGAAGTCGCCCACCTGCAGCGACAGCAGTCGCTCGGGGAGACGGCGGTATGGCTGGTGGTAGTAGAGGAAGGACAGCGACGGGTACGCGGGCAGCGAGGTCACCACCAGCTCCCCCGACGGTTCCAGGCGCTGCGTCGCATCGCCTCGTCGCCGCGTCGGCAGTCGCACGTCCGAGGTCTCCAGCGAAGACCGGAGGAAAACGCGCCAGAGCGACTGTTGGCGCTCATCGCCGACGAACAGCGTTACGCGGCCCTCATGGGGGTCCTCGAAGAAACACACGGGCAGCAGCCAGCCCGCCGTCCCCTCCAGCAGCTCCCAGGCGTCGCTGCTGAGCCACAGACGCTGGGCGTCGCGCACGAAGGGAACGCTGCGGAAGACGCGGAGGCGCGGCGAGGAGCCGAACACTTCTGTCCAGCAACTCTCCTTCCTTCCGTCCAACTCCAGCACGGCGACGCCGGCGAACAACGCCGATTCGAGACGTTCCTCCGCCTGCAGCTCCGCGTACTCCGCGTCGAGCGTCTCAAGCCCTCCGTCGTCCTCCACGCGGAAGAATGCCTCGAGTCCGGTGAAGTTGCGGATCCCGATGAAATAGTTGTCGCCGTTGTCGTGAACGGTCGAGAGACACTTCCGAAAGTCATGCGTCGCGTTCAGCAGCGACGACAGCAACGTGGGCGTCACATTGAGGTTCAGCGGCGTCGGGCAGACGAGAATCAGTCGCGAGATCGCGTTGGACGCCTCCTCGCAGGTTTCGCTGCTCGCGGAGAGGCGCTGGAGAATGCGGCCACGCGGCTCCATCATCAGCGAACACTTGACCGGCCACGGTTCCAGTATCGGCTCCCACGCGCTGTGCGACGCGTAGTAGGAGTCTGCTTCCACCACCAGCTCCGCAGTCCCTTGCAGCAGGTCCTCCGTCATTTCCACCGTCACAGACGTGTCGCGAACCGCCATGAGGAAGATCGGGAGCTCCGTGTCGTTCGTGTCGTTGACCACCACCACCGACAGACAGCTGACGCCGCCGTAGAAGTGGAGAAGGTGGGTGAAGTGGAGGTCATCCGACACGAAGGATCGTCTCAGAGAGCACGTCTCCTGCGCCGGAGTCTTCGCAGGGGCAGAACGAGTGGATAGAAGACTCTCCACCGCTCGCTGCATGAGGAGAAGGTCCTTCAGCCCCAGTCGCGCGCTCACGTACTTGGACGTGATCATCGTAGCGGAAAGCGTGTGCAGATGATCCGTCGCGTGCAGGTTCACGTTCACGTCGAACGGATGAATCACGTCGATCATGCTTGGCTCTGGAAGCTTCTCCTGGAGAGGAGAGGCGCGACAGCCGCGGATGTTCGTCACGCAGAGAGTGGCGTCCACGTTCTGCTGTGGAGAGATGTTGACCGTGGCGTCCATTGAGAGGGAGACCAGGAACGAGGGTGAGCTGGCGTTTCGCGTGTCTTCGATCAGGAAGATCGACGGGTTGTCGACACGGAGGTCGACGCTGACGCGCGTTTCCGATTCCTTGGCGACAAATATCTTCTTCGTGTCGACAGTGGGCATCTTGGTGGAGGGAAGCACGCCGAGTTCACTCTCAATGGATGTCTTGAGCGTGTCGGCGAGTTCAAGCGTCGCCATGATCCACGGTGTTGGAAGAATCCGAAGCGTTCCTATGTGTACGGAGACGCGGAGATCGTTTGCATGGAATGGTTTTGAATCATCTGCATGGAATGGTTTTGGATCGTTTTCATGGGCTGACTGCTCACTGATCGATTGTTCATTCGCAGATGGTTTTCGGTCCTGTGTTGACACCTGCTGTGACATCAACGCTCCCTCATTCCACTCCTTGAAGGAAACGATGACCGAAACGGCTGGCTTCGATATACCTCCAAAGAGGAACGGAGTCGTGTAGGCAGGATTGATCGGCGTGCCGTGACGCGAGTCGTGGACGGAAACGGAGGACAAACTGCCGCCGAAAGACACTTCCGCATGACTCATGTGGAAGAATAGCTGTAGGAGATTCACGTCGAGGAAGGCGAAGGAAGTCTACGCATTCAATCCACTCACAACAACTACTTTCTGCGTTCCGATGCTCTGACACAACGCGTCTCCCGCAATCGTTTCCGGATATCCTCCGCTTCCGTGAAGATACTCGGCGATGAAACCGTCCAACGTCACTGCGAACGACATCTCTTCGGCGAACGACAGTGTGTTCTTCGTTCGCTTCGCCGCCGGCTGTGCCGAAATGGAGCGGAGATGCGAATAACCATTTTCTGGAACCACGCTGGCGCGTTCGCCCAGATTGCCCGTCGCCATGTGCAGCAGAAACTGGATCTGGCTCTCGCTGACCGTCGCCACCAGCTTCGACAGACGGACGTTCGCCTCCAGACGACGCGACAGATTCACGGTTGCAAAGAGACTCGTTTTGCCCACCAGCGTCTGCGAACCCTCCGGCAGCTCCGTATGGACGCATACGTTCTCCAGACGAACGTCCACTGCATTCAAGCTGGAAAGCACGTCGTCATCGGTGAGTACTCGCCTTGATGGCTCACCGTTCTCCACTCGCAGACGTCCAAACTCGCAGACCATCATGGAGGACGCGTTGGAACTCTCCGGAACCTTCACCGTCAGGTCCGTTACAAACACGTGAAGACGCGGCAGAACAACGGGAAGCAACACGCCCGTCGCCTTCTCCGCAATCAGCGATTTCCCCAGAAGGAGAGCCGACGACACCATCGCCTGACGGATTCGATTGTCTCCCGCAGGTCGCTCGCACGCGCGGAGAATTATCGTGAGGGCGTCCCACAGTGGTCCGTTGATCACATAGAAGAGCATCTCCTCTAGGAAGCAGCGGCAGAGCGTGACGCAGGGAGCGTGAACGGAACAGTCCACAGAGAACGGGTACCCGGGATACGCCGGATACGCGGTGTTCGAGTACGCGGTAACGGAAAACTGGATGAACTGGTCGTGCGAAGCATCGGCGATGCGAAGAACGGAATCGTAGCATCCGCAGCGCGCACTGCAGTCCAGCAGCCAGATGTCCTCCAGCGATCCCTCGGCGGAAATAAGCGCCGGACAAACCCCCAGCTTCAGTCCAACGCCGCGAATGCCCGCAAACGCGATAACCTCGCCGTCGTCTGTTCGACAGAGAATGGACACCGATCGCAGGACCGTTGACAGCTCCAAGTCGCGCCGCAGCCAGTCGATCTCGCGCTTCCGACGGTGGAGCAGCCTGTGGATCAGCTTGCAGATGTAAGCGAATGTCTGGAGCTTCCGCGCGGATTCCGAGGGAGCGTGCGCCTCTGTGTCCGAGGAAACGCTGCTGGACCGTCTTCGTGGGGTATCGGAGAGAAGGAAGCAGGCAACTTGAAGAATTGTCGGTCGGAACAACATCACTACAATTCAAGAAACACAGAGTCGATACGGCTTAGCGATCCGAACTCCACCTCCAAACTTGTGTCGCTTGAATAGGAGGCGGCGATGGGCGCGTCGTGCTTCAGATCGTGCACGTGGATGCGAATGAGCTCTTTGCGTTCGTCCTCCACGATGGCGCCTGTTTCGTCGATCGCCTGCGAGAGCACCATATAGGTTGGACATCCCTTGACTTCTCCCTGCGGATAGTCCTGAACGGCAAGGGAGCTCAGCGAGCAGGACAGGTCGAGGTCGTAGATGCGCCGCTCCATCGCCAAGTGGAGGTCCTTCACTTCCAGCGTCACCAGGAGAGACGTCTCTTCTGACTGTCGGAGCGCCAGCGAGAGTCCCTCCAACGCGCATCGCACCTCCAGCAGGCACTGGTGTTGTGTGGGTGGTGTGGTTTCGGTTGGTGTTGATGGAATGACTTCGGTTCGTGTTGATGAAATGACTTCAGTCGACATGGACTGCGTACTCTCCGTCGATACAACTTCTGTTGACACCGCTTCCGACACCGCTTCCGTCACCGCGACTCCTCTCTCCTCCGCAACGGATGATCGCGACGTGGTCGGAAGAAGCTTCGAGACCACTGCCGTTGTCGCCGCGGAGGAGAGAGAGGAGAGGTCGATTCCCGTCTCATTCATCAGTCGGATCGCCGTGGCGGTCACTCCTTCTACCCACGTTAACACGTCCATGTACTGTCTCTTCGAGAGAGTGCACTGAATCAGCGACAGCGCTGCTGACACGCGAACTGCCGGGAACGCCAACTCCGAGGGCGCGACGCTCAGTCCCACCGTCACCGACAGCTCGAAATCGTCCACTAGCGAGAGGTGCTGCTCCAGCTGCACGCGACGTGACGTCCACTCTCGCTGGCGACCCGTCATAAACACGCCCATGTGGCTGACCGTCACCAAATAGCGGTCGTAGGCAGTGGCTTCCGTGAGCGTGGAGTGTTCTTCCGCGCTCGATGGAACGCTGTGCACAGCCAAGTCGCCGAGTCGGAGAACCAGCGCCTGCGTATGTTCCACGTCCACACTGACGTCCTCCGGAATCACAACATGAACAGCGCCGACCGCCACGTCCATGTCGATCCGCTTGTGAGCCGCCACCTCCCTCGCGATCCGCTTCCCCTGCTTCATCCGACGCGTCCGCTCCTGCTTCTGGCTCTCGAACGCACAGAAGCGGCTCTTCTCCAGCGGAGGCATCACGAAGCCCGCAATACTGGCGAGGAACGGCAGGTTGCCCACGATGCAGAGCGGCAGCGAACACACGCGGATTCGCACGTCCATGTCTCCCGCCGCCGGAGCCTCCAGCGCCACCTGCAGGAACGGAGGCGAGTCCTGCGCCAGCAACTCCTTCGGGAGGAAGGGAACGATGCGCGTCGCGTCGAACAGCGCGTCCTTCTCCGCGTAGAGGATTCGCTTCCACTCGCTTCCGTCCTCGCATCGGTCCGTTACCTGAATCTCCGAAACACCCAGCCAGCACTGGACGAACTCGCGTTGCTTGACGAAGCGAACGCCTCCGTCCTCCAACTTGCACATTCCAACCTTCGCGGCGCCGTCCACCAGCGACAGACTCATTCGCTGCAGCTTGAACCCGATCTCCAGCTGCCCGTCGCGCGGAGACCCTCCTTCCCACGGCGACTCGTCCGCCTCGTCCGCCTCGTCCGCCGCCTCCAACAGCTCCAGCCAGCCAGCTTCGCTTCGAGGAGACCGTCTTCCCGACTCCTCGACGCCTCGCGAGACGCTCAACGAGCGACGACTGGAGCGGCGGAAAAGACCCCTCCTTCTCCCCTCTTCGGGAAGCTGGTTCGTCGCCACCTTTCGGAACAGCAGCACATTCTCCACACTCAGCCGGTCTTCCAGCTTCTGCAGCCGCGCGAGCAGCTTCGGGTCCTTCGCAGCCTGCTTGGAGTCCTTCTTCTTCCGGTAGAGTTCGATGTACTCCGCGCGCATCTGCTTGAACTTCACGTAGGCTTTCCACCCGTGGTTCGTGCGACGACTCTGGTTCTCCTCCACCACCGAGCGAATTGCAAAGCGCCACCACGCGCGAGGCGACGTCTCCACGCTCGTCTTCGGCCGAAATCGCTGGTACTTCGCTCGGAGAATCTGCGTGCTGAGCGAGCTGACGAACTCCAGAATGTCGCCGTACTGCTGCCGGTCGACGACGACGGCGAAACGACTCATCTCCCCCTCCATCGCCACCACAGGCATCGCCGTTGTCATGCGCTCGTGACAGCGCTCGCAGAAGCGTCGCGCCAGCTGCAGCGCCTCCTCCATCTGCCACTGCTCGCCGTGCTTCGCCAGCAGTCGCATGCGGAAGGAAGACCACTCGTCCTCCAGCGAGGCGTCGGGCGATATCGAGTGGACGACGTGATAGCAGCGCTGCAGAGGCTTCAGCGAGGGCAGCTGCTCGCTAGAGGACTCAGAGAGCGTGAAGCTCTTGGATGTCTCTGCAATCGCCTGGTCAAGAGAGGGGCGACGCAGATGGGCACGACGCGTGTCCACATGGATTTCCACCTCCAGCGACAGCGGGGTGAGAAGGTAGTGCAAGGGAAGCGGCGAGGAGCTCGTGGGAGGAGAGGAGAAGGGAAGGAGCATTCCTTGCTGGAGCGTCTCCGGAGAACTCGTGTCGATGAAGTGAGACTGGTTCCAGTCCCAGTAGATGCCGAACTGATGCAGCTTCACATGCTTGTCAAAGACACCCGGAGTGGATTCGGTCGAATCGTCCGACGCGGAGTAGATGTGCAGCTTCTCCAGAATGACTCCGGCGCAGAACGGTCGTCCGTGGCAGGAACTAGGATGAGAAAACCCCATCACACCTACACAGGATCCTCGAAACGGAGGTGAATTCTGTTTACGCGCAGCTGGAAATTGTCAATGATCTTCGCTAGCAGACGCGACGAGGATGATCCTTCCTTGTTGCTGGAGTCCTCATCCGATTTTTGGTCGTTTTCCTCAATCGCCTACGACTCACCTCGCTGTCCAAAACGCACTTTGAGCAATGCGCGTTTGTTATCGCGCTCCTTCTTCTTCCTTTCCTCTTCATTGTACGTGACCTCGACCTTAGGGCACGCAATCACGTAGATATCGTCCAGGAAGATCTTGGTTGGTTTCTTTCCCAAATTCTTCCACGGAATCTAGTTTGATGAACCCTCCGTGATAGATATACTTGCAGTGTCAGTTTTCCCACAAATCCGTCTTTCACTTGAATGGGGAGATCCAAGAAATCCAATGCTTCTGTTTTCACTCGCTATACATGAAAAACGCAAACAGCAAATACAAGGTTCCTCAGTTCCATGTCGCCATAGCGCGCCATTTGAATAGTTCATCGTGTTCTGTACCATAAATCCAGTCGATACTGTTCTCATAGCGCTGGATCAATTCATGCAAGTTCTCTAAATTCATATAACAAAGCACCTCCAGCAATCATTGAAACACTTTAGCCAACAAAATCAGATACGGCACCATATGCTGAGAGCATGACCTTTTTCTTTGCACGGGTCATGGCAACGTATAAAAGGCATCGTTCGCTAGCCATCGCTGCTTCTCTTTCGGCAGGATCGGTTCTGTTTACAGCAGATTTCAGTGGAATGTAATTCTTATTGGCAGCAACAATAAAGACAGTGGTAAATTCGAGCCCTTTTACGCGATGCATCGTTGCTAGCCTTACACCCATACGGCTGCGGTCATCTGCTTGTCTGCGCTTTATCTCAAAACTATCGATGCCTGCTTCTGTGAGATACTTCTTGTAATCGTCAATAAGGGGGTTCGTTCTTGCTACAACGCAGATTTCTCTCGGATCAATTCCCGCTGCAATCTGTTCCTGTATGCGCTTGATCAGTTCTTCGGCTTCCTGATCCTGTGTTGCAAAGACAGAAACCGTTGGCTGATCACCATGACTAAGGGAAATATAGCCTTTTCCATCATCGATACCATCGTCAAGGTCATCAAAAGATAGTCCCTCAAGTACATTCATAGCGCTGTGTCGGATCTCTTCGGTTGTACGATAATTCATCCGTAGCTTACCGGATCGTCCCTTCACGTTGATGCCACAGCGCGACAGAATGACCTTATTCTTATAAATCCGCTGATGCGCATCACCCACGATAAACAGATCATTGATATGCTCGCTTCCAGCGATAGCACGGAGCAGACGATATGCGCTTGGGCCAAAGTCCTGACCTTCATCCACGATCACTGAGGCATACAGTCTGACTTCGGGACCTGTTGTCAACAGCTGGGCACATTCATTCATCGCACAGGCTGCATCACACACTTTTTCCGCATCCATCATTGCGCGATACTCTTCAAACACTTTCCATACACGCATACGAAGCTTTCTATCAAGTCGGATGCCCCGGCCGGGCCTCGGTGCCTTTGCATATTCACCCACCGTCTGAATGTTCTGCGCCTGAACAACCGTTTCCCATTCTTCCTGGAAGAAGCCTTCTGGCAGATCAAAGTCCTCGCCGGTAAAGGATTCCGCTTTCTTCCACATATCAGTGATTTGCTCTCCATACACGATGGTATAGGGATACTCATGCGCACGAAGATAACGGTTGACCCACTGATCCAGGTGGACGACCTCGATGTGTTTCATGATATCAGGTGTGCAGATTTTCCTTAGGTTTTCCTGGATGTCTGCGGCCAGATTCTCCGTAAAAGTGGTAAAAAGGATCCGTTCATTACCTAGGCAGTGCGATGCGAGTTCCTTAGCCCGGTGCATAGCAACAACAGTCTTTCCAGTACCCGCGCCGCCCAGAATCCTAGCAGGGCCTTTGTACTCCTTCCGAACGATTCTGCGCTGTGAAGGATGAAGATAGACGCGCCACAGCTCCAAAGGCGCATTCATCATCGCCTTCAAATCCTCTTCGCCATCTGCCACATAGAATTGCATCTTGGTAATCGGATTCTGTAGAGCAGTTGCCATATCTCCTGCTTTTTCAGCAGGTGTTTCTCCATAAAGTTCCGCGATTACCTCTTTGGGATCAAGCCCGATACGCACATAATCAAGCGCTTCAAATGCATCTCGTGGCATTTTTCCTTTCGCCGCGTCAAAACTTAAATCGGTCAGTGTCCGCACATAAGCAATCAGTTCTTCCGGCACGCCCAGCTTTTTCAGCAAATCGTCACTGAGCGAGGCAAACAACGTTTTTTCCTCTGAAGATGACGCCTCCTCTGGCTGTGCTGTAGCCTGCGTTTCGTATACCTGGATGCTTCCAGTTGTATGGTTCAGTATACAGCGTTTCCTGACCGCCCAATCGTAGGCCTCGTCATGGTGATCCACCCAAAGGAGAAGATGCACATTAGTACCTTCTTCGCGAATCAGAATGGCGCGATATGTGTCATCTATCCGAACGGAACGCATATTCGGATCAGATGCATTCTGAATCTTTTCATAATTGAACCCATTTGCCTCTGGATTCGAGCGGAACTTTGACAGAAACTCCATTACCTTGTTTTGTTTACTTTTGGGCAGCGCTGCAAATGAGTTGAAGAAATCCTGTGAAATCGCGACTGTTGCTTTAGCCATTGCTTAAACCTCCTTCAGGGCGAGCGATACGCCTTCATAATCTGGGCCGTATACCTTCCAGCCCTGAGTTTGCAGGAACGCCTTATAATCCGATTCGTCTTCTGATTGTACGAGTACTTTCTTTTCACTCCATTGAAATTCCGACATGGGTGCATCATCCTCATCGGAGTACAAACCAGCTTCTGGTGCAGAGATTCCTTCATCGCGAAGTCGTTTTGCCATTTCAATCAAATCCTGATCTACGAGGCCCTCAATGATATCTTTCCAGTTGTGGTCAATGGTTATGGCGTCGGTCGGTTTAGGCCCTTCATCAATCAACGGATCATAGGCATGAGCAGCAATACCGCTTTCTGTGGCGAGCAGCGATTTTGGTACAAATTGCAGGAGGTTTCCTGCGTACAGGAAGCCTCGCCAAGCTGGGATCAGTTGCTTTTCGGTCAGACTGTCATCGAGAATAGCAACAAGGGTTACCTTGCTTTCATCGAAGATCCGCACAGGCTTTCCGTCAGCGTCCGTTCCGCCTTTTACACCATCAGCAGGCAGACAAACATAGATACGCAGACCGGAAACCCGTTCATGAATACCGATCAGCACCTTTTTAAATACTGGAGCAGATACTGTCCAACGAAGCTCTGGCAGGACAGCATACCCTTTTTTCCATTCTGCCATATACGACTCGCTACCAGATTCCCGTAGTTTCAGCATGCCGAGCGCCGTTGAGGAGGCGTAAGTACGGAACAGCTGATCTCCGTCAGGAGCTGCAAGATACTCAAGCAGAAGATCAAAAGAAGATTTTTTGCTGACTTCTCCAAGGTGATGCTTTCCAAGAGCCTGCTTTGTCAGATCTGCAGATGCCAGCGCTTCAGGTGCAAGTACCTCTTTTGCCGTTGATTCTTCCTTCCGGTCGCACTTTTCCATGACATCCTGCCAAGTGAGAGACCAGACATTCCATCCAAGTCCTTCACGTATAGCCATTCGTTTCTGTGCGTCAGTCCCAGCAATATCGATGTGATAAGATTTTCCATCAGTAAACACTGCTACAGGCTGACGCCCGGGGTTGCGCTGCGGACGGAATATAAAATCTGGTTTAGATGAGATCTTTACACCATGATCACCTGTCAGTGGCACCTGGAGTTCAAGACGCCACAAGTTCTCACCAATGGTCAGAGTATAACCTTCCTTACCGCCGACAACAGCTTTGTTCATTTCAATCCGTTTTCCGCTTACCTTGGCAAGAGACAATGCTTCCAGGAACTTTGCTTCAAGCAGGCTATCAAGCAGAGTGTTCACGGAAATCTGGCGGATATTCGGAATTTTCTCCAACGAATTGCGACCGCTCAAAATTTGTTTGAGCATGTCTACCGCAATCCGTCTGGAAATCTGATTAATCCGATTAGACTGACGATATCCATATACACAGTGATAACATCCGTCTTTATCAGGATCAGATGCGCAGGAACAATTCTCCATTGCTTCAAGCGCCAGTTGGAAGAGATCCATCATGGCGTTTTTTCCGGCTGTCAGCTGCTTCAGATAGCCTGTGCCACCTGGTACAGTATCGTAAATCACCATATAAGACTTACGCACTTCAGAGTCAGGCTCCGGCACATCCACCACAGTAAAATGCAGGTGATCCACACTGCCAAACTTCTTTCTAAGACCCAGCATAATGGCAGCGGCGAAGGATTCTACTTTCTCATCATCCTCAATAAGTCCTTGTTCATTTCCCTCATTAACCATGGAAATAATTTCTTCCTCTACTTTTTCTTCTTCTGCTTTTCTGTTAAATATCTTCATATAACTGACATTTCTGTCTTACCAATCACCTTCCTTTAAATATATAAGATAGCGTATTTTCTACATCAATTCAAGACTTATCTTAAGAGCCGAATCAACCCTCTTAAGTATATCCTCGTTTATGTGGCACACCTTTTCCTTAAGTCTTGCCTTATCTATGGTACGGAGCTGCTCCAACAGTATAACCGAATCCCTTGTAAGCTCGTTGCTTCTTGCCAGAAGCTCCACATGGGTTGGAAGCTTTGGCTTCATCTTACTGGTTATGGCTGCAACTATCACTGTTGAGCTATGTCTGTTTCCTACTTCATTCTGTATTATAAGTACCGGTCTGACTCCCCCTTGCTCGGAACCCACTACAGGACTTAGGTCGGCATAATATATATCTCCTCGTCTGATCACCAAATAAAACTCACCTCATATTACATAATCATGCGGCATTTATATATTTTATGTATGTCGCTATAAAAAGTATCTCCACCGAAATGAGATTTATTCAGTTGTGTGCACTTTATCTACAGGAGATAATTTACTGTGGATGTCTTCCTGCCGTTTTCTATGTATACCCTTGGAACACGTCTTCCTATATTACATACAAGCTCGTAATTAAAGCTTGCGGCAGGCTCTGCCACTTCTTCCACAGAGATCTCACAGTCTCCCCTTCTACCAAAGAGGACAACCTCATCTCCCACCTTAACATCCGGTATGTGGGTAACGTCTATCATAAACTGATCCATACATACCCTTCCTGTTATAGGGGCATATCTGTCATGGATTATGACTCTTCCGATATTGGACTGTGCCCTTGGATATCCGTCTGCATAACCGCAGGACACTGTGGCTATCTTCATGGGGTGGTCTGCTATAAATGACCAGCCGTAGCCTATTCCTGTTCCCGGCTCCACATCCTTTACATGGATGACTCTTGATACAAATTCCATGGCAGGCTTAAGCTTCGCAATATTCTTGTCTACCTCCTCTGACGGGTAGAGTCCGTATATTACAATTCCTGCCCTTACCATGTCAAAGCCTTCATTGTCCATCTCCATTATTCCGGCACTGTTAGCTATATGCTTTACAGGTATATCAAGGCCATTTTCCTTAAGACGGGCTATCATCCATCTGAATTTCTTAAGCTGTTCATTTGCAGAGGTCTTGTCATATTCATCTGCCTTGGCATAATGGGTGAATATTCCCTCGCACTCTATATTAGGGAGTTTTGATATCTCAAGGATCTCCTTCATGCCATCTTCGTCACATGGGAAGCCTATCCTTCCCATTCCTGTGTCAATCTTAATATGGATCTTCGCAGTCATATTAAGCTTCTGTGCAACAAGACTCAATTTCTTCGCCCTGTCCACATCATAAAATGCTGTCCTTATGTCATTCTTAATAAGGTCCTCGTAGGATGTAGGATCTGTATAACCAAGTATGAGTATCGGCTTTTCTATTCCGGCTTTTCTAAGCTCCACTCCCTCATCGATACATGCCACTGCATAGAAGTCTGCAAGATCATCAAGAGCCCTTGCAAGGGTAACAGCTCCATGTCCGTATCCGTCAGCCTTGATAACTGCCAGAAGCTTCATATCCTCCCTTACACATGCCTTCATCATCTTCACATTATCCCGTATATTATCGAGGTTGATATCAGCCTCTACTCTGTTTACCTTATCCATTTGCTTTATGCCTCCAAATTATCTGCATTTAAGAACATTCCCTATGGATTCTACTATGTTCCTTGCCATAAGACTCCTTACTCCGAGTCTTTCCTCTGCCTCGTCTCCTGCCAGGGCATGTATGGTAACTCCAAATGCTGCCATGTCCTGATAGTCCAGTGCATCGTCTGACACCCCCGCTGCCACTATACCGGATATGATACCGGCAAGCACATCTCCCGAACCGGCAGTTGCCATTCCGTTATTTCCCCTTGTATTGACAAATACCCGTTCAAGGCTTCCTGCCACCACCGTTCTGGCGTCCTTTAATACACATGTAACATTATAATCCTTTGCACACTCACTTGCACAGGAAATCTGATTTTCTTTTAGCTCTTCTATGGTATGTCCTGTAAGTCTTGACATTTCCATCATATGAGGAGTTATTATCACAGGCACTTTATGGTCTTTTAATATATCCCGGTCTTTTGCAATGATGTTTATGCCATCGGCATCTATTATCACCGGACATGTGGCATTTGCCATAACATATCTTATGAGAGCTTCCGCCGTATCATCCGTTGATATGCCGGGACCCACCAGAACTGCGTCTGCCCAGGTGATCACTGCCGCAGCTTCCGAAACAGCGGATGCCTCGTCATTGTAATATGAAACCACTGCTTCAGGCGCCAGGCTTCCCACAATATTCCTGTTATTTTCATGGGTCACAAGCTTAACAAGCCCTGCTCCCATTCTGTAGGCTGCATTTACCGAGAACACTGCCGCCCCGGCCATGCCGGCACTTCCTGCTATGATGGCAAGCTTGCCGCAGGTTCCCTTATTGGCACTGTCTGACCTTTCCGGAAGGTAGGATATGCACTCCTCACCTAAAGTATAGTACTTAGGTCTCACCTTCTTGACGTTACACTCCGGAAATCCAATATCACACACCTCTATGTGCCCACAATAGTCGCTTCCCGGATACAGTACCATTCCAAGCTTTTTATTGCCAAAGGTCACTGTGTGATCTGCCTTTACTGCGCAGCCCATAACCTGACCGTTGTCACCATTTATCCCTGATGGGATGTCTATGGCGATCTTCATGCCGTCCATGTTGTTTATGGTCTCTATGGCCTTTCTCCATATGCCCTCAACAGGTCTCTTAAGCCCCACGCCGAATATGCCGTCAACTATAACATCATATCCGTTCTCCGGCAGCTCTGTAAGAAAGTTTAAGCCAAGATTTTCGGCAATGTGTCTCTGGGTCATGAAGCTGTCTGTCTCCTTCTTTAATCCGCCGATCACATATATGTCTGCCATATAATCCTGCAGCGTCAGGATCCTTGCAGCCGCAACTCCGTCTCCGCCGTTATTTCCTGTCTCCACCACAAACAGTATCCGGTCATTCCTGCTTATTTTTTCCTTTATATACTGCGAAAGAGCGTAAGCCGCTCTTTCCATAAGTACAAGACCGGGTATCCCGGTCTCGTTTATTGTTATTCTGTCTATCTCCTGCATTTCACAGGCTGTAACAAGATATTCCATATTATCTCGCATCCTTCTCTATCCTTCTTAAGAACAGCATTGATAAGATTGCAAATGCTACAACAAATCCAAGAAGTATCAGCCATACAGATACAAGTCCCGAAGCTGTTGCCTCATAGCATTTCTTTGAAATGTCAGGAAGCATATCTGCTGTGAGCATACCCTTTGTATCCTCGAATACCGCTCTCGGAACCTTATCATTTATCCCTGACAGACGACCGAAGGCTGACATTCCCCAATGGCTTATGGTAAGGTACGAAACCTTCTCGGCTGCACCTTTAAGCTCAAAAAGCACACCTGACAATACTAACTGAACTATAATTATAATAGGTGCTATGAGATTTGCAAGCTCATTTGTCTTTACTATTGACGATATAAGCACACCCATGGCATCAGCAGCGTACATTATAAGGAACATAGTTATGTAATACTTCACAAATGAATGTCCCTTAAACAACAGATCTGATGCAGGGAACTTGAGACATTTGTAACAGATTGCCGTCATTATGGCACTCTGGAAGAGACATACAATACCCTGTACCAGCATTATTGACATTATGTATGAAGGTATCTTCATATTGGTCATGTACTCTCTCTTTACTACACTTCTCTCCTTACATATCTCAGTTAAAGAATTGAACATTCCTATATACACCGCAGCACTTGTTATTGAGAAGAATGCTGATGATGTATTCTCGAAGCACTCAAAGGTATTCTTCTTCATAACATACGAAAGAAGGAAGCCTATAGCCACAGGGAATATGACTATCATTCCCATTTTTATCTTGTTGTTAAACATCAGATTGAAATTTCTCGCCATCATGATGTTCATCTGACGGAAACCACCCACTTCATTTTTCTTTCCCATTTATCCTGTCCTCAACTTCTTAATTATTTGTCTGTCTGTAATATGCATCAAATTCATCTGTGTACTCACGGACGATCTTATATACATCTGTCATGTCACTTACTTTGAACAGCTCGTATGCCTCCTCCGGTGGACCGGCAAAGCATAACTTGCCTCCCGGTGCGAAGAACAGCACCTTGTCAAACAGATCAATATTCTTAAGTGTATGAGTGATAACTATTACAGTCTTCTCATGAGTATGGGCGAGCTCCTGTAATGACTTTATCAAATTGGTCTCTGTCTCAGGATCGAGACCTGAGGTAGGCTCGTCAAGGAACAGGATAGGCGGATCCGAAACCAGCTCAGAGGCAATGCTTACTCTCTTTCTCTGTCCACCGCTGACCTTCTTCACATCACTTGCCTGACACTTTGCATCAAGCCCCAGCATGTCGAAGGTATGGTCGATCCTCTTCTCTCTTTCCTTTTTGTCAACGTCCTTAGGAAGTCTCATCTTGGCGATATATCTAAGAGTCTGTCTTACGCTTATGCCATTTCTTAAGAGATCCTCCTGAGGAACATATCCTATCTGCTTCTTTAAGGAATCCTTGTGCTCGTAAAGATTGATACCATCCATATAAACTGCTCCGCTGGTAGCCTCCTCGTATCCGTTTATGCAGTTAAGGAAGGTTGTCTTTCCTGCACCGGAGCCTCCAAGCACTGCAACAAACTCTGACGGTTCAATGGTTACATTCACCCTGTCAAGGATGCACTTCTTATGGTTCGGTGATTTCTTGTATGACGGATCTGTCTTAGGGCATTTGACCATCTTAGATATGTTATCAACCTTTAACTCACAGCCTGCATTCGGAAGATTATATATCAACATTCCCCTTGCAAATATGAGCTTTACGTTCACGATCTGGATTATGTCATTCTCCCTAAGTATTGTAGGCTTCACCACCAGCTTACGGTTAATGAATGTACCGTTCTTACTGTTGAGATCCTGATATATCCAGTCATTTCCGTTTCTTGTAAATACACCGTGCTGCCTTGATATCTGTACGGATGGTATAGATATGTCATTTTGTCCTACCATACGTCCAATATATATAGGATCTGATGAACCGTCATACAGATTTCTTGACTGCCACTTCTGTCTTGAATAATCAAACATTGAGAATAATATAAGCACTCCAAAATTCTCGTTATGGCTCTTTATCTCTATGACGGAGCTTTCATTTAACGGAGCTACCCCGTTCTTGATATACTGCCCGTCCACTATAGATCCGTTGGTACTGTTGTTGTCACCATAGTAGTACTTTCCATTCTCCCGGAATATAACTCCGTGAGCCTTGGACAAAACCGGGCTGTCTAACTGAATATCAATATCCGGAGAATTGGTTATCCTTCCTATAAATGTCTTATCCTTTATGAGCTTCTTAGTAATGATCTCGCCATTCATCATGATGATGAGACTTCCCCTTTTGCTCTTGTGTGCCAATTCTGCCATTTTCTCTTTCTTCCTCCTGTACCGGTATCTTCCGCTCCTCATTTTAATGGATCTATATAATCTTTCGCATATGAAATTACTGCTTATACTTAGCCTTTATCATTGCGACCTCGTTATCTATTTCCCTGATCCTCCTCATATGGCGTTCCGGACTCTTGCCCCATGTATCACCCTTGCTTATCTCATCAAGAAGCTTGCTCTTCTCTGCAAGAATACCGCCTATATACTCACGATCCTGCCTTTTTATCTCCTCATTACGCTTCCTTGCCTCAAGAAGATCCTTGTGATCCTCAATATATTTACGATAGTTCTTGACCTGGCTCATATATTCTTTTCTCATATCCTGAGCCATGTCTATAAGCTGCTTTGAATCCTTGTAATCTCCACATTTCTCAAGCAGCCTTATTGCCTGATCAAGCTCTGTCTCAGTCTTGGCATTCTCAATAAAGCCAATAGCCGCACTGTAGTACTGGATCAGCCTCATTTTCTTTTCCTTTGCCTCTTTTATGGCTCTTTCCTTTTTCTCTCTTTCCTGCATTTCCCTGATCTCTTCAGGAGAGAGTCTTACGTCGTTATCCTGTGTGTTCATATTGCCCTCCATGTTCTGCATGTTTTTATCAGGTTTCATATGCACCGGCCATACATCATTTGAATTTTTAGGCCTGGGTTTATAATTTGTCTGCATACGTTCAAAAAGTCCGCCGGGCTTATTTCCACTGCCGTTGTTGTTTACTATGGCAGTGCCGCCTGCTCCCATTGGATTATTTCCCGTGTTTCCGTTACTGCTGTTTAATCTCACGCTGAGCTGGCTGTACTTCGGCATTGAGTTGGTATTTGCCCCCTGGCTGCCCTTAAGCCTGAAGGGCGATTGATCCCTTCGCTGATTCTGACTCATGCTCTGGTTTTGATACATGCCCTGGTTTTGATACATGCCCTGGTTTTGCTGCATGCCCTGGTTTTGATACATGCCCTGGTTTTGATACATGCCCTGGTTTTGCTGTATATTCCGGTTCTGCTGTACTGCAGCTGCACTGTTCTGGTGGTTGTAGTTTAGTCCCATTTTATATATAAGCTCAATAGGAATATCAGCATAGGTCTCGCTGTGTCTTAAGGTATCTGTGTTATACGCACCATACAAGCCCATGATAAGCTCACGCTTCATATCCATCACTGTAGCATATCTGTTCTCTATGTTCAGATCCATACACTTCATAATCACATCGCTCAGCACAGGATTCACGCCATTCTTAATCCTTACAGGAGGTTCAAGCGTATCTCCCATAAGCCTTGATATTGCCTCAACAGGCATTGTTCCTGTCACAAGACGATACATGGTAGCACCAAGGGCATAGATATCACTCCATGGTCCCAGACTTCCTCTGCTGTTGAACTGCTCCGGTGGTGCATAATTCGGCTTCACTACCACAGATATGGATTTTCCCGAGGCAAATGCCATGCTCTTGGCAGCCCCAAAATCTATAAGCTTTATGATTGAGTCTTTACACACAAAGATATTATCAAGACTTATATCTCTATGTATCATTCCCTTGGAATGTATGGCTTCCAATGCCCTTATTAAAGACATCATAACCTTAAGGGCGAAGTCATCCGGTACGTAATTGTCATGCTGTCTGAGAAACTCACTGAGATTATTTCCCTCAAGATACTCCATTATTATATATGCAGTGTTATTCTCCTCAAAGAAATCGTGTACATGAACTATCTTCTACCCTCATTAAGAAAGCTCTCTATAGCCTTCTCATAATCCTTTTCCTTGTCCTGCTCACAGGTTCTTATAGAAAGTGTGTTATCTGCTCTCTGGGCAGTTCCCACAGGGTAATATTCCTTTATAGCAACAGGAATATTCTGATATGTATCCCATGCGTGGTATGTTATGCCAAAGCCGCCTGCGCCGATAACTGTCCCCATCTCGTATCTCTCATGTAGCAGCTTTCCCGGTGTGATATGGTATGCTGCCTTAGGCGGCGTACCGTATCTGTAAC
>ENA-UERG01001287-UERG01001287.1-human-gut-metagenome-genome-assembly--contig:-NODE-1287-length-21474-cov-60.710847_pt1 | contig 21474 bp, 18 predicted proteins | sample MGYA00242954_ERZ507954 | MGnify/ENA primary metagenome ERZ507954 (study PRJEB26167, sample SAMN06115478) | human gut metagenome | host: Homo sapiens | place: China:Sichuan | collected 2015-01-21... | reverse complement strand
GTCTAGCGGAGTCGAACCGCTCTACACGGTTTTGCAGACCGTTACCTAACCGCTCGGTTAAGACACCTTGTAGAGTTATTTGCTGTCATTTCTGATAAGCGAGTGCAAAGGTACTACTTTTTTTTGAAACCACCAAATCTTTCGCCATCTTTTTTCGAAAATAATGAAAAAATCTTTAGAAACAATCAATTCTAATCATTTTTTCTTCTTCTTGCACTGCTCATAGAAAGCACAGCCCGCACACTTATAATTCCGGTCGTGGCACTGGCTCACCTTCTTCCACGCCCGATAAATACGAATGGCGGCATACACGATGCATGCCGCCAGTATCGTAAGAATGATGATATACTGAGCAGTCATCATATCAATTTCTCCTATAGCTGAAAAACGCCGGCGTTTAGCCTACAGCGTTGTAGCCATTTGTAGAGTTCTTGCGCATGATGTCACGGATATTCATCTCCTTGAATCCGTCGGCACGGTGCTGCTCTTCCAACTCCGCCTCCTCTTCGATGTCCTTTTCTGAGCGGGTGAAGGTGAAAGCCTTGTACTTAAATTCTGCGATAGCCCAACCTACGAGTGCTACCACGATCAATGCGATCAGTCCTAATAATGCTTCCATTTCTTTCTTTATTATATATAATAATGTGTAAATTCCAGTAACTCCAGCTTCCCGCAGCTTAGTAGTCGTCGTCAGCCACGTCCTCAGCATCGTCGAGTCCCAGGTTCTCAGGGTCCTCGAAGGTGGTGCGGTAGCTTTCCTCGGTCAGCTTGTCGTCATCGAATGCATCATCGTCCTCATCAGGATCGTTGTAGTGATCCTCGATCTCTGGTGCATCCTCATCGTCATCCTCATCTGGGTCGAGCAGGTCGTCGTTGCGGTCCAACTCGTCCTCATCCATGAATCTCATGCGAATCTTCTCCTGCTTTGGCTTCTCCTTGGCAAAGATAGCCTCCACCCAGGTACCCTTAGGCACCACGAGCACCTCGTAGTCGTCAGCCAGCTTCTTCTCGTAGAGACCACCCGGCTTCTTCAGGCGATCCTTAGGAAGGGTAGTGGTGCTGATATCGAAACCGCTCTCGATGATATCCTTGATACTCTGAGAAAGACTGTCCCAGCCACCGCCGAAGTTACGCTCCAATACTTCGATGAGCTTGGATGCGGTGATGTGACCGATGTTCTCGTAGGTGAGGTCGGTGACACGCATGATAGGGCGCTTCTTGATGGCAAACTTCTCGTTCTTGTCGTCGATGCGGAGGGTGCCGATCTTGAAACCGCGTTCAATCAACTTGTCGAGCACTTCAGTGCGGTCCACCTTCACTTGCTCAACTTCGAATGCACTGCGAATGATGTCGAGGTATCTACGCTGATTGTCCTTCAGGTCGTTGTCTTTCTCGGCAGCTTCCCAAAGTCGGAAAACATCATTCTCCTGGATATCCCAAACACTGCTTTTTGACAATGTTTTGAGGGTGATAGTCTTTTCTTGTTTCATTGTTATAAATGTTTTGAATGCAAAATTAAATACTTCTTTTTATATATCCAAATTTTCAGCCCGTTTTTTTTCTATTTCCACGATTTTTTTTCTTTTATCCCGATTTCTTGTGCACGTTTCATTTTTTTTCATTATCTTTGCAGCTAAAAATACCGAAGTAAAAAGAATTATAGAATGAGTGAACCGTTAGCTGAAAGAATGAGACCCCGGTCGCTTACCGACTATGTGGGCCAGAAGCATCTGGTGGGGGAGGGTGCCGTGCTGCGCAGGATGATCGACGCAGGCCGCATTTCCTCTTTTATCCTCTGGGGACCTCCGGGCGTGGGCAAGACTACCCTGGCGCAGATTGTGGCGCAAACCCTGAAGGTGCCTTTCTATACCCTCTCTGCCGTAACCAGCGGCGTGAAGGATGTGCGCGAGGTGATTGAGCGTGCCAAGAGTGGAAGATTCTTCAACGCTGCTTCACCTATTTTATTTATAGACGAAATCCACCGCTTCTCCAAGAGTCAGCAGGACTCCCTGCTGGGCGCAGTGGAGAAGGGCATTGTTACACTGATTGGTGCCACCACCGAGAACCCGTCGTTCGAGGTTATCCGTCCGCTGCTCTCCCGATGCCAGCTCTACGTGCTCAAACCCCTGGAAAAGGAAGACCTGGAGGGACTCCTGCAGCGTGCCATCACCCAGGATGTGGAACTCAGCCAGAAGAAGATCAATCTGAAGGAAACTGGGGCGATGCTCCGGTTCAGCGGCGGGGATGCCCGGAAACTCCTCAATATCCTGGAACTGGTGGTGGAATCGGCAGAATCTGATGAGGTGGTTATCACCGACAAGATGGTAGAAGAACAACTTCAGCAGAATCCCCTTGCCTACGACAAGCAGGGCGATATGCACTATGATATCATCTCCGCCTTCATCAAGAGTATCCGTGGCAGCGACCCCGATGCGGCACTCTATTGGATGGCGCGCATGATAGAAGGAGGCGAAGACCCGCAGTTCATCGCCCGCAGAGTGGTGATCAGCGCGAGCGAGGATGTGGGACTGGCGAATCCGAATGCCCTGCTCCTGGCGAATGCCGCCTTCGATACGGTGATGAAGATAGGTTGGCCCGAGGCGAGAATCGCCCTAGCCGAGGCGGTGGTCTACCTTGCTACCAGTCCCAAGAGCAACAGTGCCTACCTGGGCATCAACGATGCCATCGCCACCGTAAAGCAGACCGGCAATCTGCCTGTGCCGCTGCATATCCGCAATGCGCCGACCAAACTGATGAAGGACCTGGGCTATCACGACGGCTATAAATATCCGCACGATTATCCCGGTCATTTCACCGAGCAGCAGTATCTACCTGATGAACTGAAAGATACCCGCTTCTGGCATCCGCAGCATTCTCCTTCCGAGGAGCGTCTGTATAACTGGATGGTAACATGCTGGGGAGAGCGGTTTAAAAACTAAACAAATAATTTATTACGAGAAAAAATGACTATTCATCAAGACCCGGAACTCGTGCTGACGCTGCAACGCGTCATCGAGTTCATTGGAACCTTTGCATTTGCCCTTTCGGGCATCCGACTTGCCGCCAGCAAGCATTACGACTGGCTGGGCGGCTTTGTGTGTGGCGTGGCTGTGGCCATCGGCGGCGGAACCATCCGCGATGTGATGCTTGGCCAGCATCCCTTCTGGATGCTCAGCCCCATCTACCTTTTGTGTACGCTGTTTGCGCAACTGGTAGTCATCGGGTGCCACCATTATCTCAAGCGTCTCGACAACACGTGGTTTCTTTTCGATACCCTCGGTCTGGCGCTGTTTAATATCGCCGGAATCCAGAAAACCCTCGATTGCGGTTTCCCGTTCTGGGTAGCCATCATCATGGGTTGCATCACGGGTTCCTTCGGCGGCGTAATCCGCGATGTGCTGCTCAACGAGGAGCCTGTCATCTTCCGCAAGGAAATCTATGCGATGGCATGTGTGCTCGGCGGCCTCTGCTATTGGGGATTAACCTATCTGGGCATGAGCGTCTACATCACGTCCACTGCCTCCTTCCTCACGGTCTGCATCATCCGTCTGCTCGCCGTGAGGTACCACATCTCCCTGCCTACGCTGCACGATGAAACGAATGAATAATGTATAATTCAAGTTTCGCAAGTAACCTCCGGTCCCCGAAGGGGGCCAACTTTCAATAACCGCTGGTGGAATGACCAAAGGTCATGGAACCTGCGGACAAACTAATAGTAGGGAGAAAGCGTCCCCAAAGGGGGCGAACCACATCCAGTCTTGCTCATGTTCGCCCCCTTCGGGGACGATAAGAGAGTATCTGTGACTATCCGCAGGTTCCATTCCCTTCGGTCATTCCACCTGCGGTTATTCACATTCGCCCCCTTCGGGGACGGTAGAATGCTACTTGCGAAAGTCAGTGTATAATTTATAATTAAACAATAACAATTAAAAATTAAGCAATAACAATAATTAATGAGAAGAGAGAAAACAATTTGGATGCTTCTGATGGCGATGATGCTGATGTTCCAGCCTTCTTCGCTGATGGCACAGAACAAGCGAGAGTTCCGTGGCGCCTGGATTCAGTGCGTCAACGGACAGTTTATGGGAAAAAGTACCCGGCAGATTCAGACGATGCTTTCCAGGCAGCTCGACGAACTGCAGAAGGATGGCGTCAATGCCATCATCTTCCAGGTAAGAGCCGAGTGCGATGCACTCTATCCCAGCAAGATAGAACCCTGGAGCAAGTTCCTCACAGGCGTGCAGGGCAAGGCACCATCCCCTTACTGGGACCCTTTGCAGTGGATGATCGACCAGTGTCACAGCCGCGGCATGGAACTCCATGCCTGGATCAACCCCTATCGTGCCAAGCACGGTTCCACATCCCTGAGCCAGGTATCACCCCGAAGCGTGGTGAAGACCCATCCTAATCTCTGCTTCAACTACGATAACCTGGTGCTCCTCAATCCGGGACTCCAGGAGGCAGCCGACTATACCTGCCGTGTGGCTGCCGACATCGTGAGCCGCTACGACATCGACGGCTTCCATATCGACGACTATTTCTATCCTTATCCCGCAGCCGGCAAGCAGATTCCAGACCAGCAGCTCTTCCGTCAGCAGGGCAGGGGATTCAGAGACATCGGCGACTGGCGACGCGACAACGTGAGCCGCTTCGTCAAGCAGTTGGGCGAAACCATCCATGCTGTCAAGCCATGGGTCAAGTTTGGCGTTTCACCGTTCGGTATCTATCGCAACAGGCGCAATTCCCCAATCGGTTCCAACACCTTCGGCCTGCAGAACTACGACGACCTCTATGCCGATGTGCTCCTCTGGGTGAACAATGGCTTCATCGACTACTGCGTGCCTCAGATTTATTGGGAGATAGGCAACAAGGCTGCCGATTACAAGACCCTCATCCAGTGGTGGAACAAATATGCGGGCAACCGACCTCTCTATATCGGCGAGGACATCGAGCGCACCGCCAAGTATCCCGACCCGGTGAATCCACGTAGCCACCAGTTGCCAGCCAAGCACCGCCTGCACCAGCAGATGAACAATGTGCAGGGAACCGTGCTCTGGTATGCCAAGACTGCTGCCGACAATGTAGGCAACATCGGTCATACTCTGCGCAACTATTACTGGAAGTACCCGGCCCTCCCACCGTTGATGCCATTCCTCGACAACAAGGCACCGAAGAAGGTGAAGAGCCTGAAGATGGAGTGGACAGCCCAGGGTCCGATGCTCACCTGGAAGGCTCCGAAGGCGAGCCGCAGAAAGTGGGGCGATGTAGCCAACCGCTTTGCCGTTTACCGTTTTGCCAAGGGTGCCAAGGTTGATCTCCGTGATGTGTCAGCCCTTCAGGCGGTGGTTTATGGCACCAGCTATAAGCTTCCATACGTAAAGAACAGGAAATATACTTATGTAGTCACCGCTCTCGACCGTGTAGGCAACGAGAGCAAGGGTAAGAAGAAAACCGTTTCGCTTTAAGTGAAGCTTTCGAAATATTGATGTTCCCGGCTCGGAGATTCAGTGGAATCTCTGGGTCGGGATTTATTTTTTGTTAAAATCGTAGAAATACTTGGTTGTTTCGGGGATTTGATGTATATTTGCAATTCATTAGATAGCTTTTGATTATGGCAAGAAAATTATATCCTATAGGAATTCAGACATTTGAACGTATCCGCAAGGAGGACAAGTTCTATGTGGACAAGACGGAATACATCTATCGTATGACCCATACCGATGGAACGTATTTCTTCCTGAGCCGACCACGCCGTTTCGGCAAGTCGCTGCTGGTTTCTACCTTTAAGAGTTATTTCGAGGGCAAGAAGGAACTCTTCGAGGGGCTTGCCATCGAGAAGCTGGAGAAGGAGTGGAACGAATATCCCGTGCTGCACTTCGACCTGAGCAAGGGCAAGCACATGGAGAAGGCGCAGCTGGAAGAGTATCTGGGCTACCTTTTGGAAGATTATGAACAAAAGTATGGTATAGAAAATCACCGTAACGGAAACAACAATCGGTTCAATGACTTGATAGAAGTGGTTTACTGGAAGACGGGCAAGCAGGTGGTGGTGCTCATTGATGAATATGACGCACCGCTGCTGGATGTGGCGCATGAAAAGGAAAAACTCGATGAGCTCCGCAACACGATGCGCAACTTCTATAGTCCTTTGAAAGGAAATGAGTCTATGCTCCGTTTCGTCTTCCTGACGGGCATCACGAAGTTCTCGCAGCTGAGCATCTTCAGCGAGCTGAACAATATCAAGAATGTGAGCATGGACGAGCCTTATGCTGGTATCTGCGGTATCACCAAAGAGGAACTGTTGACCCAGATGAGCGATGACATCGACGCTCTTGCCGAGCATCTGGAACTGAGCAGGGAGGAGACCATCCAGGAACTGAAAGACCATTATGATGGCTATCATTTCTGCTGGCCATCGCCTGATGTCTTCAATCCTTACAGTCTGCTTAATTGCTTTGCTGATGGCAGAATGGATGATTACTGGTTTGGATCGGGCACACCTACCTACCTGATTGAAAAAATGAGGGAGTTTCATGTGCTGCCTTCGCAGTTGGGGCGGGTGAGGGCTAAGGCTGCATCCTTTGATGCTGCAACGGAAAGAATGACATCGCTCACTCCGCTGCTGTATCAGAGTGGCTATCTTACCATCAAGGATTATGAAAAGAAAATAGATGTTTATACGCTCGACTTTCCTAACAAGGAAATCGAGGTGGGACTGTTCGACAGTTTGTTGCCGGGCTACCTTGAATCGGGAATTGATGCGGGAAGGGTTGTGGTAGCAGATATTTCTACCTATGTTAATAGTGGTGAAATAGATGAAGCCCTGCAATTGCTGGCTGATTTCCTGGAAACCATTCCTTACTGCGACAACACCCACTACGAGGGGCATTGGCAGCAGACGCTCTACATCATGTTTGCCCTGCTCACCAACTATGATATCCTCGTGGAGCAGCATACGGCGAAGGGCAGAATCGATATCACGATGGAGACTGCAGATATCATCTACGTGATGGAGCTGAAATTCAACAAGAGTGCCGAGGAGGCTCTCGCCCAGATAGAGGCAAAGCACTATGCCGATGCTTTCAAGATGAGCGGCAAGAAGGTGGTGAAGATAGGCTTGAACTTCTCGGTGAAGGACGAGGTGAACTGCCTGGAATGGAAGATATAATGAATTGATGCAGAGATTGAATTAATATAATAAATTGATGCAGAGATTGAATTGATATAATGAATTGTATAATGTAAACAAAATATAAAGATGAAAAAGAAGAGAATGAGAGTTTGGGCGCTGGGAGCGATGACAACTTTGATGTTGGCTTCCTGCGGCACCACGCAGACCGTGCCTCTGACCGGTAGAACACACCGCATCTCGGTTTCGGATGCGCAGGTGTTGAGTTTGTCGAACCAGGAATATACCAAATATATGGCTTCTGCCAAAAAATCTACCAATGCCACGAAGACGGCGCAGGTGGAGAGAGTGGGCAAGAGGCTGGCGGCTGCCGTGGAAACCTATCTCAAGGAAAACGGATATGCCAACGACTTGCAGAACTATTCCTGGGAATTCAACCTGGTGCAGGATAATAGCGTAAACGCCTTCTGCATGCCGGGTGGAAAGATTGTGGTTTACGAAGGACTGCTCCCAGTGGCTTCGAGCGACAATTCGCTCGCCATCGTTCTGGGACACGAGATAGCGCACGCCGTGGCTAAGCATAGCGCCGAACAGATGTCGAAGGCGCAGAACCAGCAGGTGGGCACCAGCATCCTGGGCAGTGTGCTCAACCAGACTGTGGGAAGCGGTGTGGGCGACATGGCGAGTGCCGTGGCAGGACAGTATTTTTCTTTCCGCAACCTGAAGTATTCGCGTGAAAACGAGACGGAGGCTGACTACATGGGTCTTATCTTCGCCGCCATGGCAGGCTACGACCCTCAGCAGGCGATTCCTTTCTGGGAGCGCATGGCTGCGGCTTCGGGCAACAGCAACAAGAGTGATCTCTTCAGCGACCACCCTTCGGATGCCAAGCGAATCGCTGCCCTGAAAGCGGCGATGCCTACTGCCTTGAAGTATTACAAGCCGCAGAATGGAGCATATTCTACTTCTGGTGTATCTTCAAAGTCTTCAAAATCATCGAAGTCATCGAAATCTTCCAAGATTTCAAAGACTCCGGTAAGAACCATCAAAGCCAGTTCGCTAAGCGGTTTCTCGTCTACAAAGAAGTAGAATGAGCGGTTTCTTCAACGAAAAAGAGATAAGGGGGTAACGCCTAAAATATCCCCCAAGGAGTGTTGGATGCTATTTGTAAAATCTCAATAATAGAATTCATATTATGATGGACTACATCTCTCAAAACCTATGGCTATTCTGGACAGTCATTATGTTCATTTGCCTGATTCTGGAGTTGTCTTCGGGCGACTTCTACGTAACTTGTTTTGCCATCGGTGCGCTTATCAGCATACCGGTGGCGGTGATGGATGCTCCCTTCTGGGTGCAGGTGGTGGTATGGGCGGTATGCTCCGTGATGAGTATCCTGCTGATCCGTCCGCATCTGGTGAAGGCTATCCGAAAGGGTGCCGATGAGCGCAAGAGCAATTCGGATGCCCTGAAGGGACAGATAGGAGAGGTGACCCAGACCATTGTGGCGGGCGGATACGGAAGAGTGAAGCTCGATGGCGACGACTGGAAGGCGGAGGCACCCGGATGCAGGGAGGATATCGCCGAGGGAGCCCGAGTAAGGGTGAAGGGACATCAGTCTATCATCCTGCAGGTTGAGGAGTTCTAGCATCTTGCCGCAACCCGAAGAAAGCTATAGAAAAAGTATTAATTTAAATTATAAACATCATGGAAATAGGACTTTATGTATTAATCGCTCTAGTGTTACTTGCACTGGTTGTGGTAAAGAAAACCATCGTCATCATTCCCCAGAGTGAGACCAAGATTATCGAGCGATTGGGTCGCTACTATGCCACCCTGAAGCCGGGTATCAACATCATTATCCCGTTCATCGACCAGGCGAAGACCATCGTGGCGATGCGTGGTGGTAGATATACCTATACCAACAACATCGACCTTCGTGAACAGGTGTACGACTTCGACCGACAGAATGTGATTACCAAGGATAATATCCAGATGCAGATTAATGCGCTGCTTTATTTCCAGATTGTGGATCCTTTCAAGAGCGTGTATGAAATCAACAACCTGCCTAACGCCATCGAGAAGCTGACCCAGACCACCCTGCGTAACATCATTGGAGAGATGGAGCTGGATCAGACTCTTACCTCGCGCGACACCATCAACACCAAGCTCCGTGCCGTGCTCGATGATGCCACCAACAAGTGGGGTATCAAGGTGAACCGTGTGGAGCTGCAGGACATCACACCTCCTGAGAGTGTGCTCATGGCAATGGAGAAGCAGATGCAGGCTGAGCGTAACAAGCGTGCCACCATCCTGACCAGTGAGGGTGAAAAGGAGAAGCAGCGTCTGCTCTCAGAGGGTGAGAAGGCTGCCATCGTCAACAAGGCTGAGGCTGCCAAGCAGCAGGCTATCCTCAGGGCTGAGGGTGAGGCTACGGCGCGCATCCGCAAGGCTGAGGCTGAGGCGATTGCCATCCAGAAGATTACCGAGGCGGTGGGTCAGAGCACCAACCCAGCCAACTATCTGCTTGCACAGAAGTATATCACCATGATGCAGGAGGTGGCTCAGGGCAAGGACAACAAGGTGGTTTATCTGCCATACGAGGCTACCAATCTGATGGGTTCCATCGGTGGCATCAAGGATTTGTTTAACAGTAAATAAACTTTTGTTTAACAGTAAGTAAACTTAGAATATGAGTAAGAAAATTTGTATTGTAGCCGGAGCGAGACCTAACTTCATTAAGGTGGCTCCGGTGATTAGAGCGATAGAGAACGCCCGGAAGCAGGGCGAAGGGGTGGAGTATGAACTGGTGTTCACGGGTCGTGAGGACGACGAGACGCTGGAAGACTCCCTGTTCTCTGATCTGGACATCAGGAAGCCGGATGTGTATCTGGGCGTGGACTGCGAGAACATGAACGAGCTTACCGGACAGGTGATGGCTCAGTTTGAGCGCTATCTGCAGCAGCATCCTACGGATGTGGTCATCGTGGTAGATGACCTGGCTTCTACGATGGCCGTGGCTATCGTTACCAAGAAGCAGGGCGTGAAGCTGGCGCATATCGCAGCAGGTACCCGCAGCTTCGATATCACCATGCCTAAGGAAATCAACCGACTGGTGATTGATGGTCTGTCGGATATCCTCTTCACGGCGGGTATCTCGAACAACAGCATCGCCAACAAGGAGGGAGCCGAACTCTCTAAGGTATATATGGTGGGCAATGTGCTCATCGACAACATCCGATTCCTGCAGCAGCGCATGCAGCGCCCTGCCGTGATGGACCAGGAGCATCTGGAAGAAGGCAAATATCTGTTGCTTACCTTGAACCGCAAGGCGATAGTGAACAACATTGAGGAGATGAAGAAGCTGATTTCCACCATCGATGGGGTGGCAAGAAAGGCGGGCATCAAGGTATTGGCACCTCTGCGTGGCAAGGCATTGGGATTCGTTTTGGCATTCAAGGCTTATCAGGATGTGGCTGATCATCAGTCGGGCATCATGGTGGTGCAGCCTCAGGGCTATCTCGACTTCTCTTATCTCGCTGCCCATGCCATGGGTGTGATCACGGATTCGGGCAATGTGGCTGAGGAGGCTACCTTCAATGGTGTGCCTTGCATCACGCTGAACAGTTACACCGAGCACTTGGAAACGGTGACTGTGGGTACGAACGAGCTGGTAGCTGAAGACCCTGAGAAGCTGCAGCTGGCGATGGAGAAGATTGTGAAAGGCGAATGGAAGAAGGCCGGCATTCCGGATAGATGGGATGGCCGATCGGCTGAGCGCATCGTTCAGATTATTTGTGGAGAATAAGTAAATCCAGACGCCCTGAAAGGGCAGAAGCTCCTAGCCCAGGGCAACACCCTGGGTAATCATGAGCGCAAGGTTGTCGCCCTGTAAGGGCAAAAGCTTTGTGTATGAGAAGCTTTTGCCCTTACAGGGCGATTTTGCTATATACCTTGTAAACCCAGGGTGTTGCCCTGGGCTAGGAGCTTCTGGGCTTTCAGCCCGTGTGGGGCTTTCGTTTATTTCACCGGATAATCATATTGTTTATAATAGGTAGGTGTCTTTGGGGTATTATACCAATTCCCCTCAACACTCACTCCGATGGAGAAATTCTTGTTGGTGTATCTTACTCCGGCTCCCAATACGTTGGCACCGGCGGCACCCATGCCGTATCCGCCTGGCATCACACCCATGCCCCAGGCTCCGGGATACATGCCGTAACCAAACGGACCATAGCCATAGGGACCATAGCCGCGATAGCCATAGGGACCATATCCGGCATACCTATTATATATAGAGTTATAATTATTAGCCACGCTCACCTGACCATAAACAAAAGCCTCCCAATGCTCGTTGAATTTATACCCCAGCATGCCATACACGCCACCATCGTGGAAGTTGTCGCTTCCGTAATTGATGTTGTTGATGTAGGTGCCCAGCGCCATCCACAACTTGTTGTCCTTGGTGAGAGGTGTGAGATAGGTGGCGTTGATGGTCTGGGTGAAGCCGCCCCAGTGAGGGGCATTCTTGCCGAAAGTAGCGAAAACCGAGAGATCTATCGAAAGATTCAATCCCTTGTGCAGTCCCCAGCCATAGCCATATTGGTTCCAGCCATATCCGTTTCCAAATCCAACATTTCCATATCCATCCCCGAAAGCCCCGCTATTGGCAAGGTTGGAAATCGGATTATTATAATAATCGCTATCTTTCGGATTCTTCAAGGCATCGTTTAATCCATTGCCCATTCCATAAATCTCATCATTTAATGAACCGGAAGCGATGTGCCTCAGTGGGGTATAGGTATGCTTCATCGGCTTGCCGCCATAAACCACGGTCTTTCCGTCCTGATAAACGGTGTCGCCAGGTAGAAGCCAATCCTCGCGCGGACTGTCGGGACTATGCAATGGTCCGAAGCTCACATGTTGCGCTTGGGCTTTCATTCCCAGTAGAGTGAAGCCCAAGAGAAGAAGATATAATCTTTTTTTTATCATCATTTTATCATTTTCTTTATTTTGAACGCAAAGATATAAAGAAAGTTCGAGAAAAGCATAACTTTTTAGAATAAAATCATTATCTTTGCAATCGATAACAATTGATTCGATAAAATTCATAAGAAAATGAAAAAAATACTATCTTTCTGCGCAGTCTTGCTGATGGCTTGCTCGGTAAATGCGCAGGCTCAGACGAATGCACAGCAGAATGCTTCGGATGCAAAGGCAGGTCAGGCACAGCTTCCATGGGAGACTCCTCGCGACACCACCTGCCACGAAGTGCTGCTCGAAACCACATTGGGCAACATCCGTGTGGCCCTCTATAACGATACGCCGCACCATCGCGACAACTTCCTGAAGCTCGTGAACAGCGGTTACTACAACGGCTGCATCTTCCAGCGAGTCATCAAGAACTTCATGATTCAGGGTGGTGACTACTCCTGCCGAAAGGTGACTCCGGGAAAGGTGGAGAAGTTTGATGTAGACTATACCGTGCCTGCCGAAATCATCTATCCTAAGTACTACCACAAGCGTGGACAGCTCTGTGCGGCTCGCGAGGGAGACGATGAGAACCCAACCAAGGCTTCGGCTTCTACCGATTTCTATATCACCTGGGGCAGAAACTTCTCGCCTCGACAGATGGAATACTATGTGGAGAAGGAGAAGAGAGAGGGCAAGTCGTATGCCATCCCATCCGCCGAACTGCAGCAGGGATATATTAAATATGGTGGCGTGCCGCATCTCGACAACGGATATACCGTGTTCGGAGAGGTGCTGGAAGGCCTTGACGTGGTAGGTAAAATCCAGAATGTTGCTACCAACAAGGAGAATAACGACCGTCCGCTGGATGATATCGTCATCAAGAAAGCAACTCAGGTGAAATAAATAATTAACAATTTAATAACCAAAACATTATAGACGAGACGGATATGAAATCATTAAAGGAATTGTACAGAATAGGAAAGGGCCCTTCGAGCAGTCATACCATGGGACCTCAGCGTGCAGCCAAGCTCTTCCTGGAGCGATGTGGCAATGCTTCCTCTTACGAGGTGACACTCTATGGTTCCCTCGCCGCTACCGGCAAGGGCCACATGACCGATGTTGCCATCGAGGAGGTGCTGAAGAAGCACATCGTGCACATCAACTGGGAGCCTCAAACCTTCTTGCCTTTCCATCCTAACGGAATGAAGTTTGTGGGCAAGGACTTGAATGGCGACGTCATCGACGAGTGGACGGTGTACAGCATCGGCGGCGGTGCCCTTTCTGATGGCACCCAGGGTCACGAGGAACTGGGCGCAGAAGATGTCTACGACCTTCATACCATGGCTGATATCCAGAAATGGTGCTACGAGAACGGCCGTGCCTTCTGGGAATACGTAGAGAAATGCGAGGATAAGGACATTTGGGATTATCTGCGCAAGATATGGGAAACCATGAAGCAGTCTATCCGCAACGGTCTCAACCACGAGGGTGTGCTGCCTGGTCCGTTGAAGCTTCAGCGCAAGGCTGCCACCTATCATATCAAGGCAAAGGGCTATCGGGCTTCCCTGCAGAGCCGCGGCTTGGTTTATTCCTATGCCCTGGCGGTGAGCGAAGAGAATGCTTCGGGCGGAACCATCGTTACGGCGCCTACCTGTGGTGCCTGTGGCGTGCTTCCTGCCGTGCTCTATCACATGCATACGGCGCATGACATGAGCGAAGACCGCATCCTGCGTGCCCTGGCTACTGCCGGACTGGTGGGCAACATCGTGAAGAACAATGCCTCTATCAGTGGTGCCGATGTGGGTTGCCAGGGCGAGGTAGGCGTGGCTTGTGCGATGGCTTCGGCTGCGGCATGCCAGCTTTTCGGAGGCAGTCCCGCCCAGGTGGAGTATGCTGCCGAAATGGGATTGGAGCATCACTTGGGTATGACCTGCGACCCTGTTTGCGGCCTGGTTCAGATTCCGTGCATCGAGCGCAACGCCTTTGCTGCAGCCCGTGCCCTGGATGCCGATCTCTACGCATCCTTCTCTGATGGTCACCACAGCGTATCCTTCGATAGAGTGGTAGAGGTGATGAGACAAACCGGTCACGACCTGCCATCGCTCTACAAGGAAACCAGCGAGGGCGGCTTGGCAAAAGGCTTTAAAGGAGAATAATCGCCCTGAAGTAGAATACTCGGACTTCCCGGCACGCCCTGAAAGGGCAGAAGCTCCTAGCCCAGGGTAACACCCTGGGTAAAAAATAGCAGTTAGCAATGCGCCCTGAAAGGGCAAAAGCTTTTTATTAATTAGATGATTTATAACAGATTAAAACGATTTAGTTTAAGTACTTTAGTAATAGCAGTCTGTCTTCTCCTGTCTTCCTGCGGTTCGGATTCTTCCGATGCGAAGAAGCAGATGAAGACGAAGGCGGATTTGCAGGGCGCCGTAATCGGCGTTCAGCTTGGCACTACTAGCGATGGTCTTGCCACCGAGTTGGAAAAGAAGGGGGATGGCACCAAGGTAGAACGATACAACAAGGGAGCCGATGCCATCCAGGCACTCCTTCAGGGTAAGATAGATTGCATGGTGACCGATGAAGCGCCTGCCAAGGCATTCCAGCGGGTGAACCCATCGCTCCAAATCCTGCCCGAAACCTTCGATGCCTCCTCTTTCGCCATCTGCGTTGGCAAGGATCATGGCGAGTTGAAGCAGTCTATCAACCATGCCATCCGCATCCTGAAAGCGAATGGCGTCATCGATTCCATCGTAAACCGACATCTGGAACGGGGCATTGCCGTGGCATATACGCCGAAGATATCTGCTGGTAAGCTGAACTCATCTTCTGATGCCTCGCACCCTTCTGATGCGAAGAAGATGGGACCGGAAACCTTGCAGAAGCTGGGTTTGAAGAAGAGCCTTCGCTTCGCCACCAATGCCACCTTCGAACCTTTCGAGTATTACCAGAATGGTAAGATTGTGGGCATCGATGTGGATGTGGCGAATGCCATCGGCGATGTGCTGGGTGTGGATGTGGAGATTCTCGATATGGAGTTTGATGCCATCATCACCTCGGTGCAGGCAGGCAAGGCTGATGCCGGAATCGCCGGTATCACGGTTACTCCGGAACGAGAGAAGAATATCGGATTCACGGATTCCTATGCCGATGTGCGCCAGGTAATCATGGTGAACTCGGGTGATGTGAAAGTGGCTGATGCACAGCATGGATTCGTTGATAAGTTCAAGTCATGCTTTATCGACGATAACCGCTATCAGTATATGCTCCAGGGCTTGGGCAATACCCTCATCATCACCTTCTTTGCCATCATCCTTTCCGTGATTCTCGGCACGCTGATAGCCATCGTCCGTGCCCGCCACGAGCGCAAGGGCGACTGGAAGATTCCTAACATCATCTGCCAGTTTTACCTCACCATCATGCGAGGCACGCCAACCATGGTGCAGTTGCTCATCATCTATTACGTGGTGTTTGCGTCGGCAGATGTCAACAAGATTTTTGTTGCCGTCATTGCCTTCGGCTTGAACTCAGCGGCGTATATTGCCGAGGTAATCCGTTCGGGCATCATGTCGGTGGATAACGGACAGATGGAGGCGGGCAGGAGTCTCGGTCTCTCTTATGGCAAGACGATGCGCCTCATCATTCTGCCGCAGGCCTTCAAGAACGTGCTTCCGGCAATGGGTAACGAGCTTATCACCCTGCTCAAGGAAACGTCTATCAGCGGCTACATCGGACTGGTGGATTTAACCAAGGGCTCGGACATCATCCGAAGCATCACCTACGAGGCTATGATGCCATTGGGCGTAGTAGCACTGGTCTATCTCTTCCTGGTGCTTGGCTTGAATGCCGGGGTAAGGAAGCTGGAAAAGCGATTGAGAAAGAGTGAAAGGAAATAAGGAAAGGGCAAAAGCTTTAAATGATATGGATAAAAACGAGATAATCAAGATAGAAGGACTTCGCAAGCGCTTCGGCGACAACGAGGTTCTCAAGGGCATTACCACCTCCTTCCATCAAGGCGAGGTGGTAGCCATCATTGGCCCATCGGGTTGTGGCAAGAGCACCTTCCTGCGCTCCATCAACCTGCTGGAGCAGCCTACCCATGGCAAAATCTACATCGATGGCGTGGATATCACCGCCTGGGATGTAGATATCAACAAGATGCGCCAGCGCGTGGGCATGGTGTTCCAGCAGTTTAACCTCTTCCCCAACATGACCATCCGCCGCAATATTATGCTGGCACCGGTGGAATTGGGCAAGATGACAAGGGAAGAAGCCGATGAGAAGGCTACCGAGCTCCTTACCCGCATCGGCTTGCTGGATAAGGCAGATAGCTATCCCGACAGTCTTTCGGGCGGACAGAAGCAGCGTGTAGCCATCGCCCGTGCCCTGGCTATGAATCCAGAGGTGTTGCTCTTTGATGAGCCTACGTCTGCGCTCGACCCCGAGATGGTGGGTGAGGTGTTGCAGCTGATGAAGGATGTGGCTGCCGAAGGCATGACCATGGTGGTGGTGACGCACGAAATGGGTTTCGCCCGTGAAGTGGCGAATCGTGTTCTCTTCTTCAGTGATGGCTATATCACGGAGGATGGCACGCCTGAAGAAGTCTTCAATCATCCGAAGTCTCCAAGACTCCAGGAGTTCCTGGGAAAAGTTTTGTAGAGTTAATAGTTTATAGTTAACAATTTATAGTATGGCTATTTATGTTATGACTATAAAATAAAAATCCGATGCATATCTTTTTGATAGATATCCATCGGATTTTTCAACTGTTATTGTTATTGTTATCAATTACTTCTTATCATGATGATTTTTCAACTGTAATTGTAATCGTAATCAATTACTTCTTATTCTCGATAATCTCCTCAGCACGCTTCAATGCCTTGCTGATATGATCCGTGATGTTCTCCTTGCCGAGCATATTGTAGAAACCAGCCTTCTCCAACTGCGCGTTTACCTTCTCGCAAACACCAGAGAGAACCACCTGGATGTCCTCCTTCTGACTCATCTCGCAAAGATTCGTGAGGTTGTGAATACCCGTAGAATCAACAAACGGAACCTTGCGCATGCGAATCACACGAACCTCAGGACGGTCGCCGAACGCAGCCATCACCTCCTCAAACTTATTACCCGCTCCGAAGAAGAACGGACCGTTGATCTCGTAAACCTCCACACCCTTAGGAATCGTATAGTGCTCCAGGTTGGTAGAAAGGAAGTCATACTCCTTGTTCAAGTCAATCTCATCCTCAGTAACTGCCGTAACATCAGTGGTTTCGCTCATTCGCTTCATGAAGAGCAGACAGGCGATAATCAAGCCCACCTCGATGGCAACAGTCAGGTCGAAGATGATGGTAAGGAAGAAGGTAATCAGGAGCACGGTAACGTCGCTCTTAGGATTCTTCATCAGTGCCAGGAAACTTCTCCAGCCGCTCATGCCGTAAGAAACCACTACCAATACACCTGCCAGACATGCCATTGGGATGTACTTGGCAAGAGGCATGAGGAACAGGAAGATGAGCAGCAATACCACAGCGTGGATGATGCCCGCTACAGGAGTCTTACCGCCGTTGTTGATATTGGTCATGGTACGGGCGATGGCACCAGTGGCAGGAATACCGCCAAAGAGAGGAGAGGCGATGTTGGCCAGACCCTGGGCTATCAGCTCGGTGTTGGAATCGTGATGGTCGCTGATTACACCGTCGGCTACGGTAGCAGAGAGCAAGCTCTCGATGGCACCGAGGATGGCGATGGTGATGGCTGGAGACACGAGGCTCTTGATAGTCTCCCAGTTCATTTCCGGAACCTGAGCCGCAGGCAACTCGTTGCTGATAGAGAAGCGGTCGCCGATGGTCTCGATGCTCTCAACTCCGGCAAACTGCTTGAGCAGAAGTGCCACAACGGTCATCAGGATGATGGCGATGAGCGAACCCGGAATCTTCTTGCTGAACTTAGGAGTGATGGCGATGACCACCACGCTCACCACGCCGATGAGGGCGCACCAAGGGTCGATGGTGTCGAAACTCTGGAAGTAGACACCCCATTTCTCCAGGAAGTCAGAAGGGTTAGAAGCCAATGTCAAACCAAAGAGGTCCTTAATCTGCGTGGTGAAGATGGTTACGGCGATACCGCTGGTAAAGCCTACCACGATAGGGTAAGGGATGTACTTGATGATGGTACCTAAGCGGAGCAGTCCGAAGAGCACCAGGAAGAGACCTGCCATCAGGGTAGCGATGGTCAATCCCTCGAATCCATATTTCTGGATGATGCCATAGATGATGACGATGAATGCTCCTGTAGGTCCGCCGATCTGCACCTTGCTTCCGCCGAAGATGGAGATGATGAGACCTGCTACGATGGCGGTGATGATACCCTTCTCGGGTGTCACGCCAGAAGCGATACCGAATGCGATGGCCAGAGGCAGGGCTACGATACCAACGATGATACCTGCCATGAGGTCAGACATGAATGTCTTCTTGTTGTAGTTCTTCAAGCAAGAAAACAAACTCGACTTAATTGCTATTGCCTTCATTTAAAAAGTTTTGTTATATAAATTAATGTGATTTTTGCTTCGTTATCCGAAAATCGAGTGCAAAGGTACAACTATTATTTCATATAACAAAATCTTTTTTAAACTTTCTTAATATCTTGGATGGTATTTTAGGCACGGATTACACGGATTACTGCAGCTGCGTCATGTGGTAGCCCAGTGCCTTCAGCTGGATGGCGGCACCCATCAGATACATCTGGTGGAGGGCAGCGATGAAGCCGCGGAAGGCAGCCTCGGTGCCTGGCTCAAAGCCCTGGTGGATGAGCAGGGTATAGGTGCGTGCCGCGCATTCTGCCACGAGTGCCGATGTAGCCTTGTGCTCGTTCTCATCGAGCAGAAGAACGTTGTCGAGGATATGGTCGTCCATGTGGTCGAAGTCGATGCGGTCGCGCAGGTAGGTGTAGAGATTATCTACCTTACTATATAGCTCCCAGTCCTCGTCCCAATACTTAGCCACAGCCATGCCCACGAACATGATCCAACCCAGTGCCACGGTAGGGTATTTGGTGAATTCCCTCATGGCATCAGGCAGATAGGCCTCGCCAATCTTCGCCCACTGCTCCTCGATGTCCGGAGCATCCGGCAACTGATTGTCTACCCGGTTCTTACCTGCAAGATACATGTGAAGATCCTGCTTGAAAATCTCTTCAATCTTTTTGCTTTTATTTTCCATTATCTTATTATTGTTTATTCAAGTTATTGTTTATTCAAGTTTCGCAAGTAACCTTCGGTCCCCGAAGGGGGCCAACTTTCAATAACCGCTGGTGGAATGACCGAAGGTCATGGAACCTGCGGACAACCAATAGTAGGGAGAAAGCGTCCCCAAAGGGGGCGAACCACATCCAGCCTTGCTCCTGTTCGCCCCCTTCGGGGACGGTAAGAGAGTATCTGTCACTATCCGCAGGTTCCATTCCCTTCGGTCATTCCACCCGCGGTTATTCACATTCGCCCCCTTCGGGGACGGTAGAATGCTACTTGCGAAACTTCAGTTGTTTATTCTGTTGAAACCAGATGGGTCTTATGCCCTGATATGGTGCAAAGGTACTAAAAAATGGGGAGAGACGGATATGAATTAATCTTTTTTAGGATAGAAAATTCGCAGGATGCAACAGAATCTTTCATTATATTATGATAGAATTGTCAAGTGTAGTAGTCAATTTGATAGTATAAGATGTTACAACACTATCAAAATACCCGATTTTTCTATTCCCAAAACAAATAAATCTCTTGTTTTCTTCTTTATTTTATTTTTTTTTGTTAATTTTGCAGCAGCATAGAATGTATGAATAGCAAAAATAACTTCGGAAATTTCGGAGAAACGGAATAAATAACAGAATAAGTAAAGAAATCAGTTTTTAAAAAATAATATTTTTAATGTAGTTATGGCAAATGTAATTAAGTTACGTAAAGGCTTGGACATTAACCTTACGGGTAAAGCTTCCAAGGATGTAGCCATCCCTGTGGTACAGGCAGCCGAGTACGCACTCGTGCCTGCAGCCTTCGAGGGAGTTACACCTAAGGTGGTGGTGCGCGAAGGCGACCATGTCAACGCCGGAGACGCCTTGTTTGTCAACAAGGCTTGCCCAGAGGTGAAGTTCGCTTCGCCAGTGAGCGGTCAGGTTACCGCCATTGAGCGTGGTGAGCGACGCAAGGTGCTCTGCATCAAGGTAAAGGCAGACGCTGAGCAGACCTCTACGGATTTTGGTAAGAAAAACGTTGAGTCATTGGATGGCGCAGCCGTTAAGCAGGCCCTGCTCGAGGCAGGTCTCTTCGGTTACATCAACCAGCTGCCTTATGCTGTATCCACCACTCCGGATACCACGCCTAAGGCTATCTTCGTTTCTGCCCTCCGCGACATGCCGCTTGCTGCTGACTTCGAGGTGGAACTCGAGGGAAATGAGCAGGCTTTCCAAACAGGTTTGACAGCCTTGAGCAAAATTGCGAAAACTTATCTTGGCGTCGGCGTAGATCAGCACTCAAATGCTCTCGGCGAGGCTAAGAACGTAGAACTCAATGTCTTTGATGGACCATGTCCTGCCGGGAACGTAGGCGTCCAGGTGAACCACATCGACCCAGTGAACAAGGGTGAGGTGGTTTGGACTGTTGACCCTGCTTCGGTTATCTTCTTCGGTCGCCTCTTCCTCACCGGAAAGGTGGATCTCCACAAGAAGGTGGCTATCGCTGGTAGCGAGATGAAGAAGGCAGGTTATGCTAACGTGCTGGTAGGTACTCCATTGGCAGCTTTCGTTGAAGCACAGCTGAAGAGCACATCCCACGTTCGCCTCATCAATGGCAATCCGCTTACAGGCGTAAAGACCACAATGGCAGATTACGTAGGTGGACACACCTCAGAAATCACAGCCATCCCAGAGGGTGACGACTGCGACGAGATGCTGGGCTGGATTCTTCCACGCACCAACCAGTTCTCTACCTCCCGTTCCTATCTCTCATGGCTCTTCGGCAAGAACAAGGAGTACAATCTCGATGCCCGCATCAAGGGTGGCGAGCGCCACATGATCATGAGCGGCGAGTACGACCAGGTTCTCCCTATGGACATCTTCGGTGAGTATCTCATCAAGGCAATCATCGCAGGCGATATCGACAAGCAGGAGCAGCTCGGTATCTACGAGATTAGTCCTGAGGACTTTGCGGTAGCTGAGTTCGTGGATAGCTCTAAGCTCGAATTGCAGAAGATAGTACGCCAGGGCCTGAACATCCTGCGCAAGGAGAACGCTTAGTTTTAGTTTACAGTTGATAGTTTATAGTTGATAGCAATGCTGCTAAACCCCTATAAACTCTTAACTATTAATTATTATAATAATGAGTGCATTAA
>ENA-UERG01001280-UERG01001280.1-human-gut-metagenome-genome-assembly--contig:-NODE-1280-length-21565-cov-56.003490_pt1 | contig 21565 bp, 19 predicted proteins | sample MGYA00242954_ERZ507954 | MGnify/ENA primary metagenome ERZ507954 (study PRJEB26167, sample SAMN06115478) | human gut metagenome | host: Homo sapiens | place: China:Sichuan | collected 2015-01-21... | reverse complement strand
GAGTTCACGCTCCGCACCATGGCGATAGTTTCCCTCCTCATCCCGTTCGTCCTCGCCTACATCGTCTTCGCCTGGCGTGCCATCGACCGCAAGCGCATCACGCAGGAAGAAATAGAGCAGGGAGAAGCGTACTAAAAAGGCAGGAAAAGCCTATTGAAAAGGCAGGAAAAGCCTATTAAATATGCGCCACACGCCCTGAAAGGGCAGAAGCTCCTAGCCCAGGGCATCGCCCTGGGTAAACATGCAAGCAACAACGTCGCCCTGTAAGGGCAAAAGCTTTATCATCGCCGCATTTTAAAGCTTTTGCCCTTACAGGGCGCATTGCTAAAATCTTGCTAAAACCCAGGGTGTTGCCCTGGGCTAGGAGCTTCTGCCCTTTCAGGGCGTGTGGAGAAGGCGTCCCATCAAACAAAAATCTGTAACTAATCTTTTGCTCATCCAAAGAAAAGCAGTATCTTTGCAGGCATGAAACAGGAAATCATAGATAAAATCAATCAGCTGGCAAGCCAGGATGAGCCTTTTCTCTTTGTTATCAACTATCAGGGAGACAAGGCCTTCATCCGCTTGCTATCCGATATAAATCCCGAAGAATGCCTCTTCGATTTCGAAGGAAGAGGAAACCTTTCTCATGCATGGAAAGGGACTTCGGAGGAAGAGATTTGGAAGGAAGAGACTTGGAAGAAAAAGATTTCGGAGGAAGAGATTTCGGAGACCATCTGGCAGATAGACCCCCCACTTTACGAAGATTACGAGCGAAGCTTCAACATCGTGAAGAACAACATTATGGCGGGCAACAGCTATCTTACGAATCTCACCTGCCGGGTTCCCGTGAGCTGCAATCTTCCATTAGAAGAAATTTTCCATCGTGCAAAAGGGAAGTATAAACTGCTGCTCAGAAGAAAGAGAACTCAAGCTGAAGATAAAGCTCATCTGAAAGAAGAACCACAGAATAAAGATTATCTGAAAGAAGAACCACAGAACAAAGCTCATCTGAAAGAAGAGAACATAGAAGAGAATCTCACCCCCTTCGTCTGCTTTTCGCCCGAAACCTTCGTCAGAATCAAGGGCGGAAGAATCTACTCCTATCCCATGAAGGGAACCCTGGATGCATCACTCCCTAATGCCGAAAAGCAGCTGATGGAAGACCGGAAAGAGGCGGCAGAACACGCCACCATCGTAGATTTGATAAGGAACGACCTGAGCCGGGTGGCAGAGAATGTAAGAGTGGATAAATACCGTTACATCGACGTGCTGCATACCAACAAGGGCGACATTCTGCAAACCAGTTCAGAAATCAGCGGTCGCCTGCCCGAAGATTACCCGCATCATCTGGGCGAAATCCTCGATGCCCAGCTCCCAGCCGGTTCCATCACGGGTGCCCCGAAGGATAAAACCATGCAGATTATCCAAGAGGCAGAAGGCTACGACCGCGGCTTCTACACGGGCATCATGGGAATCTACGACCAGGGCGAACTCAACTCCGCCGTCATGATAAGATTCATCGAGGAAGAAACTTCACCGGTTGATTTTGAAACAGATGGAGAAAAGAATTTCAAGGCAAAGGAAGGAAAGGCAAGCGAAGGAAAGGAGCCGAAGGCAAGCAGAAAACTGTACTTCAAAGCAGGCGGCGGCATCACATCAAAGAGCGATTGCCGGAAGGAATACGAGGAAGTGATTCAGAAAATCTATCTTCCGTTTTAAAACCACCTTTCGTCTTAGAAAAAAATATATAAGAGATTATGAAACAGCAATTTGTAGAAACAATAAAAATCAAGAACGGCAAGGCGCTGGCCCTGCCCTATCATCAGGCAAGAATGGAGAGAACCATCCGCAGGTTCTTTCCATCCTTTCTATCCCTCGCATCTGAAGAAATAAAACTCTCATCCCTCATTTCCCCAAATGAGGAAATGAACCTTTACAAAGCACGAGTGGTTTATGGCATCCAGGGCGTGGAAGCCATCGAATACGCCCCCTACAAGATGAAGGAGATTCATTCCCTCAAGGTGGTAGAGGATAATAATATCGACTACACCTACAAGAGTACCGACCGAAGTGCGCTCAACGCCCTGGCAGCCCAGAAAGGCGATTGCGATGAAATCATCATCGTAAAAAACGGCTTGATCACAGACACCTCCTTCACCAACCTCGCCCTCTTTGACGGCAACAGATGGCTCACCCCCAAGCATCCCCTGCTCCTGGGAACCAAGCGAGCCCAGCTTCTGGAAGCCGGCATCATCGAGGAAGCCGAGCTCACACTAGAAGACCTCAGAAAGGCGGAAAAAGTGAGCCTCTTCAACGCCATGATAGATTTCGGGGAGCGGGAAATAACCAAGATTCTCCTACCGGATTCTGTTGAATAACCCCATTAATTCATTAATTCAAAAGTCCCACAGATTCCACAGATTTACACAGATTCATTCTTGCCATAATCGGGAGTAGAATCCCCAAATATCCAAACAAAAAATCTGTGTTAATCTGTGAAATCTGTGGGACAAAGAAATCTGCGGGACAAAGAAAAACCCTATAGCTCAATCACTTCCAAATCATCCGGAACGAAGATTCTACCCTTGAAGTTCTCAGCAGCTTCACGGGTATAATTTTCCTTACGAATAGCCAGCGTCTTCTCCTCCGTATGATAAAGAATAAGATTCTTCACACCCAGTTCCTCCGCCCGCATCCACCAGCATCATGGAGCTGGGAGTCTGGAGCAGGAAACAGGTATTATAAATCTGGGAAACAGTAGCATTTCCCGTACCCAGCATCGTAATTTGATTCGTTATCTTATCCATAATCTTATCCATTGTCTATTTGATTCACGTCCGCAAAACTACTCATTTTTTGATAAACCACCAAGAAAAAGCCCCAAAAACTTTGCTTATTCCAAATAATAATCTTAACTTTGCGGCATCAAACAAAAAATGGTTTCGATTATGGCAAAAATAGAAAGACAAAAGCGAATCTATCGCAAGCGCATCCCTTACGGAATGCAGAACTTTGAAGATGTAATGGAAAGAGATTGTTACTATGTTGACAAGACTCCATTCATTGAGAAAATAGAAGAATCTAACATGTATTTCTTCTTCATTCGCCCTCGCCGATTTGGCAAGAGCCTTACCCTCTCCATGCTCGAAAACTATTACGACATCAATAAAAAAGACAAGTTCGAGAGCCTCTTCGGCAAACTTTACATCGGAGAAAATCCTACCCCCGAGCGCAACAGCTACCTCATCCTGCATCTGAATTTTGCCATGATTTCAGCAGGATTGGATAATTATAAAAAGGGACTTGATGCCCATTGCAACAACAAGTTCAATTCCTTCTGCAACAGATACGCCAACCTTTTGCCACCAGGCATAAAGCAAGAGATGAACCAGAAGGAAGACGCCGTTGCCCAATTAGGATTTCTCTGCGACCAATGTGCAGAAGCAGGCCTGAAGATTTACCTCTTCATCGACGAGTACGATCATTTTACCAATCAGATTCTTGCCCACAAGGAGCATGAAGGACAACACCAAGAGCAGACTCTTGGCGAAGAACACTTGCGCCATTTTTTCAATAATATCAAGGGTGCCGCAGCAAATTCTATAGCAAGAGTTTTCATTACAGGAGTAACCCCTGTAACCATGTACGATTTAGCCAATGGTTTCAACATCAGTACCAACTATTCCCTGGCTCCGGAGTTCAACGAGATGGTGGGATTCACCGAGGAGGAAGTGCGCCAGATGCTGGCCTATTACGCCAGCGTGCTGCCATTCCGCCATAGCGTAGATGAGCTGATAGAAGTGATGAAGCCATGGTATGGCAATTATTGTTTTGATAATTCAGAATGCGGAATGGCTACCATCTACAACCCCGCAATGGTACTCAACTTTGTGGACAATTACATTCAAAGCAATTACGAGATTCCAAAGAAACCATGTGAAGTAATCACAAGTACAGACGAAGTAATCTCAAGTTCTGACCATGAGATTGTTCGCCAGCTCATCCGCTACGCCAAGGAGTTTGCCCACGATTCCAGCATCATAGAAGATATAATGACCAAGGGATTCGCCATAGGGAATCTATTGGATATTTTTCCTGCCACCAGTATCAACACCCCCGATGGTATTCTTAGTTTACTCTTCAATTTAGGTATGGTTACGATAGACGGAACCTACCGGGGCTACACCCGATTTGTGATTACTAATGAGACGGTGCGCAAGCAGATGCAGGCCTATCTACTGGATACCTAAAAGAAGAACAATCTCACCTTTGAGCAACACGTCAAGACCGAGCGAATCCGTGAAGACCACGAAGCTTCATCAGCTCGTTGTGATTTACCGAGGAGCAGAGATGGCGATGTGCGAGGAGGTGGAATAAATAAAATAAAAGATAGACAGAGAGAAAGGGCAAAAGCATTTACCTGATAGACAGGGTATAATGCTTTTGCCCTTTTACCATTAACACCCATTTTGTGATTCCTAACGAGATGATTCGCAACCCAATAAACACCTTATTTCATTAAGGAGATAAAAAACAGCCAGCCAAAAGATCAGGATTTTTCTAAAGATTAGAGTTAAAGATCGTGATCAGACGCCAAGTTTTCTGAAAAGTTTTAGTACCTTTGCAGATTGACTAAGGTCTGCGTGCGGAGCGAGCGTAAGGGGAATCTATTCTCAAATACAACTACACACGGTAGATTTTAAAATATAAAAATTGGAAATATGGCAAAAATAACTTACAATCCAAAAAACGCCAACTCGATTCTAAAATATGGCGAATTGTTACTTGGTCGTTCGCTGAGAGAACTGCATCCTGAAGCAGTCATCCCTAGCGGAAAGGGCGGTTTGGGTCAAGCCGTAGAAAAATTCCATTATGGTTATAAACCGAACTCTGATGCAGAACCAGACTTCAAAGAAGCTGGTTTGGAACTCAAATGTACGCCATTAAAGGAGCTTAAGAAAGATAAGAGTATGGCTGCCAAAGAGCGACTTGTACTCAATATTATTAATTATATTGAGGAAGCAAAAGAAACTTTTGAAACAAGCAGTTTTTGGAAGAAAAACAAATTACTTCTTCTGATGTTTTATCTTCATGAAGCTAATGTAGATCCCGTGGATATGGTATTTAAGTTGATTCGTAATTGGAAGTTTCCAAAAGATGACCTAAAGATTATCAAAGATGATTGGAACTTCATACATACAAAAATCCTACATGGGCAAGCGCACGAACTAACGGAAGGTGATACCCTCTATCTTGCAGCATGCATGAAAGGCAGTAAAGCAAAGGAAAATATGCGCGACCAACCCGGCACTAACGAGCAAGCACAACAAAGAGCATACTCGCTCAAAACAGGATATATGAACAAAATCATCCTGGACTCTTTTCTTGATGAGGAAATAAATCATCAATTAAACATCACTCCAAAAAGATTAGAAAAGCTTCAGAAGAAATTCGCTTCGGATAAAATTGTAAAATCGCTACGCTGTTATAAGCCAAAAGAAACATTTGAGCAACTTGTCATAAGACGTATAGAACCATTCTATGGTAAGACTGTTAAGAAAATTGAAAAAAAGCGTAAGGTAGAATTAAATGTAAAAGCTAAAGATTTTGCATATAATGTCTGCCGGGCTATATTCAATATAAAGTCCCGCAAAATACAAGAGTTTGAGAATGCTGGCATTTCTTTAAAAACGTTAGTGTTAGAAGCAAATCGTGATAAAATTATTGAGTCCATGTCTTTTCCATATATCAGATTTGTGGATATTATAAATGAGACATGGGAGGATTCGGAGTGGCGCAAGCAACTCTCTAGCAAATTCTTGTTTGTCGTATTCCGAAAATCTCCTGATGGAGATAGAAAAAAGATGAAACTCGTTAAAGTATTCTTTTGGAATATGCCATACAACGATTTAGTGGTGGCTAAGCATCTCTGGGAAGATACAAAGCAGAAAGTTAATAAAGGTGACTATGACAATTTCATTACGAGCAAAGCAAATGGAATCTGCCACATACGTCCACACGGAACAAAGAACCAAACTGTATCAACCCCACAAGGTGGCAGGGTCCAGCCTAAAAGTTTTTGGCTAAATAATGATTATATACTCAATTTCGTATTGAACAATATAAACTGATGGCAGTATCTGAAGATAGAAAGTTTACGAAAGAACAAGTCTATACCCTTCTCGAAGGAGCAAAGGGCAAGACTCTAGGTGAGGTTGACAAATCCCACCAGTTTGCTCGTACCTTAGAAAGTAAAAAGATTACAGGTATCGCTGGAGACGTAATAGAACAATCTGTTTTCGGTTATAAGAAAGACAGCAAACAGGAATGTGATATTGAGATTGATGGTGTTCTTACGGAAGTTAAGACCACCGGAGTTCGTATACCCAAGAGAGACCTGAAGAATGTAAGCGGAAAAAAAGGAGAAGCTTATAATGTTTACCTAGGTGCAAAGGAAGGTATCAGTATTACACATGTTACCTTTGAGCCTCCGATACAGACAGACTTCAACACCTCTCATTTTTGGGAAAAATCAGAACGGCTTTTAATTATATTCTACGAATATAAATCATACGAAGTTGTGCCTGCTTCCGGCTATGCCAAGTTCCCTATTGTTGACTACTGCTACAATTCTTTCTCGCAAGAAGAAAAAGATAAATTACGAAACGACTGGGAGATTGTCAGCAATCACCTGCAACAGGTTTATCATGATTATCTTGATGAAGAAAAGCGTAATGAACAGTTGGTTGGTTTTACTCACCTTCTTCGTCCAAATCTCTTGCTGATAGAATTAGTACCAGGATTCAAGCGCAAAGCAACAGGCTCTTACCAGAAGCCCCGATATAGATTAAAACAGACTTTTGTTGATTACATCGTACGGGGACATTTTGACAAAAGCAGAGCGAATAACGAAATCGTACTGAAAGAATCGTTTTCAAGTTTCGCCCAGCTAGATGAACGTTGCCATGCACTTACATTAAAGTATAAGGGGAAGACTCTGCCTGAGCTAAGAGAAATGCTTGGAATTGATGCTAAGGTCAAGGATATTTCAGCTAAATGCGTTATCCGCATGTTCGGAACCGATTGCAATAGGTTAAATCAGATTTCTGACTTCCAAAAAGCCGGTATCATAGCAAAGACCATCACGATTACACCCCAAGGTGGAAGAACAGAGGACATGAAGCTCAAGCACATCGACTTTGAGGAATGGGCAGATAGAGATGCTGACTTTGAAGATTCAGATGTGTACGATTACTTCTGCGAGCACAGTTTCCTCTGCCCTATCTTCTGTGAGCATGACAGTAAAGACCCTAGCAAAACCGTTTTTGAAGGTTTTAAACGCTTTGCATTTGATGAAGAATTCATCGAGAATGAAGTTCGGCGTACCTGGGAGGATTCCAGAAATCTGATTCATAGGAATGAGTTGGAATGGGAATACGTTTATGACAAAAAGGGTAATAAACGTATGAACAATAGCGGTTCCTATATGGGAGCGCCAAACTTTCCAAAGAGCTCCGAATACAAAGTATTCTTCCGAGGAGGTGCAGATGTCTCGACAGAGAAAACAAGAACAGAAAGCGTGAACGGCATCAGAATGCTTCCGCAGTTTTTCTGGCTCAAGGGTTCATATATTGCTAATAAATTACAAGAAATTCCATACATATAAATATGTCTAAAAATACAATAAAGGTAGTAGAGCTTTTCGCCGGTGTAGGAGGATTTCGCATCGGTTTGGAAGGAGCATCAGATGCCTATGAAACCATCTGGAACAATCAATGGGAACCATCAACCAAACACCAAGATGCTTCGCTCGTCTATAGAGCGCGTTTTGGCGACAAAGGTCATTGTAACAAGGATATCAATTTGGTCCCTACAAATGATATTCCTAATCACGACCTGCTGGTCGGTGGCTTTCCATGTCAGGATTATTCCGTAGCATCAACACTCAGCCGCTCTGGCGGAATTGAGGGAAAGAAGGGTGTGCTTTGGTGGCAGATTTATCGCATACTCAACGAAAAGGGAGATAATCGTCCAAATTATATTTTCTTTGAGAATGTTGACCGTTTGCTCGGCTCACCGGCCAAGCAACGTGGACGTGATTTTGCCATCATCCTTGCTTCATTGGCAGATTTAGGCTATACTGTGGAATGGCGAGTAATCAACGCAGCAGAATACGGAATGCCTCAGCGCCGCCGCCGTACCTACATTGTTGGTTATCGTGAGGAATCTCATGTTTCAAAACAGGTACAAGAGTTGAAAGATTGGGTGCTTTATGAAGGAGTGCTGGCAAAGGCTTTTCCTTTTAAGCCAAAAGACAAAACCATCTCTGAATTCGAGATAGAAGGAACTATTAAGGAGGTTTCTGATAATTTCAACAAAGACGGCAAGGAGAGTCCATTTGGAAATGCCGGCATCATGCGCAACCGCTGCGTATATTCTGTTGATGCAGAAGCTGTTTACGAGGGTCCAATTATGACACTTGGCGGCAATATCGTTGATGAGTCACTGGTTCCCGAGGAGTTCTTCATCCCAGAAGAGGAAGTAGCAAGATGGGAATACGAAAAGGGAGCCAAGAAAATAGAGCGCACAACAAAAGAAGGATTCAAGTATCTTTTCTCTGAAGGTGGAATGGCTTTTCCTGATTCCCTGGATAAGCCATCACGCACCATTATCACCGGCGAGGGAGGTGCTGCAGCATCACGCTTCAAGCATGTTATCAAGACACCATCTGGCCGCTATCGTCGCTTGATACCTATTGAGCTGGAACGTCTGAACATGTTCCCTGACAACCACACCTTGCACCCAGATGTTACGGATGGGCGCAGAGCCTTCCTGATGGGAAATGCTTTGGTGTGCGGAATCGTACAGCAGATTGGCAAGAGTCTTTACCGTTTCATCTATGAGAAGGAGCCAGTTTCCACACATCCGATAGATGTTAAGCGTGACCCTCAGCCCAAGCTGAATCTTGACTTATTCTCTGATTCGAAGTCTGAGTTGAAAATAAATAAGCCAAAGAAGAGCTACACCTTGGACATGAACAAGAGTCTGTTAGTAGGCTTTGTCAAGGAAGATAATACTGATTATTTCCTGGATGGTGGTCAGACAAAGATTTACTATACCGGTAAGACCAAGTCTTTTCCATCAACCGTGGCGCTGAATAAGCTCTACTATTTCATGCCTTACATCAAAGGCAAGGGTGTCAAGGATCTGTATCTCATCCGCATAGCCCGCATAGGCAGCAAGGCCGAGATTCATCCAGAGTCAGACGACAAAGACCCACGCCTTGTGTTTGAGCTGGAATATCTAGAGAGCTTGCCAAACTATATGATGCTGAAGCCTAACATCTTCAACACCTATAGAAACACAGTTCTTGGAAGAGTGATGGGGGATAAAGAATAAAACTATCCCCCATCTATCAAAAAGAGAGTTAACTAATACAGTTTTACTAAAAGTAAAATCAACAAAAATAAAGATAGAAATGACAAAATTTCAAATTTTTCAATACCTGTTTCGCCCTGTAATGGAGAATCAGGCAGGACTACCAGCAGAGGTTTTTCAGGCAGTCAACGTTCAAGATTCACTTACCAGAAAGCAGGAATTGTTAGGTAATGTACTTGATGATTTAGCATGTGAACAAAATGAACAGGAAAAGTACTATCAATTCAATGGAGAAAAATTTAAATACCGCTCGTTTATCAACCAAGGCGATATTTATGTAATACGCATTGCAAATAATAAAAAGGCAAAGCTTGAAGCAGACTTCAATGTATCTGAATTTGACAATCATCCTTCTTGTTTAGTTATAATAGACAATCGTAAAGACCGTCAGATTATTGCTATCGAACGCAATGTAGCATTCTCTAAACCTAGTATGGTTGCTGATATTTTACAGAACACTTTTCGTTTAAAGTTGCTCTCAAATCGCCTAACCCTTGACATAGCTGGCAAATTTCATACAGCAGAGTTTTGGCAGGTAAGAAATTCAAGTATGAATTTCAAGGGTATCGATTCTGTTGATTTTCCTTTTGGTTATCCAAATCTTCCTGCTATAAGCGACCTTGTGGGTGAATATTTCACCGACTTAGCCAAACGTACTAATAGTGAGCCGACTTTGCATCTCCAGGGACAGAACCATGAGAGCGTAAATCTTGACCCTACTGACATTTGGTTACTGAATGCTATCAAGGCTTGTGCTGCAAGTGGAAAACCAATCCTTATCAAACCTAAAGGAAGCCAGGTTAGAAAGATTGGAGTAGAAAGCCCTGTAATTGAAGAAATTGCCGATATCGCCGTCAAGGAACTCAGTTCGCGTGATTTGTTTGACTCCAAATTTAATTTGATTGTAGAATTTCTCAACAAAATTAAACTTGTGTATGAGTAATCTGGAATCAAGAATGCTCAATATTTTCCTTCCCGATCAGTTGTTCTGTTCGCTTTATCCAGCACTCTGCATCATGGAAGAACAATACCAAGCGCCATCGCCAATAAAAGTATGGATGGAAGCCCTGCAAATAAAGCAAAAAACAGAACATTTTTGCAGGGTAGACCTCATCATTGGCCGCATGTTTGCTGATAAGTCTGAAATTGAGGCATTGTGCGAAGAAGCGGTATTGTTCTACATAATCATAACTGCTGGTCGGGAGGATGCCCAAAAGCCAACTGCTTTAAAAGATGCACTAGCCCGACTGCTGCAAAATCATGGAGAAATGTGGCAGACCTTGTACAATGAAATAAGAAAATCAGAACAAGAAGAAGAATTGAAAGGCTACTACATTGATTCATGTGATTACAGCAAGAAGTTAAATCAACTTGTCTTCCTCATGCAGAAAGAACTGGATTCCTTAAAGGCAAACAATCCAGACTTGAAGCAAGCAAAGGAAATTGTAAGAATAATCGTTGATAATTGCATGGGGCTTACGAGTGATACCATAGAAGGAATCCTAGTCCCATTGATGAGTACCAACGAGCAATACAACAATGCATTTAATGAGGATGTGAATCGTTTGAGAAAGGAACTGGAATCTAAGACCAAGACCAATTTCAATTTCGAAAAACTTAACGACATTCATGACAATGAGCAAGTTCAAATAGGAAGATAAATTATGGCAGATATCAAAATGGATTTTAATGGTGACGTGAGTATCGAAAAAATGTTTGATATTCACGACAACCAAAAGGTAACCATCAACAATAATACGGCTGATCAGGAAGAATCAAATAACATTCAGAAAGAAGCAGCAAAAGCAAACAAGACCATAGATGCAACAAACCAGGAAGAAGCTGCCAAGAAAGAAATCTTCCGTTTTGTGCATCCTGCTCTTGAAGATGAGGATGGGTGGAAGGTGCATCGCGAGGTGGAACGGCTGGTGAAGCGATTTGATGTGCAGGAAATCTGCATGCGGCTGAACCAGCTGAAAAAGGAGGGTAAGGTGCTGCTGCCTCAAAACACGAGAAACGCCCATGAAGAATTGATACGCATGGGGATGCCGACGGGAAAGGCGGGATTCGAATACAAGACTTTCTGCAAATACTATCATAAAGATTAGAAGATGATGGTGACTGGTATTTGCTGATATGAGTAATGCTTGCAAAAAGCGACCGATACTTGATTGTTGTTCAGGTATCGGTCGCTTTTTTTGTACCTCTATGCCAAGAATGCGATTATACGTAGAGAGAATATCAGAGAAAAACAGAGAACTTTAGAGAACTTTAGAGAACTTCGGAGAAGGCCTTTTGGAAAAACATTGACGCCTAGCTTTTTCTTCTTACTTTTGCAGCCGTCGAAGAAACAGGGCAAAGGCCGGAAGGGTTCTGGCTTATCCTGAATCATCTTCGTATTTTTTTATTATGCATACCAAATTGATGCGTGTGGTGCAGCAGGGCGAGGCCTTCGCTGTGCAGAGTCAGAAGAGTGAGAACGGACAGCTCATGAAATGCAACATCGTGCTGCAGGAAATGGGCGGAAAGTTTGAGAACCAATACGTGGCTACGATGCTCGGAAACATGGCTATGTTCAAACTGGCACCAGGTGATGTTGTGGCAGTAACGCTCAGATTTTCTACACGTGAATATAATGGACAGGTGTTCCAGGATATTCTCCTCACTGACATGTATAAATTGAATTGATTCACAGTCAGTTTTATTAGTTTTTATTTATTAACCGGGTGGAGTGAGTGAAGGAATCTCCGGAGATAAAGTAGCGCTACGTTTCTCGCTTTCTTTACTCTTAAAATTCATTCGATTATGAAAAAGGATTTTAATGACATCCACAAGTTGATGAACTGCCAGCACACTCAGAAGAGCGGTATGGCTTACTACGATGATACTCATTATTTTCTGTTTGCACCCGATAATCCTGTGGTGGGCAGCATGCCACGCTTCCACCGCCTCGGCGTTGCACAGCAGTTGAACGACGGCTCCTTCGAATTCGTTCCGAAGCCGCAGCTCAAGGCGCAGTCGCTGCTGATCAAGAAGCTGGCGCACGGTCGTGTGTCGAAGACCAAGGATGGTGCCATCCAGCTCACCCTGAAGGTGTATTGCAATGAGGGTGTGAACATCAGCGAGACAATTGCTGCCGAGGCTCTGATTGCACGAGATGCCATCGTGGAGTATCAGCTGAAGAGATAGAACAAAGAAGGATTTGGGGCTTTCTAGAAGAAGAGGGGAATTTCGAAGGAAGAAAGCGTTCCAGTTGTTCCAATTGTTCCAAAAAGGATTTTTAGGACAATATCCCTTTCTTATATCTTTATAACTATTTAATATATAGATAGTTATATATATAAGGAAAAGATTTGGAACCCTCAAAAATTTAATTGGAACAACTGGAACTGGAACGCTAAGCCCCACCCCGCTTTTCTCTAGAAAGCTCATTATCAATAAATTAAGAGAAAATGAAAACAATAAACTTGAAGTACGATATTTCAAAAACTACTGCTCCTAAGATGCCGAAACTGGGAAAAGGCACCGAATGTGTGCAGCTTTTGCTCTCCCAGGTATCAAAAGACATGCACGAACCCCTGGTTCCTATGTTTTTCCCTATTCTCGGAGCGCAGGTCAGTGAGAGCGAATTTCAGTATCCCGACCTCAGTTGGAAGGAGTTGTGTGGCATGATGGGCAATCTTGTTGCCGATTCGGGCTGTAATAAGGGTCAACTGTCCAACATCGTGGAGGCTATCTGTCACAACATGCGAGAGCACGACAACACGGAGCTGGAGAAGCTCGTGGAATGGCAGAAGCAGATGAAGACAAAGTCGGCGAACAAGGAGAAACCAGCCCGCCCCGACGTGAGTTTCTGGTTTCCCCCAGCCGACGTTACCAACGCTGCCTTCATTCAGAATGCCATGGCATGCGAGAAGCTGGGCGAGAGAACGCAATACCTGAATCTGCCCGAGGTGGAGATGGCGGACAGGATGTGCGGCGGGCATAAGCAGATTTCGCAGATGCTGCGCAATATCTACGACCGCCAGCGTTCGGGTGCCTTGCGTGCCACGGTGGAGGGCGTGACGGGAAATCCCTTGCTCCGTGCCAACCTCACCATTTCTTCCACTCCTTATGCAGCCCGCAAGTTCTATAAGAACGAGCTCTTCAACGGTACTTTTGGAAGAATGATGTTCTCGTTCAAGGCGCGAATGGGACGTGACGGCAGAATCCCGAGACAGGGTAAATACGAGGAGGGGTTCTTTAAGAAGCTGGACGAGTATCTGGTGAAGCTGAGCATCTGTAAGGGCAGGTTCATCATCAAGCCGCTGAACAAGTTGGCCGACCAGTTGGCGGCAGACATGGCTACACTTGCTGACCTGACGGATGATGATGTGCTGTGGGACATTTCGAAACGTTCCATCGTGTCGGCGTGGAAGGCGGGTTGCCTGCTCTGGGTGCTTAATAACCAGACTTGGACGAAGTCGATGGGCGAGCTGGTGGAGTGGCTGGTGTATCACGACCTTTGGAGCAAGATGCAGATTTTTGCGGATTTGCTGAACCAGGATGCCGACTCGGTGAGCGAAGCTCAGAGAAGAGGACCGAAGAATCTGCTCGATGACCTGCCTAATCCTTTCAACGAGTCGCAGCTGGAGGCGCTCCGCATCTCGCTTGGCAAGACGAAGGAGGGCACGAAGGGACAGATTAGGAAATGGGTGTTCCGCAAATTCATCACCTATTGCAGCCAGACGGGGATTTACACGAAGACGCAGGAGTATCTTACGGGGGCGCCGGATGGAAAGGTGAAGGGCTGCACTAGCGATGACTGCGGGAAAGGGACGAGCGATGGAATCGCTCGGAACGGTGGCCGGAGAGGAGACTTGAAGCTGACTGATGGCGAAAGTGATAACGGATTGGGGGCGGATAGGAAGAAAATGCAAGGAGACTGATTTTATGGAGAAATATGAGATTCAGAAGCTGCGCGACCTGCCGATAGAGGGGGTCGCCGAGCAGCTGGGGATGGTGGTGAAGCGGCACAAGGCGCTCTGTCCCTTTCACGACGACCACCATGCCAGCCTCTCGTTCAACACGAGGAGGAACAGCTGCCGATGCTATGTTTGCATGGGGGATTCCGTGGGCACCATCGACCTGGTGATGAAATACCTGGGGAAGGATTTCCTCTCGGCCTGCCGATGGCTGGCGGAGGTGAATGGGGTTTATCTGGAAGATTCGCATCCGAAGGTGGTTTCTTCCTCTTCACCCATCTCCCTATCCTCTTCCTCTTCGGAAACTTCTTCCGAAACTTCTTCCGAAACTTCTTCGAAGGCATCTCCGAAGGCATCACTATCCTCCTCCTTCGATGCCGGGAAGTATGCGAGATTCTTTGAGCATCCCTGGCTCAACGGGGCGGCCAGGAGATTCCTTTTCGAGGAAAGAAGGATTGATGAGAGAGTGGCGAGATGGTGCAGATTGACTTCCTGGACGGATAGAAAGGGGGTGAACTGGCTGCAGATTCCCTACTTCGACATGGAGGGGAAGCTGATTGGGATTCAAAATAGGAATTTGGATTATAAGAAGATGCCCACGGAGGCGAAGGGGCTTGCTGCTGACAAATCGCCCACAGATTTCACAAATGACACAGATTTCACAAATGACACAGATTTCACAAATGACACAGATTTCACAAATGACTCAGATGATACTGGTTTCACAGATGATACTGGTTTCACAGATGACACAGATGCTCCTTCACACGGGGTGGAAGGTTCACATCAGACGGAGCCGACGGCTCCCCGCTTCCGCTTCCCTTATGGTGCCCGATGCAGCATCTATAATCTTCCTGTGGTGAAGATGCTGAAGCCGGGCGAGAGGCTTTTCATTACGGAGGGAAGCAGCGACTGCTGGGCGATGCTCTCTGCCGGGCACAAGGCAATAGCCATTCCTTCTGCTACGCTGCTGAAGCCGGAAGATAAGATATGGCTGGCGGAAATGGGAGAAAAGCTCCACACGGAGTGGCACATGTTTCCCGACAGGGATGCGCCGGGCGAAAGCCTCTTCATGCAGCTCAAGGAGATTCTGCCCCAGCTGGTGCACCACCAGTTGCCGCCGGAGTGCAAGGATTTCAGCGAGTATTATCTGAAAGAGAAAAAATAGAGTTTAGTAATTTTTAATGCAAATTGAAGGATTATGATGATAGAAGATTTCAAGATTCGTATGTACACCAAGAAGGAACTTGCCTTGATGTACTTTCCCGAGAGTTATCCTCGCACGGCAGTCAACCATCTGATGGTCTGGATTCGCCGCTGCACCCCGCTATGGGAGGAGTTGCAGATGATGGGATACTCAAAGACTAGCAAATCGTTTTCGCCCAAGCAGGTGAAGGCCATCGTTGATTATCTGGGAGAACCGGGATAGAGTTGAGAGTTTAGAGTTAATAGTTTAGAGTTGATAGTTTGGAGTTATTAGCTTAAAATGTGCCGCTATCGCACGGCATCAGCCACCATCGCACAACTGATGGTGGCTGTTTTTGTATCTTTGCATCGTGATTCAGAAAGCGCTGGAAAATCACTTTCCTAGTTGGAGAAAAATATTTCTCCAGTTGGAAAAATGAAAAATGGCTTCTGGGGGAAAGACCGGATTGCTAGTATTAACAATTTAAAATCGTATTGCTTATGAAAGAGAACATGAAGGCATTCATCAAGTATCTCATCGTGGCCGTATGCTCTGCCATCGCCACCTTCCTCACCAGCTCGTGCACGGCGGGGCTCGTGATTGGGAAGAACCAGCGGCAGCAGCAGGAGAACAATATCTCTACGCGGGCCGACTCTTCGCACTTCGTGCCTACTATCACCATTAGATAGTTTAGAGTTAAAAGTTTATAGTTTATAGCTTACAAAGTATTAACAATTTAAAATTCAAGGTATTATGGCAATTAATCTGAAGGCAAAGGAAACCCTCATCCAGGTGGGTGAGTTGAAAGGTAAGTATCGTTTCGTGCTCGGCACCGAACTTTACAGTAAGCTCTCTGAGAGCAAGGTGATTAAGGAGGCGGCGCTCCGTAGTGGTGTGAGCCGCGGCGTGATGCAGGCGTGCTGGGACGCGGCTGGCGAGGTGATCAAGGCGTGGGCCACCGAAGGCCATTCCGTAGCTATTCCTGGTTTGGGAACCATGAGATTCGGCGTGAGAGCCAAGAGCGTGGAAACCGTGACGGAGGTGGCTAGCGGACTCATTACCGCCCGACGCGTAATCTTCACTCCTAACGTGGATATCAAGGACGAACTGCAGCGCACCGCTATCCAAATCACTTGCTACGACAAAGACGGAAATGTAATCAAGAAGGTTACTTCCGGAGACAAGGGCGATGTGGAGGAGCCTGACAATTCTCCAAGCGGCGGTAACAATCCAGGCGGCGGAAATGCCCAGGGCGGCGGTGACAATCCAGGCGGCGGAACCGGAAACCCGGGAAGCGGCAATACCGACCAGGGCAAGACTGACACCGGCGGAAGCGACGGCGATTCTGCAGACGTAACCATCTAGCATAAAAATTAGAGATGCCACATGGCAAGCATTCATCATGCACCATGTAGCATCTCTTTTTTTATTCTGTCCCTAATATTCAAACAGCAGCGGCAGTACAAACGTCATGACCACGCCGATGATGATCTGCAGCGGCAATCCCACTTTCACGTAATCCATAAACGTGTAGCCGCCGGCCTTCATCACCAGCGCATTAGGCGGGGTGGAGAACGGCGAGGCGAAGCACATGCTGGCTCCCAGGGTCACGGCAAAGAGGAAGGAGTATGGACTCACGCCCACCTGCTGAGCTGCCACAAGGGCTATCGGAGCCATCAATACGGCGGTGGCGGTGTTGCTGATAAACATCGTCATCAGCGAGGTGGTGAAGTAAATGCCGGCAAGCAGAGCCGTTGGACCCATCGCCCCCAGACTGTCTACCAGCCCCTGAGATACCAAGGCCGAGGCTCCCGTCTTCTCCAACGCCGTAGACATCGGCATCATGGCGGCTATCAGCACGATGCTCTCCCAGTTGATGGTCTTGTAGGCCGCCTCCACGTTGCGGAAACAGCCGGCAAACACGGTGAGCAGTCCGGCTATGATTACTGCCGTTACCGGAGCCACGGGGATGAAATCGAACACCATCATGGCTATCATCAGGAGCATGATGGCTGCTGCCACGGGCGCCTTGTAATCCAGCAAAACCTTGTCGGCAGTCTTCTCAGGCTGATCCAAGACCACCCAGTTGGTGGTGTCGGCGGTGAGATGCGCCAGGTTGGTCCATTCGCCCTGCACCAGCAACATGTCGCCCACGTGCAGTTTGGCGGCTATCAGATTATCCGTGATGTATTCGCTGCCGCCTCTGCCACCCTCAGAAGAAGAAGAGGATGATGAGCCTCGCTTCACGCCCAGCACGTTGATGCCGAATCGCTTGCGCAGGTTGGCCTCGCCTATGCGCAGACCGGCGAAATTGGAGGTTGGCATCACCACTATCTCGGTCAATCCCAGGTCGTAGAAATCTATCTTCACGTCCTTCATCTTCCGGAGTCCGTAGTCCCGGGCAAAGTGCTGCATCTTCTGCTCGTCACCTATTATATATAAGGTGTCGTGCACCTGGATGGTGCTGCTGCTCTTGGCCATGTTCTGGTTCACGTCTTTCACCAGCCCGAGTCGCGATTTCTTTTCGTTTCTTATCTCGATGATGCTCACGCCGTATTTCTTCTGTATGCTGAGTTCCTTCAGGGTCTTTCCCACGATGTCAAGCTGGTTGCCGTTTTCATCGCAGGCGGCAGAGGTGCGGCTGCTGGGCACGATGAATCGATGCAGATTGTCGAGCAGCCGGTATTCATCCACCAGGTCGTCGAGCGACTTGGCGTTTTTCTTTTTCTTGTTTCCCTGGCTTTTGCTGAGGAAGATTTTGCTCAGGGGCATGAGCACGATGATGCCGATGGCGATGACGATGATGCCCACGGGGAAGAAGCTGAAGAAGGCGAGCGGCTGATAGCTGGCTTCGGTAAGCACCTCGTCGATGACCAGGTTGGGCGGCGTACCGATGAGCGTAAGCATTCCGCCCAGGCTTCCAGCGAAGGCGAGGGGCATGAGGAATCGCGACGACTGCATGCCCGATCCGGCTGCGATGCTCATGATGATGGGCATCATGAGGGCCACGGTTCCGGTGTTGCTGACGAAGGCTCCGATGAAGGATGTAACGAGCATCACGAGGAGGAAGGTGACGGTTTCGTTGCCTCGCGAGAGTGCCATGAGCTTATTGCCCGTGAGCTTGGCCAGGCCCGTCTGCATGATGGCTCCTCCCACCACGAAGAGTCCTATCATCATGATGACGATGGGCGAAGAGAAGCCAGCCAGGGCTTCGGCGGGGGTAAGGATTCCGAGAACCAGCAGGGCTGCCAGGGCTGTGAGTGCCACGATGTCGGCCCTCACCCTGCCCCATATAAACATGGCAACCGTGATAACTAATATGATAAGGGTTATTGTCATGCTATATTTTTTTAAGATTTATATATTACTATTTTTTATTTTTCCGAGAGATTTTCGGAGAAATTTTTCCGAGAGATTACGAGCCGGAGCTTTTATTTTTCCGAGCTTCTGGCTTTTCCCCTGAAGCTGTTGCCAGCCAGGGCAGATTCGCAGTTCTGGCAGAGCTTTTCGGAAGCCGTGTGATGCTTGAAGCCATCTATCAGCGCCTGCGCCCGGGGCGAAGCGAGAATTTCTTCGAGAGATTGATGCAGAAGATTGCCCAGCACCACATCGCCATCGTGGTCGAGGCAGCAGGGCACGAGGCTTCCATCGGACAGGACGCCTATCTGCTTGATGAGGGCCTTGCAGAAAAGCTGCTTCTTTTCTTTTTTAGGAGATTCCTCACCTGATTCATCCTCCGATTCATTCTCCAATTCATCCTTCAGATTCTTTTCCGATTCCTCCCCTGCCATAGGCCATTCGAATTTCCGGTCGAATTCCAGATAGAGATGGTCAGCGAGGCGGAATCCGTCGGGGCGTTCCTTCCAGGGTTTCGGCACGTATTGCTCTATGAGCTTCATCACCTCCTCGTTTTCCAGGTCTCTTCCGCCCTGGTTCCAGAGTCGGAGCACCATGCAGGTGCCCTTTTCGGCTGCCTGCATGGAGAAATCCATCACCTCCTGCATGTAGCTTGCCAGTTCGCCCCGGGCATTACTTTCGTGCGAATGCAGCGAGAGCTGGATTTTATGGGGCAGGGCATCGAGCAGCGGCAGGCATCGATGGAGCAGGGTTCCATTGGATGTGAGCACCGTCTTGAACCCCTTTTCGTTTGCCATCCTCACGAACTGCGGCAGCAGCGGATGGAGCAGCGGCTCGCCCATCAGATGGAAATAGAGGAAGCACACCTTGCCCCTCACCTTATCCGTGATGAGATTGAACTCCTCTGCACTCAACTGCCTCTTCTTGCGATGATGCTTCGGGCAGAAATCGCAATTCAGATTGCAGGTATTGGTTATTTCGATGTAACAGCGGTCTATCATATTTTCTATTTTATCATTAACTCTAAATCTTCTTACCTGCAAAGATACGGCAAAAAATAGAAAAACGAGAAAATATTCAAGAAAAAAAACATCTTCCTACATTTTGTCACAAAATCAATCCCCTTTTCCTTCAAATTATTGCCATTTTTACCATTCCAATGCTAATAATCTCGAATCCAATGCTAATATTTCTAAATTTCATGAAGAATTTCATCAAAAACTACACTTTATCCATCAGTTTTCATTATCTTTGCAATCAGAAAAGCGACATTCGGCTATCGGGGAAGGCACTCTTCCACCTTATCCGATGGAACAATTCAATCAATCAATCAATTCAAAAAAAGTTTAGAAGACTTAAATAACTGTTTAATAACTGTTAGTAATGGAACAAAACAATGTAAAGCCAGCAGAAGGTAAGCTGGGTATCATGGTCGTAGGTTGTGGAGCCGTAGCTACCACATTCATGACAGGTGTTTTCATGGCTCGCAAGGGACTTGCAAAGCCAGTAGGTTCAATGACTCAATACGATAAGATTCGCGTGGGCAAGGGTGCAGACAAGAAGTATCTGCACTACAAGGACATCGTGCCTATCGCCGACCTCAACGATATTGTTTTCGGCACTTGGGATGTTTATCCTCAGAATGCTTACCAGGCTGCCATGTATGCCGAGGTTCTGAAGGAGAAGGACATCAACCCTGTGCGCGAGGAACTGGAGAAGGTGGTGCCTATGAAGGCTGCCTTCGACAAGAACTACGCCAAGCGTCTGGACGGCGACAACGTGAAGGACTGCAAGACCCGCTGGGAGATGGTAGAGGCCCTGCGCCAGGACATCCGCGACTTCAAGGAGAAGAACGGCTGCGCACGCATCGTTGTAATCTGGGCTGCTTCTACTGAAATCTACGTACCGGTGGACCTGGAAATCCACGGCACACTGGCTGCTCTCGAGGCTGCGATGAAGGCTGACGACCGCCAGCACATCGCCCCATCTATGTGCTACGCCTACGCTGCCCTTACCGAGGGTGCGCCTTTCATCATGGGTGCGCCTAACACCACAGTTGACATTCCTGCCATGTGGGAACTCGCAGAGAAGACCAAGATGCCTATCGCAGGCAAGGACTTCAAGACGGGTCAGACTCTGGTGAAGAGCGGTTTCGCTCCTATCATCGGCACCCGCTGCCTGGGCTTGAACGGATGGTTCTCAACCAACATTCTGGGCAACCGCGACGGTCTTGTTCTCGATGAGCCAGCCAACTTCCACACCAAGGAGGTGAGCAAGCTCTCTACGCTGGAGACTATCCTGAAGCCAGAGGACCAGCCAGACCTCTATGGCCACGGCAACGATGAGGACACCCAGTATTACCACAAGGTTCGCATCAACTACTATCCACCACGCAACGATAACAAGGAGGGTTGGGACAACATCGACATCTTCGGATGGATGGGTTATCCTATGCAGATCAAGATTAACTTCCTCTGCCGCGACTCAATCCTTGCTGCTCCATTGCTGCTCGACCTTACTCTGCTGAGCGACCTTGCAGCCCGTGCCGGCCGTTACGGCACCCAGCGCTTCCTGAGCTTCTTCCTCAAGGCGCCAATGCACGACTACACCAAGGGCGAGGAGGCTGTGAACAACCTCT
>ENA-UERG01001278-UERG01001278.1-human-gut-metagenome-genome-assembly--contig:-NODE-1278-length-21585-cov-6.995676_pt1 | contig 21585 bp, 28 predicted proteins | sample MGYA00242954_ERZ507954 | MGnify/ENA primary metagenome ERZ507954 (study PRJEB26167, sample SAMN06115478) | human gut metagenome | host: Homo sapiens | place: China:Sichuan | collected 2015-01-21... | reverse complement strand
AGCTGATAGAAACAGAAGCCACTGGAGCACCTCAAAAACACCATCATACACTAAATCAGTAAGTTGGCAGCATCACCCGAAATTCTCCAGCATCTCTTTTGCCAGGGTTAATACATCTTTACCGCGCGTTCCGGTACGCAGAAATAGCGCCAGCAGCTCGACATCCGTTAAGGCGCTAATACCAAACTTCAGCATTTTTTCGCGCGGCATCAACAGCTGTGCATTATTTTTCACCTTCACCTCCTTTGTGGTGCTCGCATCCTGTCATAGCCGTTCCGTTAAATCGACGGCCAGTTTTCAATCCTGGAAAGCGCCTCGCAAAGTGAATCTCAGGTGAAGGCACGACAACAAAAGTATTGTGATAAAATCGCCAACTTCTGGTGTCACCCTACAGGAAAAATCATCATGAGCCTGGCCGGTAAAAAAATCGTTCTCGGCGTTAGCGGCGGTATTGCTGCCTATAAAATCCCTGAACTGGTGCGTCGTTTGCGCGATCGCGGGGCCGACGTCCGCGTAGCCATGACCGAAGCGGCAAAAGCCTTTATCACCCCACTTAGCTTGCAGGCGGTTTCTGGGTATCCCGTTTCCGACAGTCTGCTTGACCCGGCAGCCGAAGCCGCTATGGGCCATATTGAGCTGGGTAAATGGGCTGATTTAGTGATTCTCGCCCCTGCCACGGCAGATTTGATTGCCCGTGTTGCTGCCGGAATGGCGAATGACCTGGTATCGACGATTTGTCTGGCTACACCTGCGCCTGTAGCCGTGCTCCCCGCCATGAACCAGCAGATGTACCGTGCCGCTGCCACGCAGCATAATTTAGAGGTGCTTGCCTCCCGTGGTTTGCTCATCTGGGGGCCAGACAGTGGCAGTCAGGCTTGTGGTGATATCGGCCCAGGGCGAATGCTCGATCCGTTAACCATTGTGGATATGGCGGTAGCGCATTTTTCGCCCGTCAACGACCTGAAACATCTGAACATTATGATTACCGCCGGTCCGACGCGTGAACCGCTCGATCCCGTGCGTTATATCTCTAATCACAGCTCCGGCAAGATGGGTTTTGCAATCGCCGCCGCCGCTGCCCGTCGTGGCGCGAACGTCACGCTGGTATCAGGTCCGGTTTCACTACCGACGCCACCGTTTGTTAAACGTGTTGATGTGATGACCGCGCTGGAAATGGAAGCCGCCGTGAATGCTTCTGTACAGCAGCAAAATATTTTTATCGGCTGCGCCGCCGTGGCGGATTATCGCGCAGCTACCGTGGCCCCAGAAAAAATCAAAAAGCAGGCCACGCAGGGTGATGAATTAACAATAAAAATGGTTAAAAACCCCGATATCGTCGCAGGCGTTGCCGCACTAAAAGACCATCGACCCTACGTCGTTGGATTTGCCGCCGAAACAAATAATGTGGAAGAATACGCCCGGCAAAAACGTATCCGTAAAAACCTTGATCTGATCTGCGCGAACGATGTTTCCCAGCCAACTCAAGGATTTAACAGCGACAACAACGCATTACACCTTTTCTGGCAGGACGGAGATAAAGTCTTACCGCTTGAGCGCAAAGAGCTCCTTGGCCAATTATTACTCGACGAGATCGTGACCCGTTATGATGAAAAAAATCGACGTTAAGATTCTGGACCCGCGCGTTGGGAAGGAATTTCCGCTCCCGACTTATGCCACCTCTGGCTCTGCCGGACTTGACCTGCGTGCCTGTCTCGACGACGCCGTAGAACTGGCTCCGGGTGACACTACGCTGGTTCCGACCGGGCTGGCGATTCATATTGCCGATCCTTCACTGGCGGCAATGATGCTGCCGCGCTCCGGATTGGGACATAAGCACGGTATCGTGCTTGGTAACCTGGTAGGATTGATCGATTCTGACTATCAGGGCCAGTTGATGATTTCCGTTTGGAACCGTGGTCAGGACAGCTTCACCATTCAACCTGGCGAACGCATCGCCCAGATGATTTTTGTTCCGGTAGTACAGGCTGAATTTAATCTGGTGGAAGATTTCGACGCCACCGACCGCGGTGAAGGCGGCTTTGGTCACTCTGGTCGTCAGTAACACATACGCATCCGAATAACGTCATAACATAGCCGCAAACATTTCGTTTGCGGTCATAGCGTGGGTGCCGCCTGGCAAGTGCTTATTTTCAGGGGTATTTTGTAACATGGCAGAAAAACAAACTGCGAAAAGGAACCGTCGCGAGGAAATACTTCAGTCTCTGGCGCTGATGCTGGAATCCAGCGATGGAAGCCAACGTATCACGACGGCAAAACTGGCCGCCTCTGTCGGCGTTTCCGAAGCGGCACTGTATCGCCACTTCCCCAGTAAGACCCGCATGTTCGATAGCCTGATTGAGTTTATCGAAGATAGCCTGATTACTCGCATCAACCTGATTCTGAAAGATGAGAAAGACACCACAGCGCGCCTGCGTCTGATTGTGTTGCTGCTTCTCGGTTTTGGTGAGCGTAATCCTGGCCTGACCCGCATCCTCACTGGTCATGCGCTAATGTTTGAACAGGATCGCCTGCAAGGGCGCATCAACCAGCTGTTCGAGCGTATTGAAGCGCAGCTGCGCCAGGTATTGCGTGAAAAGAGAATGCGTGAGGGTGAAGGTTACACCACCGATGAAACCCTGCTGGCAAGCCAGATCCTGGCCTTCTGTGAAGGTATGCTGTCACGTTTTGTCCGCAGCGAATTTAAATACCGCCCGACGGATGATTTTGACGCCCGCTGGCCGCTAATTGCGGCACAGTTGCAGTAATATGACGCCGGATGACTTTTCATCCGGCGAGTTTCTTTAAACGCCAAACTCTTCGCGATAGGCCTTAACCGCCGCCAGATGTTCCGCCATTTCCGGCTTCTCTTCCAGGTAAGCAATCAGGTCTTTCAGGGTGATGATAGAGATCACTTTGCAGTTGTAATCACGCTCAACTTCCTGAATCGCCGAAATCTCGCCGCGCCCCCGTTCCTGACGATCAAGCGAAATCAACACGCCAGCAAGCGTCGCGCCATTAGCCTGAATAATCTCCATCGATTCGCGAATCGCCGTTCCGGCGGTGATCACATCATCTACCAGCATTACGCGTCCTTGTAACGCGCTACCAACCAGATTGCCGCCTTCACCGTGGTCTTTTGCCTCTTTGCGGTTAAAGCAGTACGGCAGGTCAAGGTCATGATGCTCCGCCAGCGCCACGGCGGTAGTGGTGGCAATCGGGATCCCTTTGTAAGCAGGGCCAAACAGCAGATCGAACTCAAGGCCGGAATCCACCAACGCTTCAGCGTAAAAACGGCCTAACAGTGCCAGATCGCGCCCGGTATTAAACAGCCCGGCGTTGAAGAAATAGGGGCTTTTGCGCCCGGACTTCAACGTAAACTCGCCAAACTTTAACACCTGCTTGCCAAGCGCAAATTCAATAAACTGGCGCTGATATGGTTTCATGCCTTCGCTCCTCATCTTACTTTTCTACAGACAAAAAAAGGCGACTCATCAGTCGCCTTAAAAATCAGTTTGCCAGCGCCGCCTTCTGCGTCGCTACAATGGATTCGATTCCCCCTCGGGCCAGAGCCAACAAGGTGAGTAGCTCTTCATGGGTGAACGGCTCGCCTTCTGCCGTCCCCTGCACTTCAATGATGCGCCCGTCTTCGGTCATCACTACGTTCATGTCGGTCTCTGCGGCAGAGTCTTCAACGTATTCCAGATCGCAAACCGCTTCGCCGTTCACAATTCCGACAGAAACTGCGGCTACCATCCCTTTCATCGGGTTGGTTTTCAGCTTGCCGTTTTCCACCAGCTTCTGTAGCGCATCTGCCAGCGCCACGCAGGCACCCGTAATCGACGCGGTACGCGTGCCACCATCAGCCTGAAGCACGTCGCAGTCCAGCGTAATGGTGAACTCACCCAGCGCTTTCAAATCTACTGCCGCGCGAAGAGCACGGGCGATCAGACGCTGGATTTCCATTGTGCGTCCACCCTGCTTACCTTTCGCCGCTTCACGAGCGTTACGGGTGTGGGTAGAACGTGGCAGCATGCCGTACTCTGCGGTGATCCAGCCCTGGCCCTGACCTTTCAGGAAGCGCGGCACGCCTTCTTCAATAGAGGCGGTACACAACACTTTGGTATCGCCAAATTCGACCAGCACCGAGCCTTCTGCATGTTTTGTATAGTTACGAGTCAGGGTAACGGGACGCACCTGATTATTGCTACGGCCTGCTGGACGCATATTGAAATCTCCGGCTTGAAACAAATGTGGCTGCGCATTATACGGACTTCCGGCGGTTATTCCTATCCTGACAAGGCATCGATGGCTATAATCCTTCCACCTCTCCTTTTATAAACAGGAACGTCTATGATCCGCAGTATGACCGCCTACGCCCGGCGTGAAATCAAGGGTGAATGGGGGAGCGCAACCTGGGAAATGCGCTCGGTAAACCAGCGTTATCTGGAAACTTACTTTCGTCTGCCGGAGCAGTTCCGTAGCCTTGAACCTGTCGTTCGCGAGCGTATTCGTTCTCGCCTGACGCGCGGTAAAGTGGAATGTACCCTGCGCTATGAGCCAGATGTTAGCGCGCAAGGTGAGCTGATCCTCAACGAAAAACTGGCTAAACAGCTGGTAACTGCCGCGAACTGGGTAAAAATGCAGAGTGACGAAGGGGAAATCAACCCGGTTGATATTCTACGCTGGCCGGGCGTGATGGCAGCCCAGGAGCAGGATCTTGACGCCATTGCCGCTGAAATTCTCGCGGCGCTGGATGGTACGCTGGACGACTTTATTGTCGCGCGCGAAACCGAAGGTCAGGCACTGAAAGCATTGATCGAGCAGCGTCTGGAAGGCGTCACCGCCGAAGTGGTCAAAGTCCGCTCCCATATGCCGGAAATCCTGCAATGGCAGCGTGAACGCTTGGTCGCGAAGCTGGAAGATGCTCAGGTTCAGTTGGAAAACAACCGTCTGGAGCAGGAGTTGGTTCTGCTGGCACAACGAATTGACGTTGCCGAAGAACTGGACCGCCTCGAAGCGCATGTTAAAGAGACGTACAACATTCTGAAGAAAAAAGAAGCCGTTGGTCGTCGTCTGGACTTTATGATGCAGGAGTTCAACCGCGAGTCGAACACTCTTGCGTCGAAGTCTATCAATGCCGAAGTGACAAACTCCGCGATTGAGCTGAAAGTGTTGATTGAGCAGATGCGCGAGCAGATCCAGAATATCGAGTAAATATTTAAGAGCTATCACAAAGACGCACAAAACCAGTAAAGCCCGCACTAAGCCGGGCTTTTTTGTTATCATCGGCTATCATAAAGACGCAACAAAGCGCATGATTGCCGTGTACATAGTGGTGTACATAATGGGTTTTATGTACATCGGTTTATGTACACACCCCCATTCAATGTTCAGGTATTCGCAATGCCAAAGATTACAGACATGCAGATCCGCGCATGGATAAAGGCCGGAGATAGATTTGAAGGAAGGGCCGATGGCAACGGCCTTTATATTTGCTACCCCAAAAACTACACAGTCCCTTTCTGGCGCTTTCGCTATAAATTCGCAGGTAAGCAGCGAGCAATGGTTATCGGCTCATATGCCGAGCTATCACTATCAAAGGCCAGAGAGACAGCCAAAGAGCTATCAGCTCGCGTTGCGCTGGGTTATGACGTTGCCGGGGAGAAGCAGGAGCGCAAAACCGAAGCGCTGGCGAAGATGGAAGCAGAAAAAAACGCCATGCGCGTTTCAGAGCTGGCCGCTGAATACTTTGAGCGTCAGATACTGCCCCGCTGGAAGCACCCAGATATACTCCGCCGCCGTATCGACAAAGATATAAACCCCTGCATTGGCAGCATGAAGGTGGAGGACGTGAAGCCGCGCCATATTGATGACATGCTGAAAGGTATTGTTGACCGTGGAGCGCCGACCATAGCAACGGACGTGCTGAGATGGACGCGCCGCATATTCGACTACGGAATCAAACGGCACGCGCTGGAGATTAACCCCTGTTCAGCCTTTGAGGTGGCAGACGCTGGAGGGAAGGAGGTTAGCCGCGACCGCTGGCTAACACGCGATGAGTTAATCCAGCTATTCAAAGCCATGCGCACGGCTAAGGGTTTCAGTCGCCAGAATGAAATCACGTTCAAATTACTGTTAGCGTTATGCGTCCGAAAAATGGAGTTATGCGCCGCCCGCTGGGAGGAGTTCGACCTTGATAAAGCCGTATGGCGCTTGCCAGAGGAACGCAGCAAAAACGGCGACGCTATAGACATTCCATTAGCGCCGCCAGCAGTCGAATGGCTGAGAGAGCTTAAAACGTTCTCATGCAATAGCGCATGGGTACTGCCAGCCAGAAAGATGCAAAACCGCATGATCCCCCATATTCAGGAAAGCACCCTGCCCGTTGCGCTGGCGAAGGTTCGCGCTGAAATGCCGGACGTGCCGAACTTCACTATTCACGACTTCCGGCGCACGGCCCGCACCCATTTAGCCGCGCTGGGCGTTGATCCGGTAGTCGCAGAAAGATGCCTTAACCACAAAATTAAAGGCGTGGAGGGTATCTATAACCGCCACCAATACTTTGATGAACGCCGGGCTGCGTTAACACAGTGGACGGGCTTGCTGGTGGCACTGGAACGCGGCGAAGAATACAACGTAACGCCATTGAGAAAGGCGAAGTAACCACGACCAGTAACCACGATTAGTAACCAAGATATGTAAAGAATCAGAGGACAGATTGAGCCTAGCCCGACGGGGTGAAAAGCGGGAAGCCTTACCGCCTGGCTCAATCACTCTTTAAGGCACAGCGTGAAAGGTGACGCAATGAGCAAAAAAGAAGACCACGGCAGTATTAAAATCCCACCTATGGAATACTTTACGCTCGACAGGGCGGCCAGTATTTTGCAATGCGATACAGATGATTTACTTCACTATGGAGTTATTGGGGCTATACCGTTATGTGTAATGATGAGGCATTTCTGTTCTGCGCTGGTTTTTGTAGGTGGCAAAGACATTCAAGATCCAATTGAGTTTTATAACGAACACAAAGTAAACTCATCATTTCTTTTTCGTGATAGCAACTATGTATCTCATTTTAATTCCACGCTCACCGAACATGACGCATACAAAACAGATAGTGGGCTTATTTTATTTAGAGGATTGGCGAACGGGCTATGGTGTCTGGGACGCAGTGAAATAGAAAGTCTTCTTTATTCTAAGAGGGCAAGGGTGATAGACACGACAATTTTCAGGCCGTTCGGATGGGACACTTTCCGCGAGAAGACTGGCCTTTCGTGTCAGATAATTAGCGATAGATATTTTAATCAGAGCTGGCTACCTACGCTAAACAGACAACTAGCCGAAAGCATAGGGTTTCAGTTAAGTGAGAGCCGAAAACCTGCGCTTAATGAGACTTTGACAACTTCCGATCTATTTATTGCCAGAGATACCATTTTAAAACTCAAAGACGCAATAGATACAGGCGAGCCGATTAAAAGCATGATTAACGGAGGTGTTATTCCCTTACCGCCGACGGAAATGAATGTAGGAAAACCAGTAAAAACAACAGAAAAACAGATGAGACTAATTGTCGCATTACTTAAACGTATAGGCTTAACCGATAGTGATTTAAAAGGCAGCATTACACAACTGAGAAATAAAGCTAACAATAAAGGTGAGGAGCTACCACTCCCGGATGATGATAAGACGCTTATTGATTGGCTGCGAAAAGGGGGAGTCAACCGATAACGGAATTATGAAAATTCCGGGGAGTTTTCTAATAATTCCGATACATTACAATCTATTGCTCCCATCATACCCGTAACGAAGCAACAACCATCAAAAGAGGTTACGGGACATATGGCAACACATAACGCAACAACCCACACAATCCCCCAATCTGGCTACATACGACGCTTCCGCCTTGCTGAATTGCTGGGCGTTAGCGTTTCAACCATTGATCGCAAAGTTCGCAGCGGCTCACTACCGCGCCCAGTAAAGCTGGGCGAGAAGATTACCGCCTTTGATGCGGTAGAGATTAACAACTGGCTGGCAGAGCGTCGCGGGAAGGTGGCCTGATGAAAAAAGAAAACCGCCCCGGACAGCAGGCGGCTAACAACATAGATATTCGCGGATCTGATGTTACGCCACCAGCGCCCACCACACAAGCACCGCGCCCGCGTCTATATGCTACGCACTGGCGTAGAGGGATGGACAGAAAACGACATTCTGCGATATTGCCGCCTTTCGTCTGGAAGGAACTACGCCAGCGAGTTAGAGCGCAGGCTTGATATTCAGCTTGAGCGCATAGACGAAAAGAATCCCGACGGGATCGGCTCACATTTGCGCTATCGCTTTACCGGGCGCGGTGACGTTCTAAAAGTTATTCGGCTTGTGAACCATAACGCCGACGTTGGGGGCTATCAGGGGCTTTCTCAGCCTGAAATTGCCGACATTCTCAATCTATACCCGGACAGCTTCACCGCCGCATAACGGAGCCGAAAATATGACTATCGAAAAAAGCCGATTCAGTTCGGAGGCCGCCCCTCAACCCAACGTCAACACGGGAGTAATTAACGGCAACGACTTCGCCGCTATTGTTCCCGTTATTGCCGGACGCATTGGCGGGCGTGAAGCCAATATTGTGAGCGCCAGAGCCTTGCATAAAGCGCTGGGGGTGGGCCGCGACTTTACTAACTGGATTAAAGGCCGAATTGACCAGTACGGTTTTATTGCCGGAACCGATTTTATCCGTGTTGAAAATTTGAGCACGCCAAAACGGGCGAGCGCAAAAACTCGCCAGCAAATAGAGCATGATTATCTGCTATCGCTGGATATGGCTAAAGAAGTGGCAATGGTTGAACGCAACGAGCAGGGCCGCGCCGTTCGACGTTACTTCATTCAGTGTGAGGAAGCACTACAGCGCAGCGTGCCAGAGATCGCCGCTCAGTATCGCCGCCAGCTAAAAGCCCGTATCAGTGCCGCCAACCTGTTTAAGCCGATGTGCGCAGCACTTGAAAGCGCCCGCGCAGAACAGGGCAAACAGACACAGCAGCGCCACTACAGCAACGAGAGCAACATGATCGCCCGTATCGTGCTGGGTGGCATGACGGCGAAGCAGTGGGCGCAGGAAAATGGCATTACTGGCGAACCACGGGACAGCATGAACGCCGCACAGCTTGAACACCTCTCCTATCTGGAAAGCACCAATATCACGTTAATTGAGCTGGGGCAGGACTACGACCAGCGCAAAGCTGAATTAATACGACTGTCTCAGCGCTGGCTGGCGAAGCGTATGGGGGTAAGCCATGCGTAACCAAAACCCCCAGCCGGGAAGCCGTTACAAGGATTCTCACGGGGCTGTAGTGACCGTTGAGCGCGTCGAGCATAACCGCGTGACGTTCTACCGCGACGGATATCAGCACCCGTGCGTACAGCCGATTGAGCGATTCATGAAGGAGTTCCGGGAGGTAGCACCGTGATACTGCGTAAATCAGCCGTCCAAGAAGGAGCCTTTAATCTGGCTGGCCTGTTAGCAAACGTTAGTCCTAAGAACCTAACAAAACCTAACATTCATCGCCGCGTTACTGCGACAATTTGCGACAATTTAGAGGCGTTTTCTGGGCTGCGAATCCTAATAAATCCTAAGTTTTTTTCGCATTTCGTGACCAGTACGCGCGAGAAAGTTTTTTCTGACAACACTACGCCAGTGGAAAATTATTCCGCTGTCTTGAGTTTTCGGAGCATTACGCGCCCGTCTGGGAAGTTTTCGGACTATGTAAAAAAGGGTATCGCCTACAGGTCAGACCACCAGCAGGGGAATCAGTGTTATAGTCCTAACGTTGCTGCAAAATCAGCAACCGGGCGTGAGAACCCGAACACACTCAGGGCGACACAGACGCCGAAAGCGTCTTTTTTTGTGTCCGATCACTACGCACACCTAATCAGCGGCCTAGCCCGTACTAAATCAATGGTGGCGTTAGTGGGGCTACGTTCGCGTAGGCCGGTTTCCTTTGTGTCCGGTATTCTCACCCCCGCTAACGTCACCGCCATTTTAGAGCGTGAGAACTCAGGCGGTGACTCCTTAAACACAAAGGAGGCTGCCGCTATGCTGGCTACTACCCCTACCCACAATCCGCAATTTATCTGGTTAATCGCAGCAGTTCGCCGCGATATGCCGACAATTACCGCCAAAATTCACCATATCGCCGCAGAGACTGAGCAGGAAGCCCGCCGCATTCTGGCGCGGGATCACGTTTGCTTTTTCGCCGGACGTATTCGCACAGGGGGCGCACATGCTTAATTACTTCCGTGTTGCAGGATGCGCCACCGCCCGGAGCGGCGAATTAGTCGAGTTCGTTTATATCGTTGACGCCCACAGCGCGATCAGCGCCAAAGCTGAGGCGCTAAATCAGGCCAGAAATGAACGCCTTTCCAACATCCAGATTAACCGCATTCGTGAGGTGGCAGCATGAGCCTGTATAACGATTTAGTTCGCTGCGAATTTGGCAAAGGAGCCGCCGTTGATGAGCTGAAAGGCATTCAGAGCCGCACGGATGAGGCTGTGAGTGATTTGTTATTAGGCATTAGTGCCATTGGCAATCTCATGTTCTGGGCGGCTGATAGCGATAACTACCCGGAGGAAAGCGCTAAAGCTGGTATGTACAGAATCGGCGCAATGTTGGGAACCGTCGGAGAGGTGGCGCGGGCGCTGAATGATACAGCGCAAAACGCCGCATTCTTGCGCTCAATCAGTGAAAAAGAAGCCAAAGGGAGGGCGGGCAAATGAACACAAATACCATCTACCGCCACCCGGCAGAGCTGGAAGCCGAAGCGATGTTATCGCGCGAGCAGGCTTACCCGGATGATTTTACGCTGGCAGACCGAACAGCAGAACGCATGACCCGCGCCCGCAATGGGCTGGCTCACGTTATGACTGATTTAGCCACTCAACTCGACGATGAACAGGCCGCTATCGTGTATTGCTGGCTGAGTAAAGTTCTGGCGATTGTCGATATAGCCAGAATTGATGCGGAGGGCAGCGCATGAGCAAGTTATCCCTGGTTGATTCAGCCTGCCGTATCAAGCAAGCGCAGCAAGTTCTTTCTCTTTGGCTTGAAGCACCGATTAAAAAAGATAGCGGCACGGATCATCTTATCGGCGCAGTCATTACCCTTCTGGATGGTATCCCCGAGCTGATGGATTCAGTAGAAGGCGAGTTGGTTGATATGGATTTGAGTTTGGACGGCAAGGCATGAGCAACGTAGAGAAATTCACGCACAGAAATGACGACTTATTACACGCCGAAGCCACACCGCACGGCGTCAATATCATGACCAGCAATGATGCCGGGGGATATGAGCAGGTTGCTCTTATTAGCTACGAGAGCGCGGTAAACCGCCTTGACGCCGGAGAGTACGACGATACGCCAAATATCGGATACGCCATCCATTTTGCCGTTGCTGATGGCGGGGCGCGTGGCTGGTTCGACTTTACCGCGCAGCATAACGTCACCATGTGGCGCTGGCTGATTGCTGCCACGTTCATTTCTGAGATGAAGCGCGAAAACGGCACAACCACCGTCACGGAGGCTGACGGCACAACGTCAAAAGTAGCGATTTACTCCAATGGCACGGCGGGGATTGTGGTTTACCCGTTCGCGGAACGTCTGGCGATGGCGAATAACATCGAGGGCGCAATGATTGAGCGCTACGGCATTGAGCAGGGAACGGCGAACGCCATTGTTTTTTATCAGGCCATGATCGACACGGAGCGCGGCGAGCTGACCCCGTTCGGACGTGAAACGCTGGCAGATCTGCATGATGGGTTCATTGCTGATCTGAATGAAAACGGCTTGCCTGAAATGCCAGCGGCGCACTGAGGGAGGTAACACGAATGCGTAATATCGACATTATCCGCGAAGTGACCAGCGCCGCCGCTGGTAAATGGCATTATGTGCTGGCTGGCCTGTCTATCGACGTTCCTGATTCATCGCGCCGTCATGCCCCCTGCCCTGCATGTGGTGGGAAAGACCGTTTCAGATTCGACGACAACGGGCGCGGTAGCTTTATCTGCAACCAGTGCGGCGCGGGCGATGGCTTAGACCTGATTAAGAAGGTGAACAACTGTGACACCACGGAGGCGGCACAGCTTGCCGCTGATGTGCTGGGTATTGATTACCGGGAGACAGAAACCGACCCGACGGCAGCGAGCCAGAGAAGGGGGCAACTGGAAGCAGACCGCCAGCGGCATGAGCAGGAGCGACAGAAAAAGGCCGCAGAGGACGCAGAGCAGCGAAGGGCTACGTTTGCCCGTCTGTATGCCGGAATGAGCCAGAGAGCCATACAGGGCGAAGCTGAGTACCTGCAATCAAAAGGGCTGACCGGGTTTAATTACCCGATAATGCCGGATGGTTCGTTATTGCTGGAGCTGGTGGATGAATCCGGCGCAGTGGCAGCAGCGCAGACTATTACACCGCATGGAGAAAAGCGACTTCTGACGGGTTCGGCAAAGCGCGGGGCATATCACGCCGTAAACGCGCCAGAATCGCCGCAGAGCGTTTTAATTGCCGAGGGGCTGGCGACGGCCCTTTCAGTTCACCTGATGCGCCCGGACGCGCTGGCAGTGGCAGCAATTGACGCGGGCAACCTGCTACCCGTTGCCGAAGTGATGCGCCGGAAGTATCCACAGGCACAAATAATCATCGCCGCAGACAACGACCACCACCAAAACGGAGAAGCCAATACAGGCAGGGAGGCCGCAGAGAAAGCCGCCTTATCCGTGGCTGGCTGGGTATCAATGCCACCGACAGACTACAAAGCCGACTGGAACGACCACCACCAGCAAAACGGGCTGGAAGCCGCTACAGCCGCATTTAGTGATTCGCTGTACCAGATTCAGGGGGAAGTCGTGAAACCACGATTGCAGGCCATTGAGGGCGGTAAAACTGACCATCCAGAGAAAGACCCACTAAAACCCCACATTGAGAACCGCAAAGATGGCGTTTTCTGGGTAACGCCGAAGGTGGACAAGGAAAGCGGGGAGATTATCAACAATGAAAGCTGGCTGGCCTCACCGATGGACGTTATCGGAACCGGGCGCGACGACAAAGATCAGTATCTTATTATCTCATGGCTGGCATTCGGTGCAGGCATACCGACAACAGCGGCTATCCCGCTGGCTGATATTGGCGAGCGTGAAGGCTGGCGCACCCTGAAAGCTGGTGGCGTCAACGTCACAACGAAAAACAGCCTACGGGCGATTCTTGCCGACTGGTTACAGCGAAGCGGCTCGCGTGAATTGTGGCGCGTTGCTCATGCTACAGGCTGGCAGTGCGGGGCATACATCATGCCGGACGGGGAAATCATCGGCACACCTGAGCGGCCTGTTTTGTTCAGCGGGCGCAGTTCAGCCGCTGCCGGGTATACCGTAGCAGGAACGCCGGAAAGCTGGCGTAACAGTGTTGCGCGGCTGGCATACGGTAACTACGCGATGATGACAGGCATTGCCGCCGCACTGGCAGCACCGTTAATCGGGCTGGCAGATCGTGACGGATTCGGGATTCATTTTTACGAGCAATCGAGCGCCGGGAAAACAACCACGCAGAACGTGGCGAGCAGTCTATACGGCAACCCTGATGCCTTGCGCCTGACGTGGTACGGCACGGCGCTGGGGCTGATAAACGAGGCCGCCGCCCACAATGACGGGCTGATGCCACTGGATGAAGTCGGACAGGGCGCAGACCCGGTAAGCGTTTCACAGTCTGCCTATGCTCTTTTTAACGGCGTGGGGAAATTGCAGGGAGCAAAGGAAGGCGGCAACCGGGATCTGAAACGCTGGCGCACCGTGGCAATCAGCACCGGGGAAATGGACTTAGAAACCTTCATAGCCACCGCAGGACGCAAGACAAAAGCGGGGCAACTGGTGCGCTTGCTGAATATCCCGTTAAGTAAGGCAGTGCGCTTTCATGAGCACCAGACAGGGAAAGAACACGCCGACGCGCTGAAAGATGCTTATCAGCACCATCATGGCGCTGCCGGGAGGGAGTGGATCAGGTGGCTTTCAGACCACCAGCAGCAGGCGATTGATGCCGTTCGTGAGTGTGAGGCCCGCTGGCGCAGTCTAATCCCTGCCGACTATGGGGAACAGGTTCACCGTGTAGGGGCAAGATTTGCCATTCTGGAGGCCGCTTTACTGATGGGTGGCGTAGTTACTGGCTGGGATGCTCAAACGTGCCGGGATGCGATACAGCACGCCTATAACGCATGGCTAAAAGAGTTCGGCACGGGGAACAAAGAGCACCAGCAGATCATCGAGCAGGCGGAGGCGTTTTTAAATGCCTATGGGCTGAGTCGATTCGCGCCGCTGGGTTATGACCCGCGCGATTTACCCATCCGTGATTTAGCCGGGTACAGGAAGAAGGGGAACCACGACGGCGACCCGATAATTTTCTACACCTTCCCGGCAGCGTTTGAGCAGGAGATTGCAAAGGGCTTCAATACCAAACAGTTTGCCGAAGTTCTCAAGAATGCAGGAATGCTTACACCCCCAACGAGCGGGCGAGGTTATCAGGGGCGGGTAAGGGAAGGAGGGCGGCAAATTCGCGTTTATGTGCTCAACTTCATGGATGAGGAAAGCAGCCAGCCAGAAGAATAATCTTTTTTTCACATACGTAGTTTTAGTGTTGTCTCGGTTGTCTTTGTTGTCTCATTTTGTAAGTTACATTGATTTATAAGGATTTTATTTTAATTTCTGAGACAACATTGAGACAACATTTAGCCATTTTGAGACAACAGGGCGAACGTGTGTTTTTAGTCCGGCAGGCAGTGAGACAACATTTATGCCGGGTGAGACAACACGAAATTGCAAATGTTGTCTCAGCAAAACCCAGACGTGGCGCGGCCTGTAGAGCCGTGAGACAACAAAGACAACAGAGACAACACTATTTTTGTTTATATACAAAAAAATCTGGCGAAGGTGTCCCACAATAAGACGGTGCCGGGCAATCTTCATTAGCAAAACTAATAATTCGAGGTATTCGCAAAATGACAGCACAGATATCAGCCTACGGGCGGCTGGTGGCAGATCCCCAGACCAGAACGACAAACAGCGGCGGCAGCATGACAATGGGGCGTTTAGCGGTGGCACTGCCATGCCATGCAGCAGAGGGCGGAGAGGTTACTTTCTGGCTGGGCGTGGTGGCATTCGGCAAACAGGCCGACGCACTGGCAGGACACGTTAAAGGCGATTTAGTCAGTGTTGCCGGAGCGATGCAGGTCAATCAGTGGGCGGGCAAGGATGGCGGTACACAGCAGGGGTATCAGGTAGTAGCCGACAGCGTGATCAGCGCCAGAACGGTACGCCCCGGCGGGAAGCGGGCCGAGTCAGTCAAAGCAAGCGAAGCCAGCAGGGGCCATACCACGCAACCCGCGCCGGGATGGGAGCTATATAACACCCCTGATGATTTTGACCAGCGCCCGCCGTTTGATGATGTTCAGTTTTGAACGGGGACAATATGAAAAACGATACTGTGATCCAGTTAAGTAAAAAACCGCTGTGGAAAAGGAATATAGCCATCCATGAGGCAGGTCATGCACTGGCTGCGTGGTTAAGTGGATCACGGCAGATTCAAATAGCACTAGCTGATGAGTTCAGAATAGCCAGGTTAAGCAACGGGCAAGAGGTGGAGGACTGCGCGGCCGTATGTAATTACACACGCGGTACATCCGCAGTTATTCCGCGACTGGTTATCTGTTTTTCCGGCGTGATGGCGGAGCACGTGTATTCAGGCGATGACCCGGAGGAATTACTTAAAAAGGGCGGCAGAGGTGATGCCAGCGATATAAGCGAAATACTGAAGGAATGCCGGGCGAGAGGATCGACGCAGGGCGAGTGCGATAGTCTTTACAACAGAGCTTACGACATATCTTTAAAGATGGTGAAGCGTTACTGGTGGGAAATAATCGCGCTCGCCAAGATGACAGAACATGCGAGCCATGTTCCCAATAATAAAATAGGTATGCTTCTGAATTTATTTTATTCAACAAGCGGACGTAATTTCTCCTTTGATGAGAAAGAATTTACCGGTGATTAAAAATGCCAAAGATCGCCGAGTCTCTGGAGGAGAGAGGGCTTTACCGCAGGGCCGCTACACGCTGACAGGGGTCACTGAAAGCGGCATTGTCGCCATATGCCCGCCGCTTTCCATATCAGAAAGCGCTTTCTACTGATGGCCACGGTTCGACCTGACCGGGCAACCATGCGGAGAGGTCACTACAGAACAGCAACAGGCCGCTACCATGCTGGTGGAGAAGGCCAGAGATAAAGGGAACGCACATGATAAAGGACAGTAAGGCCGAGGAGCTGGAAGCGAAGGGGCTGTATCGCAGGGCAGCTACACGCTGGCAGGAAGTCATGCTGTTATGCACCGAGGACGATGATCGGGAATGGGTAAAGCGCCGCCGTGAAACGTGTCTGGAGAACGTGAAGCGCCCGCCCGTGAAGGCTGAGAACTTTGGCGACCTGCATAAAGCTGTCACCGAAACTCAGCACCGCATGGGGATAGCGCAACCGAACGGTAACTCATTCCGGTTAAATGGCGGCAAGAAGCAACGACAGGCCACCAGCGGGGGCGATGGTTCGCAGTAAGGTACGCACCCAAACGGCGGAAAATTTAGTACTGTTTAGGACGGATTTAAAACCCTAGCAGCGCCAGACCCGCGCCAGTAGTGGGCTGGAAGCCAAATCGTGATTCAGGACGTCCTAAATATCTGGTTCGTTCCACTGGTACGCAGTACGCAGCCAGGTGCGCAGCAAAACTGCGTATTCAACGTGCGTACTACCTGACGAATGCTAACGGTGGCATTGCGTACAGAAATTGCGAATTCGCAGTAATTTGTAAGCGCGAATTGCGCATTCGCAAAATGGTGGAGAGGCTTGATATTTCTGGCTTGGGCGCTATCAGTTCGCAGTAGATGGCGGAAGTTAGATATACAGTTTTATTAAGGTATTGTTAGGGCTTGTTAAGGTTTTTGCGCACAAAAATGCGCACAGTGAGCCGTTAAATGAAAAAAAATAGCCAACAATCAAGATCGGGATGGGGTGGCAAGCGGAAAGGCGCAGGCGCACCATTGGGCAATACTAATGCCGTCAAGCATGGCGAACGCAGTCGGCGGGCATTCTTCCCATTTGAGGGAGGAGAGGCGCTTTCTCCGCTGGTGCGAAATCGTGCAAGAAACCTCATGCTGGCTGAGAGATACGGGCTATTACTGGCGACTAATCCGACGCCGGGAACAGAAGAATGGCGCGAGATGACATTGATTAACGGACTCATGGGGCTACATGCCGACAGAATCGCACGGCTTGAGCTGAGTTTAGCGAGATCCGTTTCAATGCAAGCAAGGCGGGATCTGCGAAGGGTTAAAAAAAGCGGCGCATGTTAGCAATCCGTATAGTCACCGATGTTGAAATACTGGACTGTACTGGACGGACTCAAAGCCCATATGAAGCGAGATCCGCGCCAGTCGTGGGCTGTAATCCATAATGCGATTTAGGCAGTCCAAAATATTCTGGTTCGCGCCACTGGTGCGCAGTACGCAGAAAAACGCTTATTATCTCTCATTCATTTTTTGCGCAGATCGCAGTTAATGCGCAGTAATTCGCAGGAGGCCAGCCAGTGAGAAACAGAACGCGCAGCTATACCACGGACTTACCCTGCATTAGTCTGAAATTCCTTGCGCACATCCGCAGCAATTTGGTGGACGCAGTACCCGGTACGCAGCTTTCCTGCCAGACAGAGCGCGGAACCCTGCATATCTCCCGACAGGCAGACGGCTACGCCATGACGATCAACGGCGTTACACGGAGAATCAGAACCACGACCACACAGGCTGGCTACGGAGTTCGGCAATGGTATGTTTGCCCTCATTGCACGAAACGGGTAGCAAAGCTGTATATCGGCAGGAAAGATATCGGATGCCGGGAATGCTGGAATCTCCACTATAAAAGCCAGAGTGCCGCCAGACTGGACAGGATGCGCATGAAGATACACCAGCAGCGATACGCGATTTGGGGCAACAATGACCTTACCAATAATCTGTTTAATGACATTCGCATGTTCCCGAAACCAAAGGGGATGCGCTGGGCTACGTTTTACAGGAAACGGGCGGAGTTGTCGGCAATGGAGATGGCTTACTGGAAGGAATTCAGTCCGGTAGTAGATAGAATCACGGGCGTGATTGAGCGTAAGACAGGGAAAGCTGCCAAAGATACTGGCCCGAAGCTGTAAAAGCAAAACGCCCAAAAAGGGCGTTTGAGAGCGGCCAGACTAATACCCGGCGCAATTATGTTTCAGACAGTATATTGATCGCCCAAAACTACGCAACAGGGGCAACCATGACACCACAGCAGATAGCCGCAATCACAGCCGCTAAACTGGAGCATGAAGGCCACCAGCTTACTCCGGCAGAGGTTCGGGAAATGGAGCGCATTATTGAAGCTGATACAGCCCGGCGCAAACGGTTCGGGGAGATGATGCGAGCGCCTGCCTACCAGTGGAAGAAGCCAGATCCGCGCAGGTAGATACGGGATTACTCCGCATGTAACTTATGCGTATTAAGCAAATTACCTTTATTTACCTTTACATTTTTCGCCAGCTAATTCCCCTCAAAGCCTTACCCTCTAAGGGATGAGGCCCGTTAATCAATACTGACGAGTAAAGGTATTTTAGACCTGGATTTTTATACTGTTTGATACGTCGCGCACGAGGAACGAGGGCCTCATCAACTGACCCGCATGTATTCACCTGATATTGCGTTATCAGCGCCGCCAGTATCGCGCACAACGGCACACTGTCCGGGTAAACCGTAGCGCACGACCGTTGCGCTAGTCTCACCGCCGCTTTTTATCTGCCGGGATTCGTACACTGTCACCCGCTCAAGCAACCCACCAGCAACCATACTTTCAAGAGTTCGCCGGGTTGATTCGAGCTGGTGGCGCTTATCGAACGACGCCATGCCATGAAGAAGGTAGGCCACGCCCGACACATCGAACGGCGGCGCACCAATCTCACCCGTCACCCATTCGAGGTTATCCGGCTCAAAGTAGCTGAGTATCTCTTTTTTGCGGCTGGTCATTCTCATGGCTGGCTGATTCCTTATTGTGGGATAGAGGTATCATACAATAAGGCGCAAAAGATAAGAGGCCAGAACAGCAAGCATGAGAGCATAAAATGAGCAGCCAAAGGCAGCACCTCAAAATACCGTGTACACAAGGGTGTACCCACTGAGAAAACGCATTACAAGAAACCCAGAAATCACGGGCATTTGAAGCCGATACTCAATAAACAGATTCAGGTTTTCCCTTGCTTTCCAACTCTTTCCGATTGTTGACAAGGCCCTGATTTTACAGGGCTTTTTATTTTCACCCTGCCCTAACTCTTTTCATCTTGTTTCATCCATGCGGTGAGTTAACTGGTGAGTAATGGCTCTGTATACTCACATCAAATGGTGAGTAACAGGAGGGCCTATGGCCATGACAGCAAAGCAAGTCGCCGCACTTGCAAAGGCCGGGGAGCCAATACGAAAGTCAGACGGTAAAGGGCTGTACTTCGTCGTCCCGGACTCAGGAAGCCCGTACTGGGCGCTAAGGTACAGCGTGGATGGCAAACGCAAACAGATGACACTGGGCCAGTATGCCGACATGTCACTGGCAGATGCTCGAACAGAAGCGGAAGTCTTCAAGCGCGAACTCCGCCAGGGAGTCGACCCGCTGATTGCCAAACAACGCCAGAAATGGATCGGGATCAGCAGCGTCGATGACTTGTTCCAGGATTGGTACACGAATGACCTGCTCCCCAGACTAAAGCATCCCAATATTCCGGCCAGGATTTTCAACAAAGACATCAAACCCGTCATCGGTGAGCTCAAGATTCATGATGTTACGGCCCTTGATGTTCGAGAAGTCATCCATCGAGTTAGAGACAGCGGGCGTCCAACCGTTGCGAACGACACCCTGGGCTACATGAAGCAGCTCTTCAACCACGCAGTAAAGCTTGAGTTGACCGCAAACAATCCTGCATCACCTTTCACAATCAACGATGCCGGGGGACTCGAAGAATCCCGAGCCAGGGCGCTGAAGCTGGACGAAGTAGAACAAGTATTCAAAGTTTTCAGGAAGCATCTGAACAGCTTTGGCAGAGACAACTACCTGTCATGCTGCCTGTTCCTGGTGCTCGGGAACCGGAAAAGCGAGTTGTGCGAGGCCCCCTGGTCAGAATTTGATCTGGAGCAGTATGTTTGGCACATACCTCAGGAGCGGGTAAAGACCGGAATCCCAATCTCTATACCTCTACCAGGCCAAGCCATGGAGTGGCTGAATGAGCTCAAAGTAAGATCACTGGGTTCTGAGTACGTTTTCCCAGCCAGACGCCGCAGCAAACTGCCCCATATGGGGCCTGACACCCTGAATCGTGCGATCTCCAAGCTGTTTGGACGAGAAGCAGGACGGAAGATCCAGCCACCCAACGTAATGGGCGACATCAAGCACTTCACCGTCCATGATCTCAGGCGAACCTTCAGAAGCCTAGCCTCCTCAGTTGGGATGCCGCGTCACATTGCGCGTCTCTGCACCAACCATCGGCAGGGAGGAGTAGATGGTATCTATGATAGGCATGAGTACTTCGAGGAGCGGAAAGCGGCTCACCAGAAGGTAGCCGATCTGGTCTCGCCATACCTATAGGCGGCTTGTCCGTGCAACCATCCCATATACCAACGATTGGAGTAACCATCCGGGACACTCCAGTCGGAATCAAGCCAGTTGACGCACAATGATGTTGTGCATATCATGAAGTAAAGAGAATCGCACGATATGGCTGTCGAGTTTAGAGACACGTGGCTGGAAGCGTTTTACGAGGATGACCAAAACCACAGGAGGATACCTAGTACCATCGAAGGCGCATTGTTCAGGAAGCTGGAGATCTTGGACGCAGCGACCCAGGAGTCAGACTTGAGAATCCCTCCGGGTAACCGCTTCGAGCACCTTGAAGGGAATATGGCCGGGTGGTGTTCCATCCGGGTAAACAAGCAATACCGGCTGATCTTTAGATGGATCGATGGCGTTGCCCAAGATACTTATCTGGATCCTCATGTTTACAGGGGCTAGTGGAGGATAAGGTTATGAGAAACACAAAACGTCGCCCAGTTACGGTCGGTCAGATGCTGGTAACCGAGTTCCTGGAGCCTATGAACATCGAGATCAACGAACTGGCTGAAGCCATGGGTGTGCACAGAAACACCCTGAGTCGGATCGTTCACGACAAGGGGGCATTGACCGCACCCATGTCAATCAAACTGGCAGCGGCCTTGGGTAACACGCCGGAGTTCTGGCTCAATATTCAGCACTCAGTAGAGTTGTGGGATGTTCGGCATAGAGCCTTTGAGCAGGAAGCAAAGAATGTTAAACGAGTAACGCCTCACTTGGAGAACAGGGAAGCAGTTATTTAGCAGATAAGACCATAACGCTATGATCATACGGTCTAAGGTGGTCGCAACATAGAAGGATTATTACAACAAATGCCTTGGACTTCGGAGCATGTTAACTGGCTCATTG
>ENA-UERG01001268-UERG01001268.1-human-gut-metagenome-genome-assembly--contig:-NODE-1268-length-21705-cov-61.715415_pt1 | contig 21705 bp, 20 predicted proteins | sample MGYA00242954_ERZ507954 | MGnify/ENA primary metagenome ERZ507954 (study PRJEB26167, sample SAMN06115478) | human gut metagenome | host: Homo sapiens | place: China:Sichuan | collected 2015-01-21... | reverse complement strand
TACGGTCAGCTTACCCAGAGTAAGGTTATCGAGGAGGCTGCCGTGCGCAGCGGACTCGCCAAGCAGGTGATCAACGCTGCCTGGGGCGCCATCGGAGCGGTAATCACCGCATGGGCCACCGAGGGTCACTCTGTGGCAGTGCCGGGTCTCGGTTCACTCCGATTCGGTCTGAACTCTACCGCCGTGGAGGATGTGAACAAGGTGAGCTCTTCGCTCATCAACCGCCGCTACATCATCTTCGTGCCAAACTCCGAAATCAAGGAGGAGCTCGCCAAGACTAGCGTCAACATCACTTGCTACGACCGAAACGGTAAGGTGGTGAAGCAGGTGACTTCTTCTGACAAGAACGACACCGATGACGGCAATGGTGGTAACACTGGTGGCGGTGGTAACAGCGGTGGCGGTAGTGACAGCGGCAATACCAGCCAGGGCGATGAAAACGCTGGCGGCAGCGGTTCGCAGGGTACGGGTTCTGAGGGAAGCGACTCTACTGACGTTACCATTTAAACTGTGAAAACTCAGATCGGGCATCAAGCCCGACCTGAGTTTGCCATGAAAGATGAGGGTGTGTCAAAAGTCCAAGAGCTACTTGTTAAAGTATTTCTTGCCACCCTGCTGGATAACCAAGCCCTTGGCATTCTTACCTACCAGCATGCCAGCCATATTGAAGGTCTTGGCAGACTTCACCATCTGGGTGCGGGCAAGCTCTGTGATGCCGGTATCAGTCTTGTCGAGCAGATAGATAACATACTGTCCTAAACCATTGCCCTGGCTTTCATAATTACTGATAAAAGTCTTGCCGTTGGCACGATAGATGGTAAAATCATCCTTGTAACCACCATTTGGCACGGTGAACAGATCCTTTCCGTCCTCATCCTTTACTACAAGATAAGGCTCATAGTACATATCCTGTACGTCCTTGGTTAGAACGATTTTTCCATTCTCAATACCATTTATACTTATTAAGCCAGGCTGGTATGAACCCGTTGGATCTGTTGGCTTAGATACCTCTCTATAGCTTTTCACCAGATACTCATACTTATCATCATTGTTAAACACATTCTGAGAAAGATATACATCAGAACTCTCATTACAGTTTACATCATAATCATACACCTCTGTCTGATAGATACTCTCTGTAATCTTAATCTCATCACTTTTACGGCTATCATCCTCCTTCCAAGCCAAATTAGAAGTATCAACCTCTACTAGCTTCAGGAGATTATCTACCCTATAAAGTCTATTGTCTGAAGAATTATAATAATAGAAACTCTCTCTAACTCTGACACCATCATCTCCCCATCCGTCAATGTACAACTTATCACTTAACAAACGGAAGGCGAAATTGCCACTGTCATCAGTAAAGAAATCCACAGTTTCTCCACTCAGCATCTTGGCAATAGCAGCCTTGAATTCATCCATCGTCGTAACAGGAACCAGAAAACCTTTTTCATAATCGTAGACTCCAAAAACAGGTCTAAAAGATTCTTTCTCAGAACCTTTATCAAGAACCTCCTTGGTCTTGAAATCGGCCAATGCCTTCATTGGCACACGTTTAACCTTGAACACCTTAGGCTCGTAGCTGAAAGTTTTCGCTACATTAAAGGAAGCATCATAAACCGTGAACTCTGCAGTCTGGTTGTCATTGCTATGATATTCAACTCCGATGGTTGAATAAGGGGTGATGACGCCAGTGGTAGTGTGGCTCTTTGGGATGAAAAAAAAGCCATCGCCCTTCACCTTGGTTACTTCTGAAACCTGTGCACTGGCAGCCAAAGCCATGACTGCTAAAGCTGAAGCAAGTAATGTTCTCTTCATAATTCTTAAATAGTTACAAGTCTGGATGTCCGGCAAACTTAGATTAAAATTGATTGTTCATTGTTTCCAGTTTGCTGCAGAAGCCAAGCGCAGGCATCTTTCGCCCAGCTGCTTTTCATCAGATGATTATCAGATAATTATCAGATGATCTATCCGATTTATTATCCGGTTTATTATCCGATCATGCCGGGCGGCGCTTTTGCCGATGCAGCAGTCACATGAGGTCATTAAGTCCTATGGGGCATTCTGCCCTCTGAGTTCATCCATCCTCCAGCGGACTTCACTCCCCTCATAATGACACTGCAAAAATAATCTTTTTTTTGATAACTGCCAAATTATTCTTCAGAAAATTGATGGCATCCTTCAAAAAATACGTAGAAGATTTGAAAAAACGAAGAAGAAGACTTTCGTGTCCCCCATCCCCTTTTATAGGTATATTCTTATCAATTTCTCCTTAAAAGTAGTCATTATCAGAAAAACCTTTGGCTTAATTCAGTTTTTTTCTTACCTTTGCACCTGAATTAACTTGAATTATAAAAGATTCAAGTTTCGCAAGTAACCTCCGGTCCCCGAAGGGGGCCAACTTTCAATAACCGCTGGTGGAATGACCGAAGGTCATGGAACCTGCGGACAACCAATAGTAGGGAGAAAGCGTCCCCAAAGGGGGCGAACCTCATCCAGTCTTGCTCCTGTTCGCCCCCTTCGGGGACGATAAGAGAGTATCTGTCACTATCCGCAGGTTCCATTCCCTTCGGTCATTCCACCCGCGGTTATTCACATTCGCCCCCTTCGGGGACGGTAGAATGCTACTTGCGAAACTTCAGTAAAAGAGGGATAAGTCCTGCAGAGGCTCCCTGCATGAATAAAAGAAATACGATATGAGGAATTTTATACACAAGAAGAAAATCGCCCTGGGCACAGGTTTCTGCAGCATCGCATGCATGATGATGCTGGGAGCTTGCGACACCGTATTCGACGTGCACCCCTACGACGTGAGGGTGAAGGGAGATACGGACCTGAATGCCAAGAATATAAGGAAGATAGAAGAGACTGTGAAGAGCAAGGATACCATCCGGTTTGCCGTAATCAGCGACAGCCATCAATGGCTCGACGACCTGCAATCGGCGGTGAACGACATCAACCGGAGAAAAGACAGCATCGACTTCGTGATTCATTGCGGCGACATTTCAGACTTCGGTGCTACCAAGGAGATGATCTGGACTCGAGACAAGATGAAGAAACTCAAGATGCCATCGGTGGTGTTGCTGGGCAACCACGACTGTCTGGGAACCGGCAACCAGTCGTATGCGACAATCTTCGGCGACCCCGACTTCAGTTTCATCGCCGGAGGAGTGAAGTTCGTGTGCCTCAACACCAATGCCATCGAATACGACTACTCCCGTCCGGTGCCAAACTTCGACTTTATGGAGGCGGAGCGTTCTCGCGATTCGCTGAGTTTCAACCGCACCGTGGTATGCATGCATGCAGCTCCCTATTCAGAGCAGTTTAACAACAACGTGGCTAAGGTGTTCAACTATTACATCCACCAGTTCCCTCAGCTGCAGTTCTGCCTGGATGGTCATGGCCATCACACGCAGACGGAGGATTTGTATGGCGACGGCACCCTGTTCTACATGGCTAGCAGCTGCCATTTCCATGAGTATTATCTGTTTACCATCACTCCTAAAGGATACAAGTATGAGGTTATTAAATTTTAAGGCTATGAGAGATAAGATACTGAAAATAGGATTGTTATCCTGCCTGCTGATGGCAAGCGGGATGATGGAGGCGAAGGCCGAAGACAGGATATCGGAGGAGATGATGGCTGATTCGGAAGATACGGATTCCCTGACTCGCTACGACAGGCGAATCCTCCGCTATCGCAGGCATTGGGATGTGCTGATGCCTACGCAGTCGGTGATTCAAACCTGCGGCAACATGGGTATCATCTCGGTGGGTATCGGCTGGGATTACGGAAAGAGGCGTCAGTGGGAAACGCATCTGCTCTTCGGCATCATCCCGAAATACGACTCGGATGCCGTGAAGTGTACGATTACGCTGAAGGAGAACTTCATTCCCTGGCGCAAGGATTGGGGCAAGGGATGGGAGTTTGAGCCACTGGAGTGCACGCTGTATCTGAACACGGTGCTGGGGCATGATTTCTGGACGAAGCAGCCTACGAAATACGAGAGCGGCTACTATCCGTTTTCAACGAGAGTGCGCCCGAACCTGGGTTTTGGCGAACGTTTCACCTATCATATCCCCAACAGCAGGCGCAAGCGTGTGAAGAGCATCACGATGTTCTATGAGTTGAGCACGAATGATATCTATTTCATGAGATTCTGGCGCAACGGCAACGCCAACTTCTGGGATGTGTTCGGGCTGTCGTTTGGAGCAAAGCTTCAGATTCTCTAGAGAGGGAGATATTCTATTCCCTCCACATAAGAAAAGGCTATAATATTTCATTAATGAAGAAAAAAGAGAAGGAAAAAGATATGGAAACAGAGGAGATTATCAGCAAGTTGGAGGCGAAGGGCATCAAGCCCACCTCCAACCGGATTTTGGTGATGAAGGCCTTGGCGAGCGGAGAGAATCCGCAGAGCCTGAAGGATTTGGAGCAGAAGATGGTATCGATGGATAAGTCGAGCATCTTCCGAACCCTCACGCTATTTCTGGAGCATGATGCGGTGCATGCGTTCGAGGATGGCAGAGGGGTGCTGAACTATGAGTTATGCGAGGAGGATGGCGAATGTGATCATCATGATGGTCATATTCATTTTTATTGCGAATCGTGCCATCGTTCGTTTTGCATGGAGGATATTCATATCCCGAGTTTCGAGTTGCCTGAGGGTTTCTACCCCCACTCCATCTCGTTCGTCATCAAGGGGGAATGTCCTGAGTGCAGGAAGAAGCATCGCTGAAAGCAATGCTTGTTACAACAAGAAAAAGCTCCGAAGAAAAATGATTTTCTTCGGAGCTTTTCTATGTACACCCTTAGGGATTCGAACCCTAGACCCACTGATTAAGAGTCAGTTGCTCTACCAACTGAGCTAAGGGTGCATCTGTTAAGCAGTTGAGGTATTTCTCAAAAGCGGTTGCAAAGGTACTGCTTTTTTCTGAAACCACCAAATTTTTCGGCTATTTTTTTTCATTTTCCATTATTTTTTCTTCTTTTTCATACATTTTTAAGAGAAAAAATGTACCTTTGCACCCACTTATACATTATTAATATGAACGGAATATATACAATCCTGCTCCTCTTGCTGAGCAACATCTTCATGACGCTGGCATGGTACGGACATCTGAAACTGCAGCAGACGGGCGTAAGCAGCCACTGGCCACTCATCGGAGTCATCGCATTCAGTTGGGCCATCGCCTTCTTCGAATACTGCTGTCAGGTACCTGCCAACCGAATCGGATTCATCGATAATGGCGGTCCCTTCAACCTGGTTCAGCTCAAGGTGATTCAAGAGTGCGTGTCGCTCATCGTCTTCGCCATCATCGCCAACATCCTCTTCCAGGGACAGGGCTTACATTGGAACCACTTTGCGGCATTCGTCTGCCTCATCGCTGCCGTATATTTCGTCTTCATGAAATAGAATCATGCTTTTATAACAACATAAAATAAACAAAAACATCAACCGACAATGGAAAAGAAATTACGTGTCGCTTCCCTCTGCGTGCAGGGAGGCTATGAGCCAAAGAATGGAGAGCCGATAGAAGTGCCTATCATTCAGAGTACTACATTCAAATATGACAACTCTGAGGAGATGGCGATGCTCTTCGACCTGAAGAAGGAGGGATATTTCTATACCCGACTCCAGAACCCTACAAACGACGCCGTGGCTAAGAAAATAGCTCAGCTCGAAGGTGGCGTGGGTGCCGTATTGACTTCTAGCGGACAGGCTGCCAACTTCTACGCCGTGTTCAACATCTGCGAGGCGGGCGACCACATCGTTACCTCTAACGAGATTTACGGCGGCACCTTCAACCTCTTCGGTGTTACCCTGAAGAAGCTGGGCATCGAGTGCACCTTCGTAAACCCTAATGCCAGCGAGGAGGAGATTCAGAAGGCTTTCCGCCCTAACACCAAGGTGGTGTTTGGCGAAACCATCAGCAACCCTGGCTGCGCTGTGCTCGACATCGAGAAGTTTGCCCGCATCGCCCATAAGAACGGGGTGCCTCTCATCGTGGACAACACCTTTGCAACTCCAATCAACTGTCGTCCATTTGAATGGGGTGCCGACATCGTGACCCACTCTACCACCAAGTATATGGATGGCACCGCTTCGCAGGTAGGCGGCGTGGTTGTGGATAGCGGCAACTTCGACTGGATGGCGAATGCCGAGAAATTCCCTGGTCTCTGCACTCCGGACGAGAGCTACCACGGATTGACTTACGTGAAGGCCTTCGGCAAGATGGGTTACACCACCAAGCTGGTGGCTCAGCTGATGCGCGACCTGGGTTCCATCCCAGCGCCAATGAACTCGTTTATCCTCAACCTGGGTCTGCAGAGTCTGCACCTGCGCATGCGCCAGCATTGCGAGAATGCGCAGAAGGTGGCTGAGTTCCTGCAGAACGACGACCGCGTGGCTTGGGTTCACTATAGCGGACTGAAGGGAGATGAGTATTATGACCTAGCCCAGAAGTATATGCCTCATGGCACCTGCGGCGTCATCGCCTTCGGATTGAAGGGCGACCGCGAGACTGCCATCAAGTTTATGGATTCTTTGGATATGATCAACATCGTGACCCATGTGGCTGATGCCCGCACCTGCGTGCTCCACCCTGCGAGCCACACCCATCGCCAGCTTTCTGACGAGCAGTTGAAGGAAGCAGGTGTTGCACCAGACTTGATTCGATTGTCAGTAGGTATCGAGGATGTAGAGGATATCCTGGATGATATCAAGCAGGCATTGGATAAAATATAAAAAGAAGGAGTTAAAGGAGTTAAGGAGTTAAAGGAGTTAAGACGTATGCCTTGTTAGTTTAAAAACTACGCCAAAAAGACTATTGTCTTAACTCCTTAACTCCTTTAACTCCCTATTATGATTTACACCAATTTATAAATCTCGCTAGGCGTCTTTCTCCTCAGCACTTCGAGTTCGAAGTCCTTGCCGGCAACGATGCCCTTGCTTCTGAGAATCTGCTCCACGGTTTTTCTTGCCAACTCGGGATGATTGTTTTCCTCGCTGAGATGGCAGAGCCATACATGGCGGAGATTGGGAGAGGCATAATCGGCAAGCGCCTGTCCGCACGCCACATTACTCAGGTGACCATTCGGCCCCAGGATGCGATCCTTGAGATACTGCGGATACGGACCCTTCTGGAGCATCTCCTCGCTGTGGTTCGCCTCTATCACCAGATAGTTGGAGCGCCCGATGAAATCGTGCATCTCCTCGGTGATGTGGCCCACATCGGTGATGAGGCAGAACGTCACCCCCTCACACTCCACGAAATAGCCCACGTTGTCGGTGCTGTCGTGGGGAACCCCGAACGGAGTAATCTTGAACTCGCCCACATTCAGCGGCACACTCTTCTCGATGACGTGCACATGATTGGGCGCAATTTTCTTTCGGACGCAGTAGTTGCGCTCGATACCTACATGAACTTTACGGGTTGTATATACTGGCAGATGATAGTCGGAGCTGAGGCTTCCCACCGACTTCACATGGTCGGCATGGTCGTGCGTGACGAAGATGTGGTGCACATCCTCAAATCGCAATCCATAGTTATGGAAATGCTTTTTCAGCGTTCTGATACCCACTCCAACATCTATCAGTATCGAATCCGTCTCAGTGTAAAGATAGTAACTGTTGCCGCTACTTCCACTGCCAAAGGATATGAATCTAAGCATTTTTATTGTTATTTACCTGCAAAGTTAACAAAAAAGATTCTTATTACAAAGTTTTTTATTATCTTTGTGCGCAAAATAAGCAAATAAATAGATATTTTAAGAAATAGAAAACATGATGAAGAAATCGATATTAGGCATGGGAATCGCCGTAGCAGCCCTAGCAACAAGTCTTTACGGGCTTACGGGCTGCCAAAGTCACGAAGGCGACGATAATCAGTTGGAGGCAGATGTTGACTCGTTTGCCACCTACTACTTCAACTGGCATTTCCCGAAAACCCTGAAGTATTGCACCCGCAGTTCGGAACCCTGGCTGCGCTATGCTGCCAGCAACGTGCACAAGGCGGATGTGGAAAGGCTGAGGGCGAAGGAGGAGGATGCCACGGTGGAGATCAACGACATCACTTTCGGCGATGACGGGGTGACTGCCACTGCCAGCATCACCGTGCGCAACTTCCTTCAGATGGATAGCATCGGGCAGGAAGCCCACCTCGTGGACGAGGCGGAGTTCCAGTTGCCGATGAGTATGGAGAATAATGCTTGGAAAATCAAACTGGAGAAATTGCCTTGAAAAAGTTAGGAGTTTCTGCAAGCATCAATACTAAAAGATGCTCTACTGAAACTCCTAACCTTTGCTATTAACTATTAACTTTAAACTATTAACTAGCTTTAGAACGGCAATCCTACCGCGAAGTGGAAAGCGAAGTCGCGACTGAGCTTTGGATGAATGATCGCCCAATGCTCATCCCCACTCTCGTAGGCAGGATTGATTGCCTTCATACCCATGTCGAAACGCAGGATGAAGTAATCGAAATTCAATCGGATACCCATACCATACGCCGCAGCTATCTGCTTATAGAATTTGTCTATCTTAAACTGACCGTTCGGCTGGTCGGCATAGTTGCGAAGCGTCCAGATGTTACCCGCATCCACAAACAGGGCACCCTCGAACTTCCAGAAGAGCGAGGTTCGATACTCGGCATTCAGGTCGAACTTCAGGTCACCCGTCTGGTTGATGAAGTCGATGCGCCCGTCATTGCCCTTGTATCCGCCAGGTCCCAGTTCTCTTACTCCCCAACCTCTCACCGAGTTGGCTCCGCCCGAGAAATATCGCTTCTCGAAAGGCAGCACGGTGCTGTTGCCGTAAGGATAAGCCACTCCCAGGTCGGCATGCAGCGCCAGGGCATTGCGGTCGTCGAAACGGATGAGGTGGGTATAGTCGAAATCAAACTTGGCATACTGTGCATAGGCGATGTTGAGAAAGGTGCGCTGCCCCTGCGCATTAATCTTGAATCCCAGGGTATTGGAGAATCCGCTGAGCAGATTTCCGGCAGACTCCACATTGAGTCGGATGGCATCCACCCCATCACTATACGTGAGTCCGAATCCCATCTTCATGATGAAGAGGTCTTCGTAGTTATATCGCAGGATGGCGTTTCTATTGTCCACATCATCCAGATAATCGCGCTTGAATGTCTCTGATATCCAAGGCATATACACATAGTTGAGGTCGAGCAGGTCGAATCGCCAGGCAAGATGATGGCGAGGCTCAGTCCAGCGGTAGCGCCACGCCGTGGAGAACACGCGGCGATGGAATTCCGGACGGTTCTGAAGGTCCCAGCTCACGGAGAGCTCGCTGTTGGCTGTCTGTCTCTTTCTGAAACTGCTCGAAAGGAAGGGTGCCATGAATCTCGGGAACACCACCTTTCCTTCTACGGAATACTCCTGATAGTTCTGGTCCTGATAGCCCTCCAGTCCGGTGATTGCCTCGTAGGCTCCACGCAACTGGATGCTCAACTGCTCGCTACCCCTGAAGAGGTTTCTGTTGGTATAGGTGAGCGAAGCCGCCGCACCCAAGTCGCCTGCCGTATTGGTTCCTTCCGGCTGGAAGGAGATGGCAGATGGCTTGTTGGTGCTGATTTGGATATGGCAGTCGAGAAGCCGGTTCATCGTACTATCCGATGGAATCTCCGATGTACTAACCGATGCGCTATCAATTTCATTACCAGCCACTTCACTGAATCTGATATTGGTATACTTCACAGCCTGCAATCGGGCGAAGTTATTGTAGGTTCGCTGCAGGGCAGAGGCACTGTAGGGCTTTCCCTCCTCCAGGGCGGTGGCGTTGAGCAGCACACGATGGCGCAGATGGATGCGGTCGCTGTCGTTGCTCAGATAGCTGATGTTGCGAATCTCGTAACGGGGATGGTCGGTTTCGGGTGCATTGCTGCTAGCCTTATACTTCAGCAGGTTCAGGGTCACGGCAATGTCTTTCTGTCCGGCGATGGTGTCGGCAGAAAACTGTATGAAGTCTTTATTGAAACGGAAGTATCCATCGTCGAGCAGTCGATTGGCGATGCGTTTGCGCTCGGCATCCAGGGCATCCACGGTAAATCTCATGCCCGGCTTGATTTTCTGGTTTTCAGGATTATCGAGTTTCAGAATCTGCTCGATGTTCTTATCCTCTATGTCATATTCCACCTTGCCGATATGGAATGGCTCGCCGGGATGTAACAGATAGGTTACATCCACCTTTGGTGCCTTTTTCCGGCTCTTGTTCGCAGGCTGGTTCTCCTTACCATTCGTACCCGTTTCATTTTCCGAACCATTTTCGGCGATGCTATCCGTCTTTTCCTGTCCGTGGATAGTAGTCTGCAGCGTTACTCCTGCATGCAGGAATCCCTGGTTCTGCATGGCAGTGAGCAGGTCGCGGCAGGAGAGCTGTGCCTGCAGGGTATCATACACCACAGGCTTCTTGCTGAACGGGTTATGGAATAGCGAGAAGAGTTTAGGCTTCTCTTTCTGGCGCACATACTGTTTGAGCGCCCCTGCATCATACGCTGCAGAGTCGCTCTTCACTTCCACCTTATTTAATATATACTCCCCTTCCTGCACGTATTTGCTGGCCGAGCAGCCTGCAAGCATCATTGGCAGGGCGAGTATTGAAATCTTCTGTACTTTCAAAATTTTTATCTATTCTTTTCTTTCTTATTGAAGTTTCGCAAGTAACCTCCGGTCCCCGAAGGGGGCCAACTTTCAATAACCGCTGGTGGAATGACCGAAGGTCATGAAACCTGCGGACAAGCATCAGGAGGTAGAAATCGTCCCCAAAGGGGGCGAACCACATCCAGTTTTGCTCCTGTTCGCCCCCTTCGGGGACGATTAGAGAGAGTGTCAGCTATCCGCAGGTTCCATGACCTTCGGTCATTCCACCCGCGGTTATTCACATTCGCCCCCTTCGGGGACGGCAGGATGCTACTTGCGAAACTTGAATTTCTTATAATCATCAGACAAATCATTTGGGCATTGAAAACCTACCTCCAAGGCCTTCACCTCAGGGGATATATAGAACTTGCCCTCATAGTATGTTTTATTATCTAAAGCAATTGTATTCATGTCGAAATTTCCTTACATCACAAAATCTGCCATCTGTTTAATTTCTTCATAAGAAGCACGAATTCTTTCTTTCTCTTCTTTTGAAGCTGGCTTCACGTTTTCTATATTTGCCAAGAATCTCTTGGCGTCATCCCCGTAAAGAATTGGGGTTTCTCTAATTGGTCGTGCCATAATCTTTCCTCCATACTTTATTTGTTATTTATTTGAATATTCAAACATATCAAGTCAGAATATCACCTTATCAAATGCAAAAGTATGCTTTTTTTATTAAACTACCAAAGGTTTTAAGAAAAATATTTTGTATTGTCTGCTTTTTATGTTATCTTTGCATCCATTAATGACAATAAACGACAATAAATGATTAGCAAGAATAAGATCAAGTACATTCGTTCGCTCGAACTGAAGAAGAATAGAAACAAGGAGGGAAAGTTCGTGGCTGAAGGGTTCAAGGTGGTGGATGACCTGCTCGCCCTGCAACCTGCCGACCTCATTGTGGCCACCAGCGAATGGCTGAAGGGAAAGCATCTGGCAGCCCAGACAGAGGTGATTGAAGTAACCGAAGAGGAACTGAAGAAGGTGAGCTTCCTGCAGCATCCGCAGCAGGTGCTGGCTGTGTTCAAGCAGGATGCCGGATGCAATAAGCAGGATGCCGGATGCAATAAGCAGGATGCCGGATGCAGTAAGCAGGATTGCTGCAATAAGCAGGATTCCAACAACTCTCAGGAAGAGGCGGAGGAAAAGAACTTCGGCTTTTCCAATATCAACACCAGCGAACTGAATCTCGCCCTGGATGGCGTGCAGGACCCGGGAAACCTGGGCACCATCATCCGCATAGCCGACTGGTTTGGCATCACCCACATCTATTGCAGTCAGGACACAGCCGACGTTTATAACCCCAAGGTGGTGCAGGCCACCATGGGCAGCATAGCCAGGGTGAAGGTGGAATACGGCAACCTGCTGGGACTGGTGGAGTCTTTGCCAGCAGATGTACCCGTATACGGAACCCTGCTCGATGGCGACAACATCTATCAGCAGCAGCTGGAAAACCGGGGACTCATCGTGATGGGAAACGAGGGAAAAGGCATCTCGCCAGCTCTTACCAAGAAGGTGAACAGAAGACTGCTCATCCCGAACTTCCCGGAAGGAAGAGCCACTGCCGACAGTCTGAACGTGGCCATCGCCACCGCCATCACCTGCTCTGAATTCAGAAGAAACTTTTAAATAGCAAGAAATAGTAAGTAGTATAAAATCATTATAGCTATGAAAGTAAATGAATTATTTAAGCAGCGCAGCATAACTGCTTGTATGCGAGCATCCTACTACGCCATGACGGCCGACCCGAAATCGTTCGTCAAGCAAACATGGATTACTCAGGTGCCCTTCGCCATATTGCTGGCTATCGTGCTCTACTTTCTCCTCCCCAACAAGTCGCTTCACGACTGGGGAGAAATGAATCCGATGGCTTCGTTCATTCTGCAAACCATCATTTACGCAGCCACCCTGATAATGGCAGTGGTATCGTTCTGGCATCTGCTGCCACGCAAGCAACTCTCTGCCAACAAAGGCGAGAAGCGAAAGAAGGGACAGTGGGTGCTCCGCATCCTTCGCCATCTGGGAGGTTTCCTCATGACCTGTTTTCTGGGCATCATGATTGTGTGCATCGCTACCTTCATCGCAGCCCTGCCATCCATCATCCTCATCATCGCCCAGCTCTACTCGCAGCTGGGAGCACTGGAAGGCGATCCACTCGGTGTGCCGGGCTATTTCACCCCACTCCTCTTTGTGGTCTTCATCATCACCTTCCTGCTCATCCTCTATGCCCTGAGCTGGCTCGGCATCTCGCTGGCCTACCAATACGGTTCGTACCAGGTGATAGATGCTGAGAGAAAGAAGCAGAAGGAAAGCGAAAAGATGGGATTGCAGCAGACGGCAACCGCAGAAATAGAAAAATATTAATCATATTAACATATTTATTTTAAAAAGAGACATGAAACAGACTAGATTACTCTTCATCGACCGCGATGGAACTCTGATTCAGGAACCAGAGGATGAGCAGATTGACAGCTTCGAGAAGCTGGTATTTACCAAGGGCGTATTCCGCAACCTTGCCTTCATTGCCCAGCACACCGACTACGAGTTGGTGATGGTGAGCAACCAGGACGGCTTGGGCACCGACTCCTTTCCGGAAGACACCTTCTGGCCTGTACACAATTTCATCATCCAGACCCTGGAGAGCGAGGGCATCCACTTCAGCAAGCAGCACATCGACCGCCACTTCCCGGAGGATAATTCGCCAATGAGAAAGCCGGGCACGGGCATGCTGACCGAATACATCGGCAACCCAGCATACGATATGGCAAACAGTTATGTAATCGGCGACCGTGAGACGGATGCCCAGCTTGCCGAAAACCTGGGTTGCAAGAGTCTGATTCTCGGAAAGGATGGTATGGACTGGGATAAGATAGCCGAGATTCTCTTTGCCGGCGACCGCATTGCAGAGGTGAAGCGCACCACCAAGGAGACGGATATCTACATTAAGGTAAATCTCGATGGCAGTGGCAAATGCGATATTTCAACCGGTCTTGGTTTCTTCGACCACATGCTGGAGCAGATAGGCAAGCACGGCATGATGGACCTCACCATCCACACCAAGGGCGACCTCTATGTGGATGAACATCACACCATTGAAGATACGGGTATTGCCTTGGGCGAATGCCTGCTGCAGGCGCTGGGCGACAAGCGTGGCATCGAAAGATACGGCTACAGTCTACCGATGGATGATTGTCTCTGCCAGGTGGCATTGGATTTCGGTGGCCGTCCATGGCTGATCTGGGATGCAGAGTTCCACAGAGAGAAGGTGGGCGAAATGCCAACCGAGATGTTCAAGCATTTCTTCAAGAGTCTGAGTGATGCGGCAAAGATGAACCTCAACATCAAGGCTGAGGGCGAGAACGAGCATCACAAGATAGAAGGCATCTTCAAAGCGCTTGCCCGCTCGCTGAAAATGGCGGTGAAGAGAGACATCTATCACTTCGAGCTTCCTAGCTCTAAGGGAATGCTGTAAGGAGTTTATAGTTAAGAGTTTATAGTTAAGAGTTTATAGTTAAGAGTTTATAGTTTATAGATGACTGTTGCTATAAACTATAAACTATAAACTCTTAACTGTAAACTATTATTAGAACTTTGTCATGAACTCCACAACAATCTTATCCTTTTCTGAAGTCTTGGCAATGCCACCTTTGCGATAGAAATACTTCTCGTAGTTGATACGGATATCCGAGATGAATGGCTTGGCAAGGCTCAAGGTTACACCGCCAGTAACACGATGGCGCTTGTAATCATTGATCTTCAAGGCACCGAGTTCGGTATCAGAACCGCCATATCGGGTACCATCGCTGTGGTCGCTCATGAAATCATATCTTGCCAATGGCGAAACCTTCCTGATGATGCTCTTCTGATTGCGAACCGGAATGTCATAGCATACGAATCCATCGAAAGCATGCACATCGTGGAAGGCATCCTTGCTATAATGCTTGTAGAGATACTCAGCCTCAGCAATGAAACCACCCTTGTGGAAGGTGATACCGCCATCATACATCGTTACCGTAATATCAGATGGCTTGATCTTCTGGGTGCTCAACACCAGGTTCACATTCGGAAAGAGGAACTGAGCCTTGGCAGAATAGTTGATGCCCTTGGTCCAGTAATCCTTCTGGTTGGTCAAGCCCGAACCGTTGAAGATACCGGCATTCACCACGATAGGGAAACCTACATTCCAGGTGTATCCGATTTCAGCACCCACGTCGCGCACGTTACCCACCTGCTTGGCGATAAACGAACGGTTGGCGAAGTACTGCTGATGAGGAGAACGGTGAGCGTCAATGGTGAATGGCACACGCTCTTGACCGATGGTGAACTGCAGGGTCTTCCAAGGCTTGATGCGTGTATAGGCATCGAGCATCTTGATCTTACCCTCGTCGCAGAGGTCGATTTCCGCCTTGTAGCTTACCTGAGGTGTTACATTGCCAGCCACGTTGATGCGGGCTGTACGCACCTCGAATCGTCCCTCCCCCTCTTCGGTCTGGTACTCATACTTGGAGCGGATGGTTCCACCAATTTTCATGGTCTTGGTGAATTCCTCGATGCCCTTCTCCAAAGAGCTGTTCCCTGAATTCTGGGCATTCATTCCCATCGACACCAGCGTGAGTGCCATCAACAAATACGTTTTCTTCTTCATTTCTTACCTTATTATATATACACGTAAATCTGATTTTCTTTATTCCGAATGAAATCTTTTCCTACTGATGCAGAAAGACATCTTCTTCATTTCGACTGCAAAGGTAAGGAGAAGATATTTCTACCGTAAAACATAAGTATTACAAAGATGTTACATCACACATTTGTAACACCCGTAATGCTTCTGTAATATCAGTAATATCGTTGTAACTTCATCGTCACAAACACGTAATCGCTTTTTCTTTCCCATCTGAAAATATCACCGTATCTTTGCAGCCGAAAAGAAACATTAATTTATTAATACAGGATGAAGGAAAATAAGAAAGCAATCTTGGAGATTCTTAAGAAGAGCTCCAAGAAAGACGGTAAATTTGAGAACTTGGTGCTCAATCTCGCTTTGCAGAAGATTGACAGCGACAATTTTGAATTCGATGGCGATGCAGTTTACACCAACGACAAGAAGCGCTTGGTTTATTGCATGAGCCAGGAGGCTAGCTTTGCCATTCCAGAGGGAGTGGAGATTATCGGCGAGATGGCGTTCCGCGGCAAGAAGACCCTCAAGAACATCATCATCGCCAACAGCGTGAAGGAAATTGAGCACGATGCTTTCTACGATTGTGATGAATTGGATAACGTTTATGTACCTGCGGGCGTAAAGGTGGTTAAGAGCTACGCCTTTGCAGAGTGCGACAAGTTGAAGAAGATTACCTTTGCAGGTACTCCTAACAAGCTGAGCCGTCATGCCTTTGACGACTGCGACCAGCTGCACGACATCATCGTGCCTGTAGGCAGCAGCAAGTTCTTCCGCAAGGAACTCCACTTTATCGATGGAGACACCGACTATTTGGTTTTAGAGGATTCTAAGAAGAAGGCTGAAAAGAAAGCTGAAAAAGTAAAATAACTCACGAAACTTTCGAATGTGGTTCAAGAACGGGCTGAAAGCCCAAAAGCTCCTAGCCCAGGGCAACGCCCTGGGGATAATAGCAGTCAACAAGGCGCCCTGTAAGGGCAAAAGCTTTGTTTATTGCTTGGTCCTTTGAAAGCTTTTGCCCTTACAGGGCGCAGGTTTACGTCCATGAAATACCCAGGGCGATGCCCTGGGCTAGGAGCTTCTGCCCTTTCAGGGCGTGTGGGGGCGTACATACGAAAGTTCAATAACTCAAAAAAAATAGACTAAGGGAAATCATGACTAAAGAAGATATGATGAAGAAAGCTTATGTAGAACGCGACATCAGTTGGATGTACTTCAACCATCGCATTCTGCAGGAGGCAGAGAAAGAGTATGTGCCATTGTTGGAGCGCCTCTCTTTCCTCGGTATTTACTCCAACAACCTCGACGAGTTCTTCCGTGTTCGTGTAGCATCGCTCAACCGTATGCTCGACCAGAAACTCGACAAGGATACCGAACAGCAGATTAAGAAATCTCTTAAAACGATCAATAAGCTCAATGAATCTTATTCGAAAGAATACACTGAAGCGGTGGATACAGTTTTCCGCGAACTTGAAGTACACAAGGTTCGCCTGCTCACCGAAGACCTGCTCAACGACGAGCAGAAGGAGTTCCTCACGCAGTTCTTCTACGACAAGCTCAATGGTTCTGTCAACCCTATCTGGCTCAACGAGATAGACGACCTCTCCACACTGGAGGACAACCGCATCTACCTAGCCGTAGAAAAGGCTGAGGATGACAAGAAGAAGAAATATGCCGTAGTTAAGGTACCGGATAGAGTTTATGGACGCTGGGTAAAGGTGCCGGCAAGCACTGGTTTCGACAACATCATGTATCTAGACGATGTAATCAGATACTGTCTGCCACTGGTATTCCTCGGTTTCAAGAAGAGCACCTACCGTGCCTTCAGTTTCAAGTTTACCAAGGATGCCGAGATGGAGATGGACAATGATGCCGACTTCGGAACCATGGAGAAGATAGCCCTGGGTGTAAGCAGCCGCAAGAAGGGTGAAGCCGTGCGCGTTATCTACGACCAGGAGATGCCGAAGGAACTTCAGAAGAAGCTGCGTGAGCGATTGAACACCAAGGAGTTGGATGCTTCTCTGGCTGGCGGAAGATACCAGAACCACAAGGATCTGATGTCGTTCCCTGATTGCGGCCACAAGGAACTGAAGTACGAAAAATGGGCTCCTATCATGAAACCGGAATTCCTCTCAAACGAGAGCATCCTCGACCAGATTCGTGAGAAAGACCGTTTTATCCACGTACCCTATCATAGCTTCAACGGCTACATCCGTGTGCTCCGTGAGGCTGCTACCAAGCCCGAGGTGAAGGCTATCAAGACCACCCTCTATCGCCTGGCCAAGGATTCAAAGGTAGTGAAGGCACTCATCACTGCTGCCCGCAACGGCAAGAAGGTAACTGCCGTGGTAGAGCTTCTGGCACGTTTCGACGAGGAGAGCAACATCAAGTGGAGCAAGCGCATGCAGGAAGAGGGCGTGAACGTAATCTTCGGTGTAGAAGGACTGAAGATTCACTCCAAGCTGCTCTATATCGAGTCAAAGAAGGGCAACATCGCCTGCGTGGGAACCGGAAACTTCCACGAGGGCAATGCCAAGATCTATACCGACTATCTGATGATGACCGCCCGTACTAAGCTGGTAAACGAGGTGGCTAAGGTATTCGATTTCATCGACCGCCCATTCTCACCATTCCGCTTCAACGAGCTCCTCGTATCTCCTAACTCCATGAAGAGCCGCATCCTGCGCATGCTCGACACCGAAATCAAGAATGCCAACGAGGGCAAGGAGGCTTGGGTGAAGATGAAGATCAACCACATCACCGATACCGATATGGTAACCAAGCTCTATCAGGCGTCAAAGGCTGGCGTGAAGATAGACATCGTAATCCGCGGCAACTGTTCGCTGGTGCCAGGCATCACCAAGCTCAGCGACAACATCCGCTGCGTGGGCATCATCGACCGCTATCTGGAGCACAGCCGCATCCTCATCTTTGCCAACGGAGGCAAGCCAAGATACTTCATCGGTTCTGCCGACTGGATGCCTAGAAACCTCATCAACCGCATCGAGGTACTCACCCCGGTATATGACGAGGATATGCAGGCAGACCTGCTCCGCACCATCTCCTACGGTATGAGAGATACGATGAACGGCAGAGTGGTAGATGGCAAGGGCGGCAAGGAGTTTGTGGAAGGCGAACCATTCCGCAGTCAGGAAGAACTTTATAAAGCATATAAATAACAAAGCATATAAATAATGATGAATTTAGCATCCATTGATATCGGCTCCAACGGAGCCCGACTCCTCATCAAGCGCTTCGATCCCGAGGCAATCCGAGAGGAAGACCGCATCAAGAAACTCATGTTCATCCGCATCCCATTGCGATTGGGCAAGGATGTCTTCACCCTGGGAAAGGTTTCCAAGGAGCGTGAGAAGATGATGCTCCACATGATGAAGGGCTTCAAGCAATTCATGAAACTCAATGACGTAGAGGCATTTCGCGCCTGTGCCACTTCAGCCATGCGCGATGCCGAGAACGGCAAGAAGGTGCTCAAGAAGATAGAGAAGCAGACCGGCATCAAACTCGAAATCATCAAGGGTCAGGAGGAGGCACAGCTCCTCTACAACAACCTGGTAGAGAAAACAGACTCCAACGAGGGCAGCTTTGCCTACATCGATGTGGGCGGTGGTTCCACGGAGGTGAGCATCATCCACGATGGTGTTCTCGCCGAGAGCTATTCCTACAACATGGGTACCCTGAGAATGCTGAGCGGCAAGGTGACTGCCGAAACCGAAAAGCTCTTTAAGGAGAACCTGACGAGATATGCCGAGCAATACGGCGACATCAGGATCATCGGTTCGGGTGGCAACATCAACAAGTTGAACAAACTGGCGCGCCACAGCAAGCAGGATACCAAGAACCTGACGCTTGCCGAGCTGAAGCGCCTCTACTCGATGATGCAGCCCCTGAGCATCGAGGAGCGCGAGATTTCCTTCTCTCTGAAGGAAGACCGTGCCGACGTCATCATTCCTGCCGCTGAAATCTTCCTCAAGGCATGCGAATACCTGAAGTGTGAAAGCATCATGGTGCCCAACATCTCGCTCGCCGACTCCATCGTGGATGGACTCTACGAGAAGATGATGGCAAAAAAAGAGGAATAAACCACTTCATCCACAAATAAAATAAAAGATATGTCTATATCTCAAATTTTTATGCTATCTTTGCACGGAAATGTGCGAAGGTAGCATTTTTTTTGTTTACCTTTCGCCTCTTCTTGCGTCATACACATAAAAAGGAACAAATGGAAGAAACAGAATTTGAACATATCGCCCAGGAAATGCGCCCCAGGTTGACGGCACATTGTCAACGCTATCTCTCGGCAGGAACCCTTGCCGAAGAAGCCGACGACATCGTGCAGGAAACCCTGGTGAAGCTCTGGAAGATGCGCGACAAGCTCTCGGAATACCAGAGCATCGAGGCCCTAGGTATGACGATAGCCAGGAATCTCTGCATCGACCATCTGAGACGCAACAAAGCCCAGACGGCATCGCTGGAACAGATGAAGCATCCCGCAGAAATCTGTACGGCAACCGAGCGTACCGACCAGACCATCATCGGCGAAGATACGCAAAGGCGACTCAACAGGGCGATGGACAGGCTTCCGGATACGCAGAGAAGAATGCTGCTATTGAGGAGCGAGGGAAAGAGCCTCGATGAGATTGCCGAAATCTGTGGAGCCAACAAGACGAGCACCAAGACGATGATTTCTGCAGCAAGAAGATCATTGCTGAAAATGATGAAGTCATAAACTCTAAAAATGAAAGAAATGAAGAAACTAGAAGATATAACCTATCGCCATGAGCTGATAGAACGCTACCTCGATGCTGATACCAGCGTGGAGGAAGAACAGGCATTGGCTGATTTCTATCGCCATTGCGAGAATAAGGATTTAACGGATGAGGATCTCGACATCAGAAACCTGATGCTGGGAATGGAGAACTATACTCCGAATTTCCATCAAACAGAAATGGAAATGATGGAAGAATTGGACGGAAAAGAAGAGATGAAAGAACTGGACAGAAAAGAAGAAGAAGCTGATGGACAGCCGCAAATGAAAGAGATGTCCCTTGCAGCTTCAAAAAACCACGAAACAAGATGGGTACGCCTCTCTGCGATACTTCTCGCTACAGCAATGCTGGCAGGACTCATCTTCCTGCTCTTCCCTATCAAGGATTATTTCTCATCCTCTTCTGAACAACAACCTGGCCTTGCCAACCTGGTTTCTACAGAGCAGGTGGTTCGCTCGCAGCCATCTTCCGAGGATGAAGACGGGAACCTGAATGCGTACGAAAAGATGGAACGTGCCGACTCCCTCTTCCTGGCAGCAACCCGGGATATCGTGACTCCGCAGGAAATGAAGTCAAGCAAGATTGCCCTTACCAAAAGAAAGGATATCGCAGAAAGAAGTGAGAACCATGCTGGGAAGACAGCAGAAAATACAGAAGAGACATCTTCTGGCAACCTAGAAAAGACTTCAGAAAATACGGGGAAGACATCAAGAAAAAATGAAAAGACTTCCGGCAATGCCGGGAAGACCTCTTCTGAAGCAGAAAGAAGCATTCATGAAGATTTCAATCAGATTTATGAAGTAGCCTCTGCCGCGCTGCCTTCTGCCGAGCAGCTGACCATCAACCGCCAAGGCAATAACATCGTTATCTCAACCCTGGACAACGAAGGCAACATGCAGCATTACACCATCAATATCGCAGAAACGCAAGATGGTAGCTATCAGCTACTTCCATTGGCACAATTAAACGAATGATAAAACATTTCACGCTGAATTATAAACATTTCACGCTTATGAAAAAGTATATTTTCACCATTGCATTTGCCCTGCTGGGCATAACCAGCAGTATGGCATCCAAGGCAGATACCCTGCGTATCTACAGCATCGACGGCGAGCGCATTCCAAATTTCACCGGCAAGGAACTCATCGGTAAAACCATCAAGAATTACCAGGTAAACACCAACGTCCTGCCGGCACCCAAAAGAGATGTGATAGAGATTCATATCATCACCACTACCACACCTCCTGTCGCCAAGCCAGCCCCTCACTATCTGATCAAGGGCAGAAAGCAGGAACTGACAGAAGAGGAATTCAACAAGATTTCTCCCAGCAAGATCAAAGCCATCGATGTTTTGAAAGAGGGCAGCAAAGCCATTCAGGCAGGAGGTCTGAAAGACGATGGCAGAAGCTACATCATCGTTACTCTGGAGAAATAACAGATAAGACGTACCCCTTTTTCTTCAGCGACTCAATCTTAATGGTCACATCATGCTGAAGAGCATGGCGAAGATACGTCATCTGCACATTCACAGCCAGGGAGTTGGCATAGCTTACGGTACCCCACACCGCCTCCTGTATCATCTC
>ENA-UERG01001263-UERG01001263.1-human-gut-metagenome-genome-assembly--contig:-NODE-1263-length-21794-cov-7.275268_pt1 | contig 21794 bp, 16 predicted proteins | sample MGYA00242954_ERZ507954 | MGnify/ENA primary metagenome ERZ507954 (study PRJEB26167, sample SAMN06115478) | human gut metagenome | host: Homo sapiens | place: China:Sichuan | collected 2015-01-21... | reverse complement strand
CGTGTTGCAAATAAGGCTGAAACATACGTTCCGGTAAAGAAACTCCATTTTGGATCATCGAAATCAAATTTTTCACAAGCGCTTCGGCAAACTCCCGAATAGGTACCTCAATGCAGCTCAGACACTGAAATGCCGGCGCAAAGTAAAGTTGTTCGTCGTAACCGATCACGGAAATATCCTCAGGAATCCGTAATCCATGTTCGAAAATTGAATTGATCGCGCCAATTCCGAATGAGGAAGACGCAATCAGAAGTGCGTCCGGCTTTTGAGGCAACAAGTTTTCCATGGCAATACGACCTGCCGCATTGGAGAAATATTCCGCTTCATAAACCAATTTTTCATTGTAGGCGATACCGATCCGCTCCAGTGTACGTCGATAGCTCTCTAAACGTTTGGCGTAAAGAGGAAACTTTTTTTTGTCGCCAATCACTAACGCAATACGGCGACAACCATGCGCCAACAAATGTTCCAAACCGAGCCGAATTCCCGCCTCTGTGTCGAAGTCGCACCACGAAGTAGGTTTTGCATCGGTAAAATGAACGTCGAGTTGTTCAGAAAAAATTATGGGGAATTTCTTTGTTAATATAACAAGAGGTTCCAGTGCGATCACTGCAGGATTAAAACAGATCAACCCTGCAATTTTGAGGTTTTCGCAAAAGAAGCGCCAACGTTCTGTCCGCAAACTTTGCGATGGAAAAAACTGAACACTATAGCCAGCCTGATTTGCTGAGCGAATCAGATATTTTCCAATATCAGACATAAAAGGACTATATTCACTGTCTGTTTGATGACCATTCATCAAAACACCAATTACATCAGATGTTGAAGAAATTGCCGCCGTCGAAATTGAAGGCCTGCAGACAAATGATCCGCGACCACGTTCACGTCGCAACCACCCTTCTTCAACCAACTCCTGCAATGCTCTCGTAATCGTACAATAAGATGTTCCATGACGACGTAATAATTCATTTTGCGAGGGAAAACGGTCGCCAGGACGATACTTCTGGATATCGCGGCGCAGGACCTCTATCATACGAATATATTCTGGTATTATCGATTTTGCCATAGTTCTCTCCAGTTATTTATATTATACCGGAAAATATTGCAAATGCCAAGCTGAAAAGTTATTTGGATAAGACAGATAAGTTGTTTTTTTTGTGGACAGAGCTCAAGACTGAAAGAAGCTTTAGAAGTATAGCTATAAACGGGTTGGCTATAATGCGAAGTTCAATGGATTTTTTGCAAGCACACTTAACATTGCCCGTCCCGCCCTCCCGGGGAGGTATATTTTTTGTGGAATCATGTCTTACCGGATAACTAGACACTTACAATGATTTTACAAAAAAATAATCGATGATTCAGAGAAAAAGGTCTGGTCATTTTCCAACCGGCACGGAACGAACGATCGGGAAAGTTATTTCATAGGAGGCCGACGGCAAGGGGTAAAAAAATGTCCTTACCGACGGGCTTCGCTTTTCTGCGCGGTTTTACACCGACCGTCCCGCCTGATCGCCTTCCAGCACTGCCTGGACTCCGTCTCCGATCTTGCGGGCATCCCCGACAATGACACAGGGCACCTGATGGCGTTCAGCCCAATCAGCAAACACCGGATTCGAAACCGCTCCCAAAGCCACCACGATTTGATCGGCACAAGCAGAATGCTCCACCCCACTCTCCCGTTCACGCCAATACACCCGCCGGGGGGCGACCCGCAGCAAATCAACGTTTTTCCAAACCGCAACCTGATTGTGCTGTAAACTTGCCAGCAGATAGTGACGGGTTGAATCGTAGAGTCCTCGTGCGACCGCGTGTCTGGCTAACAGCGTAACCCGAGCACCATGAACAGCCAGGTGCTCCGCCGTTTCCGCGCCCACCATACCCCCGCCGACCACGACGACCTCTTTGCCGTACTCGACCGTACCTCGAAGCAGATCAATTGCCGACACCACGTTCGGATGTGCTTCGATTCCCGAAACCGTCAGCGCTTTCGGCGTACTGCCGGTGGCACAGATCAAGATATCCGGTCGCAATTCCATCAATTGCCTCTCCGTCAACTCGCAATTGAGGCGAACGGTCACGCCTGCGGCTTCCAACCGATGCCGCAGGGCAATCAAAAACGACAGGAACACCTCTTTGCACGGAGGAATTGCGGCAAATCGCCACACCCCGCCCAGACTCTCTTCACGTTCGTACAAGATCACCGTATGTCCTCGCTCCGCCGCCGTAATCGCCGCCTGCATTCCGGCGATACCGCCTCCGACAACAATCACCCGACGCGGCGACGTTGCGCGCTCCTCTGCCTCCGGATTTTCTCTGCCGGTTCGAGGATTCACCAGACAGGAAACCGGCAACCCTCTGGTAATCCGCCCCAGGCACCCCTGATTACAGGAGATACAGGAAATGATCTCCCGCGTCCGGCCGGTACGGAGTTTTAATGGAAGCTCGGGATCAGCAATCGAAGCCCGGCCAAATGCGATCAGATCAGCCTGTTTTCGTCGTAATATCTGTTCCGCAACCTCCGGCGTATTGATCCGGTTGATGGCGACGACCGGAATCGTCAAGACCTCTTTCAGTCCGGCGGCGAGGTGAGCAAAACGCCCGACTGGACAATAGTAGGGAACTGAGTTTTCAAAACCACTTTTATACACGCTGCCCGAGGCGGTAATCACATCAACCCCCGCTTCCTGAAGCGCCAATGCAATTCGCTGCGAATCCGGCAGGCGTAACCCACCTTCGACGAATTCATCGACGCTCAACTTACAGCCGATGATCCAACCGGATGGAAATTCCGCACGAATCCGGCGGATGATTTCCAAGAGAAAACGACAACGATTCTCTTCTGTTCCCCCGTACTCATCCGTCCGTCGGTTGGAGAACGGGGAAAGAAACTGGTTTATCAGATATCCGTGTGCAGCATGCAGCTCCACCCCGTCGTAACCGGCAGCGTGAGCTCGACGGGCAGCCGCGACAAAACATGCGATCATCGCCTTGATCTCCATACGGCTCATTTCATGTGGCAATTCGCCGATCGTCGGATCAGGAATTGGCGATGGCGCGAGTGGCGTTTGTCCCGTCACACGCTGAGAAGCCTCCCGTCCGGCGTGATAAAGTTGAACCATGATCGCCGCACCATGGGCGTGAACTCGTTCAACCAGTTGTCGATGTTCTGGTAGCAATTCGTCATTCCAGATTCCCGGCAGGCATGGATAGCCGCACCCCTCGACAGAAACGGCATTATCTTCGGTCACCAACAGTGCGAAACCGCCGCGCGCCCGTTGTTCATAATAGCGGATATAACGCTCGGAAAGTGAACCGTCCGGATTGGCGTATTCGGTCAGCATCGCCGGAACTATCATACGGTTTTTGAGTTGCAGGTGTCCCAGCATCAGAGGTCTCAATAAATAAGAATCCATGGCATCCTCACGAATCAGGAAGAGTTATTGGTTAAATTCAGATATCGGTAGTATACGCGACAATCCTCTGGTTGTCAATCGGGAAAGTTATTTGCCTGTGACAGATAATCACTTTTTTGAAAATCAGTAGGTGTTTGTCCTGTTTTTCCATCCGGCATCAGACGTGTCCTTCTACTTCGTGCCGCCCTTCGACCGCATCGTCAAGGCGATGAACGACTACAACTTCCTCGGTCTGGTCTTCCTCTACCTCATCGTCTTCATGCTGGTCTACGGTGAAATTTCGCCGCGGAAGGAGGAGTACTGCCAGATCGACGCCAAGGCGGTCGACCTGACGCCGTGGAAACATGTCCGGCTGGCGGGCGCGCTGCTGCTGCTGGCGGTGCTGACGATCTACCTCTTCTTCGCCGACACGAGCGTCTGCTGGTGAAGTGAGGCGGGGCGATGGGTTCTCCGGCGGGAGCCCCGGAAGGGGATTCCGGGGCGTCGCGGAAGATCATCCATATCGACATGGATGCCTTCTTCGCGTCGATCGAGCAGCGGGACCGCCCCGAACTGCGCGGCCGCCCGGTGATCGTCGGCGGGGCGCCGGAGCATCGCGGGGTGGTTTCGACCTGCTCCTACGAGGCGCGGGCGTTCGGCGTTCACTCGGCGATGCCGACCCGGACGGCGTTCCGGCTCTGTCCGGAGGCGGTGCTGCTGCATCCGGACATCCGGAAGTACAAGCGGGTATCGGCGGAGATCCGCGCAATCTTCCACGAATACACCGATCTGGTGGAGCCGGTTTCGATCGACGAGGCCTATCTCGACGTGACGGAGAACAAGCGCGGCGAACGGTTCGCCACCCGGATCGCGCGGGAGATCCAGCGGGAGATCTTCCAGAAGACCCGCCTCACCGCGTCCGCCGGAGTCTCCTGCAATAAATTTCTGGCCAAGGTGGCCTCGGATCTACGCAAACCGGCGGGACTCACGGTGATCCGGCCGGAGGAGGCGGAGTCCTTCCTCGACGGAATGCCGATGGAGAAGTTCCACGGCATCGGCCGGGCGACCGCGGCGCGGCTGCTGGCGATGAATGTCCGCACCGGCCACGACCTGCGGCAGCTGGACCGCTCGACGCTGGCGGCGCACTTCGGCAAGGTCGGTGAATTCTACTACCGGATCGTCCGCGGCATCGACGACCGTCCGGTCGAGACGGAGGACGAGCCGAAATCGGTCGGCAAGGAGGTCACGCTGTCGGAGGACAGCACCGACCGGCGGCAGCTGCGGATCATGGTGCGCACGCTCTCCCACAAGGTCGCCCGGCTGCTGATCGGACGGGGACTGCTCGGGCGGACCGTCACGGTGAAGCTCCGTTTCGGCGACTTCCGCACGGTGACCCGTTCGCAGAGCTTCCCGGAACCGGTGCCGGACGGCGGCCGGCTCGGGGAGATCGCGCTGGAACTGGCGGAGAAGGGCGGGATGTATCAGCATCCGATCCGGCTGGTCGGGGTGACGGTGAGCAATTTTCTCTCCCCCGAGGAGCTGAACCGCCCGGTCCAGCTCGAATTCGAATTCTGAGGTTCCGGAAGTTTTTTCCCCTCTGCGGTTGACAAGCGGTTTCTTCTGCGCTATACTGAATAAAACCGCCCCGGAGACCGTCGGTCCGGTTTCCGGGGGAGCAAATAAGGAAAAAAGGAGGATGAAACCATGTTGAGAACCGTTCTTGCCGTCTGCTGCCTCGCCGCCGTATCTCTCATCGCGGATGCCGCCGACGCGGCGTTCAAGCCGCGCCTCGACCAGGTGTCGGTGAACGGAGAGCTGTTTTACAAGGCGGGCGAAAAGCTGGACCAGCCCCGCAAACTTGAGGTCACGCTGCCGGTGAAGGTCGAGTATGTTTTCACCAATGTCGGCGAAAAGAACGCGGATAAACCTCTGGCGGTCTTCGTCCACTTCACCCGCGACGGCAAAATCGCCGCCGGCGGCGATTTCAAGCCTTCGCCCGCGACCACCGACTGGGCGCCGGGCAAGCAGATGCGCTTCGTCCAGAGAGCCTACCTGGAAAAGCAGAAGGGCAGCGAACTCGCCGTTCTCATCGGGCTGTACGACGCCGCCGGCAAAGGCGGCCGTCTCCGGCTGGAGAACCCGGGGCTCGGCAAGGATCTCCGGCTGCCGCTCGGCACCCTGAAGGTCAGGTAATTCATCCCGGGCGGGGACTTGTTCCCCGCCCGGCCCGGTTCATTTCCCCGCCGCCCGCTTTTCGTCGGCCATGCGGCAGTATTTCCGGATGATTTCGATCTCCTTCGGGTCGTAGGGATGCAGGCTCGGCCGGAAGAGGTCGTGCATCCACTTGGAGAAGTCGAACGGCAGCGCGGGATTCTCCTCATACCGTTTCCACATCGACTCATACGGCTCGTAGGTCTGCGAGAGTCCGGCCACGAACCCCCAGTTCCAGCAGCTGACCTTTTCGAGGAAGAAGAGCGGGAAGGCTTCGGCGACGTTGTTGTGGCCGATCCGGTTCAGCCATTCGGTGTTGAAGAGCGGCCGGCCGAACTCGCGCAGGTTCGAGATCATCAGGATGTTGGCTTCGTAGTTTCCGTAGCAGTGATAGGAGATGACGTCGGAGAGCTCCAGCGCCAGTTTTTCGATCGGCTTCCAGTTCTGGACGCCGCCGCGCCAGCCGCCGGTGGTCAGCGGCTGCGAGGGGTTCATGCTCCGGGCGGTGTCGAAGATCCGCTGCAGATGCGGAATCGACACCTCGTAACGGTTTCCATTGCCGGGTTCATTGAAGAGGTCCCAGGCGACGATGCGCGGATCGGCGGCGTATTTCCCGACGATCTCCGCGACCATGGCGTAGAAGCGTTCCGCGGTCTCCGGCTCGTCCAGGACCGGATCGTAACCGACGCCGCCATATGGGCGATGGGGGGAGTTCTTCCGGCCGCCGTGGTAGCCCCAGTCGTAGTGCTGCGGTCCCAGTTGGGGCGGACGGTAGTTTTCGTCCCGCGGGACGGTGCAGTCGTTGGCGAAGCAGACCAGCAGCGAAATGCCGTGCCCGGCGGCGACCGAGAGAAACCGCTCGAACCGCTCGAGAAATCCGTCGTGCTGCTGATCCCAGACGATGAACTTCAGAATCACCCGGATCGAATTGAATCCGATCGACGCCGCCAGTCCGAGTTCCCGGTCGGCGGTGGCCAGATGCTGTTCAAAATCCAGCTCCTGCCAGAGGGCGATCCGGTTGCAGCAGTCTGACGGCAGAAAGTTGCAGCCCCGCAGCCACGGTTGATTGTCGTACCATTCCCAGGCCTTTTCTCTGCTCCATCGTTCCATGATTCGGTTTCCTTCCTTATGATTGGGTGGAATGTATTCAAGGTTCTCTTTCTAGGAGCCTGTCGGACTGGGATTTTTTAATTGCCTTCCCAGCCCGATAGGGCAAGTTCATTGTTTCGATATTTTTCTTATTGCGGAGTCAAAACACCTGTCACGTATTTTTCTTCCTCTTATCGTCGCGTTTTACGTGGCAACAACACAAAAAAGGAGGAAAAAGCGCTGTCGTATGCCAGATTCAGCGCGGTGATATTCCCGTACTTCTGCAGCAGGAACTTCCGGTAGGCAGCCAGCGCAGGCGTCGAATAGTCGTAAAATCCAGATGCGGCCGGGTAAAGCCAGTCGGAGTTGGTCATGTACTTGAAATTCCAGCCGACGATATATCGGCCGCGCGGATCCTGCTGGAAATGGTTCACTGTGTCTCGGACGATCCGTTCCATCGCCTTCCTCGCATTCGGGTCACAGTAAGAATAGAAGACTGTCGTCTCAAACGCCTTGCCGAGCACTATCCCTGAACTGTCGGTCATTTCTGCGACCGTTCCTGTTCCGAATGCATTGTCCATAAAGCTTTTCAGGGTTGCAGCAAAGACGGGGGAGATCTGGATTCGATCGATCCCGGCAGCAACTGCGGCATCCACTGACCGGTTCAGCTCGCGGGGATGGAAGGAGAAATCGGGACGGTGCGAAATCGTCATCTCCGTCCGGATCTCCAGAAAATCCGGCTTTGCCGGCATCTGTCCGAGGAACTGCTTCCAGCGATCCCGCCGCTCGACAAACGCGATGATCCCCTGCGGAACGACGGGCTTCCCGGTGCGGATAGCCCCCGGCGCGGCCAGAAAATAGTCGTACATCCGGTCCGATATTTCTAAGTTCGATGTGAATAAAGCAGTCCGCAGCTGCTTCGAATCCGAAGCGCAAAGCGTACAGGCGGCAAGTACGGCCGATAAAAACGGCAAACTATACTTCATGATTTCCCCTTTTTGATTTTTACGATCGTCTCTCCTTCAATAAAGCGCCCCTTGATTGCCAGGTTTACAAGGAAGGGATCGCCTGCATCAATGATGTTTTCGATGGCGCGAATAGCCTCTTGACCAATCTGCGCATCATCATTCTCCACCCGGGCGAGCCCGGGCCAAGCCACCGCTTCTCCGGGATAAGTGGAGCAGCAACCAACGGAAATCTCCATTCCACGGAACAACTCCGCTTGCCGGTAGTCAGCGGTCACGATCGCCGTGGCGTCACTCCCGCCCGCCCGAAGCTCTTGAAGCACCTGCTCCGCCGGAGCATTCGTAACTTGGACGCATTCCGGCGGGAGCCCTTGGTTTGCCAACGCCGCATTGACTCCGAACGACCGGTGCCACGCTGGAGAACGCCCCGGTGCATTTTCCAGAAAGAGAACCCGCCGATGTCCCGCCTTCAGAATATGCTCGGTGATGACTCCTGCAGCATAGGCATCGTCATTCGTGACGCAGTTGACCCAACTCTCCAGCTGTGGATATCCACCAACAAAAACATAGGGATAACGAGAGTCCACCAGTTCCTGCCAGAACAGTTCATCCTCATAAGCCCCCCAGATCAGCAGTCCGTCTATGCTGCCGTCCCGGAACCGGGCGAGGCACGAGTGCGTTTCCACGAACTGTGTATTACTGACGACGAGTTCGATGCTGCGCGCCCCCTCGTCCAAGCGCGTTTCCATGCCGGCGAACACATGCGACAGGTGGGAGTTGCCGAAAGCCGTCTCCCCACTTCGTCGCGAGGAAGGGATCACGAACCCGATCACCCCGGAACGCCGGGTGAAAAGCCGCCGGGCGTGGATGTTCGGCACGTACTGCAGTTCCCTCGCAAGCTCCACCACACGGCTTCGGGTTTGCTCCGGAATCTTCATCTTTCCCGGCCGGTTGTTGAGAATCCGGGAAACTGTCCCGGCGGAAAGCCCGGCCGCTTTCGCCAAATCACGGATGTTGCATCGCTTCTTTTCCAAAATAGCTTCCTTGCAATCAGTTTAAACAACATGTTGTCTTGCTTATTAATTATGACACATTTTTCTCTGCCTGTCAAGAGGGCGGATAGAAAAAATAAAAAAATCCCGTTTTGTAAGAGGAGTGGGAAACGGGATTACTGCAGACTTTTGTAACCGAGATTCTTGCAGGGGAGATAATGCGGAGCGTTCCGCCGCGGTCAGGTTCCTGCACTGTCTGCATCGGGTGCCTGACCGCCATCAGCTGCCAGTGAAAAAAGCAATCTCTGCGATACGAAATATTTCATACCCCCGCCCAATTCCCTTGAAAGAGGGAAATTGATTTTTGAATATTGCAAATATTGAGGAGGCATAGTACATTATCGGACACCGTAATGTAAACTCTGGAGATGACACGATGCCTTTTGAGAATGGAACCTTTACTGTTGCGCTGTTTTTGCTTCCGCAGGCTCTGCCGGAAAATTATATTGATCTGCTGAATGCCAACCGGGCCGGGGATGTGGATCTGGTGAAGGATGAACCTGAAATCGGCTGGACTTCCGGCCGGTGTTTGCTGGACTCGAAAATCGAGCCGCAGACGGTTTTGTGGAACAATCTGGTCTATGTCTGTCTGCGGAAGGCGGAGCGTAAGGTTCCGTCCTCCATGTTGAAGGCGTGGTGCCAGCGTGAAGAGCTGGTCTGGATGCGCGCCAACGAGCGTGACAGCGTGCCGTCGAAACAGAAAAAGCAGATCAAGGAAGAGGTGATTGAGAAGAACCTGATGTCAGTTCCTCCGACGCTCTCCTCCATTCCGGCAGTGATCGACGCGGACAATCACATGTTGTATCTGGGAGCCGGTTCCCCGGCGCAGATCGACCTTTTTCTGGAATACTTCGTCCGGACCTTCAAGTTTGAACCGCAGCAGATCAATCCGGAGTATTATTGTGAGACGGAGTTTCAGACTCATGCGGATGAATTGCCGGTCATTGAGTTCAGCGCCCGGGCGGACGGCGAAACGGTTCCCGGTCGTGATTTTCTGACCTGGCTGTGGTATTTCTCCGAACAGGAGACCGGAGGCGCGCTTGAAGTTCCCGAGATTGGCGAATGTGCGTTCACCGTCGAAGGTCCCTTGACGTTCGCATTGGCCGGAGAAGCGGACGGCGCCGCCGAAAATACGCTGAAGAACGGAAACAGCCCGCTTCGGGCCGCGGAGGCCAAGGCGGCGCTCTCCGTCGGAAAAAAGTTGAAAAAGGCCAAATTCTATCTGGAACACGAAAACAAGGTCTGGACGGGTACCTTCGATGCCGACAACTTCGTCTTCGGCGGCATGAAACTGCCGGACGGCGAGGAAATGAATCCGGATGACCGGCTTGAGGAACGAATCGAATTTCTGAATACCTTCCGGCTGGCTTTGGCGGCGTTCTTCAAAAAATTCGCGGAAACTCTCCTGTCGCCGGAATGGGAAGCTGAGGCCGGGAAAATCCGTGAATGGGTCGCGGAACGCGATTCCCGGTAAAATAGCTTCATGACGGAATTCGCTCTGCTCGAATACTATTTTACGGAGGGTAAACGGCAGTGGCCGTTGACTCCGAAGCTGGTAAATTCCCGTGCTTTTTATGAACTGTGGGAGAAAGTTTACCGGCCTGAGCCGTTTCCGATTGAGAGACCGTTTCAGTTGGCCGGAACGGCTTTGCGCCTGCCGTCCGGCATAGAGACGCTTTGCGGACATACGGAATGGAGCGAGGTTCATCATTGCGCGGTTCTGATTGTGGAAGGCGCCTCCTGGAGCAAAACCTTTTTGCTTCGGTTTCGCGATGGTGAGCCGGAAGCAGAAGAGCTGCCGACGGTTTCATTTGACCGAGAACATTTCCGGCAGCAGGAAACATTGGAACTTATTTCCGATGTGATCGCCTGGATTCGCAGAAATTTCCCGCAAATTGACGTTCGGAAGATGAAACGGAGGGAGTTCCTGGCCTGCCTGCCGGAATGTTCTGCCGGTTACGCCTCCGGTACGGTGAATCTGGTCAGGCGGATGAGCAAACCGGTGCTGCGGGAGCATGTGCGGCGAATGTTGGCGGATTGTGCGGCGGATGAATTGAATTTGCAGATGACTCTTCCATTGGAAGGACATTACGCAGCGCCGCGGCCGGATAGGGATACCGGAGATGTGGTCTCTTCTGATGTTCGAGTTCATCGTAGAACACACTGGGAGGTGTATCGGACTGTCGCGTTTCTGGCGGAGATTTCTTCAGTGGCTTTGGCTTATGCAAGAGAGTTCGAGCTCCCGCTGGAGACCGCTGAATTTCGACCTGCCGCAAAAAAGAACACCGCCGTCGTCCGTTTTCCGGTCCAGTCGGAAACTCCGGTGGAGGAGGCAGATCGCTTTTCCGTGTTCGATTCTGATGGAACACCTTGTGGGCTTTTTACCGTGGAGGTAGTCTGCAAAACATTTTTCTACGGAAATCTGACTTCGGAAGCTCTGGAGTATATCGTACGGAATCCGCAGGAGTTCTCCGCCAGACTGCAGAAGAGTCCGCGGTTTCATACCTCCGAAGCGATCCGGCAGTTGGAACGGGATCTGGCTTTTGACATGGTGGAGGAAGCCGGAGCGATGGCGTGGCTGATTGGCTTGAAGGAGTGTCCGTTCCGGGTTCCCGATCCGGAGGCCGCTGGGGTTCCTGCCGGGCTTTCGCCTTCTCAGAAGCGCGCATGGCTGGCGGCGACTTGCGCCGATAATCCGCTGGTACTGGTTCAGGGACCGCCCGGCACCGGCAAAACATTTGTACTGGAGCAGGTGTTGCGGACCTTGACGGCGCAAGGGCTGAACGTATTGGTTTCCGCTCCGTCCAATGCAGCGGTGGACAACGTCTGTCGCCGCCTCTTCGATCTGCCGGTTTTGCGCTGCGGGAGCCATGAGTTGAATATCGCTCCCGATGTCGCCGCCCGCCAATGGAGCGGAAAGCCGGAAAATCGAAGCCGTTTTCAGGAACTCCGGGAGCGACTCAGTTGCGGAGGCATCGTCGCGGGAACTCATTTCGGAGTGTTGCAGGATGAATCGGTGAAAAATCAGGTCTGCCGGAACGGCCTGTTCGACGCCGTTCTCTTTGATGAGGCGGGGATGTCCTCGCTTGAGGAACTGCTGCTCTGTACGCGGCTCGGCAGACGGGCGGTCCTGTTCGGCGATCACCGGCAGCTCCAGCCGTTTCCGCTGCGGCCGCAGATCGTAAAGACGCTGCGGGAAAAACGGCCGGTCATCACCCGTGAGGAAGAGGCGATTCTGAATCGCAGTTCCATGGAATGGCTGGCCGGGTTTCGCGGTTTTCCGGTCGTGATGCTGGCGGAGTCCTTCCGCTGTCAGAATCCCCGGCTGCTGCGTTTCGCCTCTTTGCTGTTCTACAACGCCGAGGTGAGGCCGGCATTGAACGCGGAATACTATCATCTGCCGTTCCATGACCGGCTGGCGCAGTATCCGCCGGAAACCATGACGTTCTATACGACCTCGAACTTGCCGGCAGATCTGTGCCGGGAGTCGCTCTCCTTTGGCGGAAGCAAACCGGGGCTGTCGAATGAGACGGAAGCTGCCGTCTGCTGTTTTCTGTTCTACCGCCTGCTGCGGAATTATCCGCCGGAACAGATTTCGATCATCGCCCCGTACCGGAAGCAGATCCGCCGCATCCGCGCTCTGCTTTCTCCTGAATATGCCCGCCGGATTCGTCCCGGCCTGACCTCCCGGCAGTGGGAAGAATTTCTCGACAGCCGTATTGCGACAGTGGACAGTTTCCAGGGTTCGGAAAGCGATGCGGTGATCATCAGCTATGTTCGGAGCAATGAGAACCATGTGATCGGCTTTTCGGATAATCCGAACCGGATCAACGTCGCTCACACCCGCTGCCGGAAGGAACTGTACGTGGTCGGTGATCTGGAGTGCCTGAAACGCGGCGCCGATTCCGGGATATTCGCCCAGATGGAGCGAGCCTTCCTTCGAGACGGCAGGATCATCTCACTGACTGAACCGGAGCTGAAGCGGATGCAGCGGGAAATCGGCTTGCAATATGAGAGAAAGGTGTCTGAGCGAGCTTGTACTCCCGCTTGAAAGTTCAAATCCAAACTCATATTACATCTCTATATTTAATGCAATATCATAAATCATCAATTTTATAAAGTATACTTGAAATACATCCAATTCGCATTATATTGAATATTGTAATTTAAATGCGAGGGTGGTATGATTATCAGGCAGGAATATTTGGATCGTATTCAGCCTTTTATCGGGAAACCGGTGATCAAGGCGGTAACTGGCTTGCGGCGTGTTGGCAAAAGTGTATTTATCCGCCAGATTATCAATCAATTGAAGCAAAATGGAATTGCAGAAAAAAATATCGTTTATGTCGATATTGAATCGCTTGAATTTGATTTTATCCGAACTTATCAGGATTTGAACCGATATCTACTGGAAAAAACGGCAGACGTCGCAGGGAAAATCTACGTCTTTATTGATGAGATTCAGGATATTTCAGAATGGGAACGAACTATTGCTTCCTGGTCGGGGCAACCTGACCGCTATGACGTAACGATTACCGGGTCAAATTCCACGATGTTCTCAGGCCAATTATCGACGAAGCTGACTGGGCGTTATATTGAATTCCCGATTTATCCGCTGTCGTTGCGGGAGTTCCGGGACTTCTTCCCCGAGTTTTCCGATAACGAAACGCTTTTTGACAATTATCTGCGGTATGGCGGCTTGCCCGGCCTTCGCATTCTGGATGAACTCCGCGATGAAACTGCGCTGCCGTTTCTGCGCAGCATTCATGACACAATCGTCTTGAAAGATATCGTCGCTCGCCGCAACATCCGGAATACTTCGCTCCTGGATGATATCTGCCGCTTTACTTACGATAATATCTCCAAACCATTGACGGCTTCCAGTATCAGTGCGTATTTGAAGAATCAGAAGATCAGCGTTACGGTTCCTTCTGTCATTAATTACCTGACTGGATTGGTGGATTCGCAACTGTTTTATAAAGCATATCGATTTGACCTCAAAGGCAAAAGACAGCTTGAAATCAACAATAAGTATTATGCGGCCGACCTTGGTTTGCGCCATTCGCAGATCGGTTACAGAAGTAGTGATATCTCTTACTTGATGGAGAATCTCGTCTATCTGGAGCTGCTTCGCTGTTATGATCAGGTGTACACCGGCGAAATGGGTAAGTGGGAAGTTGATTTTGTTGCGCTGAAAAATGCCAAGCCGCATTATTTTCAGGTTACAATGAATCTGGCTGAGCCTGCCGTAATAGAACGGGAGACTCGTTCTCTATTGGCCATTCAGGATAATTTTCCTAAAACAATCATCACATATGACAAAATTCACGGCGACGGCATTGCCGGAATTGAAGTGGTGAATCTTATTGATTTTCTGTTGGAAGCATATTGAAATTCGATGACAGAACCAATTGGGGCAAATAAAAAGAAAAGAATCACCGCCAAGCATTGTTTAGACGATTGGCGGTGTTTCTCCTCTTCATCGCAATGAAGTTCTCATTGCGCTATTTCTCTTCACTGGAATTCTACCCGATATGGTATTACTCTAATCTGGAAGTCCCAAATTGCAACCGGCGTTTATTATTTTTCAATCTTTATTTACAATGACACGACTGTAAGCGATTATATGGGGGGCGTTTTCTTCTGCCGGCTGCGCTTCCGGTCATATTCGCGGGCGACTTCGGAGGAATCGCGGGCCAATACTTTTTCCAACTTCTGTAACTGCGTGGTCAGTTTTTCCGAGGAATGTGATGGTCTTGCTGATTGCGCCTGCTTCTTCTGTGGTGCTGCTTTCGGATCGTATTTGTTCTTGTGTCGCTTGATGAAGAGGGAAATCCCCGGCAGGGAGATTGTGACGCCGTGCTTCTGCAACATGGCTTGAATTTCCCGCAGGGGTTGACGCCGAAACCATACCTTCAGAATTTCGTTCCGGTATGGCGTCAGTTTGCTTTGAAATGGTGGTGTGCTTTCTTTTCCCGGCATAGCTGTTTTCTCCCTCGACCATCATACTATACAGGTAGATTTTTGAATTTCAAATGTCATCATTTTTTATTTATAATTAGGTAATTACGCTATATAAGCATTAAAATATTTAATGCTCTCAGTATACCTGTTTTCAAAGCGTTAAATCAGTTAACGCATTTAACGCTTTTTTCTGCCGGCCTAACGCAGTTAGGAGTATTGCGTTTCCTCTTTTCTCTTCAAGTTGAAAATGTCATGAGGTTTTCAACCTGGAATTTGAAAATGTATGGCAATCATTTCGGAACCGTTTACATTGAAAAATGGCAGGGGATTTCATACAAAGGCGGTGGCGGTATGTTCAATATGACGAAAATCAAGGCGGTTCGCGGGGACGGACGTTCTTTCTATATGAATCATCTTTCTTCGAACGATTACTATTCGGAGCATGAGAAGGTGATCGGGCATTGGCGCGGGGAATTGGCGGGGGATTTCGGATTGTGGGCCAGGAATGCGGAGTCGGAGGAGTTCTGCCGGTTTCAACGGAACATCAATCCTATGACTGGAGAAAAATTGACGAAGCGGACAGTGACCGGCGGAATCAGGTTCTTTGATTTTCAGTGTGCGGCTCCGAAGTCGGTTTCGGTTCTCACGCTGTTCGATCCGCGTCTGGTCAAAGCTCATGAGGAGGCGGTTTGCCGGGCGATGGATGAATTGGAAAGGCTGGCGGCGGTACGGGTGCGGGTGGGCGAAAATGCCCAGACCAGAAATTACAGAATCACCGGCCGGCTTGTGTATGCGCAGTTCACGCATGACACCAGCCGTTCACTCGACCCGCAGCTTCACACCCACAATGTTGTGGTGAACGTGACCAAAGACGAGGACGGCAGTTACAAGGCGCTTGAAGCGTTGGAGATGTGCCGGGCGATCCGATATGCCGGCAAGGTCTATCACAACCATCTGGCCCGGAAGTGCCGGGAGCTCGGCTATGAGACGGTTGCCCACCGGGACGAAAAGGGCCGGATCGTCTGGTTCGATCTGGAAGGGGTTCCGGAGGAAGTCATGGAGATGTTTTCGAAGCGGCGCAAAGAAATAGAGGCGGAAGAACAGAAGTTCCTCGAAGAACACGGCCGGAAGCCGACCCTGGCCGAAAACAATTTTCTCTCCATGACGACCCGAAGCAACAAGATGAAAAGTTCGACCGCCGACAAGGTGCGGAAGTTTCAGATCAACCAACTGTCTCCGGATCAGCGGAACAAACTCAACGAGGTTGTGCGGAATGCGGCCCGGCGGGGAAACCTTGCGTCACCGGTCAGTCTGGAACAATACGTCCAGATGATCCGTGACGTACTGCCGCAGTTGTACGAACGTGAGAGCGTGTTGAAGTTGGATAAAGTGCTCGGAGAGACCTTGAATCAGAATCTCGGTCATGTTGATTTGAAGATGTTGAAACAGGCCGTCCGTGAGGTGCCGGAATTACGCAACCTTGGCGGTCTGGACGAAAATCCGTGGTTTTCAACTCAGGAGGTGATCGACCGGGAGCTGTACGCGATTGAAACAGTAGAACGCCAGAAGGAGCTGCTGGAACCGATCGCACCGGAGTTCGTCGCATTTCCAGGAGAAGAGAGCCGAAGCGAACAGGCTGGAATCATTCATGCGCTGCTGAAGTCGAAAGACCGGTACAACCTGTTCCGGGGCGTAGCGGGTTCCGGGAAAACCTCGACGCTGCAGGAATTGTGCCGGGGGCTCCGCAGCGGCGGGATGCAGCATATCTATCTGATCGCTCCGACCAACAGCGCGGTCGATGTTCTGAAAGGCGAAGGCTTCGAGCAGTCGAGTACCGTTGCAAGTTTTCTCCAGTCTCCTCGGAAGCCGCCGGAAGGCAGCTATGTGATCATTGACGAATCCGGTCTGAATTCGCTCCGGGAAGGAACGGAGATCATCCGGCTTGCCAATGAGAACAACTACCGGGTGTTGTTCGTCGGCGACGCCAAACAGCATTCCGCTGTCGAAAGCGGCGATTTTTTTCGTCTGCTGGGAACTCATTCGAAGATCGCCAAATTTTACCTTTCGCAAATCCGGCGGCAGCAGACCGCGGACTACCGGAAGGGAATCAACTATTGCGCCGGGGGATATTTCGAGGCTGCGCTTGACACGTTTCAGGAAAGCGGCTTCATTCATGAAGGCAAAAATCAGTATCTTCAGCAGGCCGCAGAAAGTTTTCTGGAATTTACGGAAAACGGGCGATATCCGGCCAAGGCGATTCTGGTGGCGCCGACGCATGACGAATGCGACCGCCTGACCGAAGCCGTCCGGGAGAAGCTGAAAGAGAGCGGTGCGATAGCCAAAGAAGGGTGGAAGTACCAGGTGTTCCGCAGTTGGCAATGGGAAAAGGCGCGGATTGCGGATATTTCGAACTATCGGCCGGGAATGGCCGTCTCATTTGTGAGGAAAATAAAGGATGTCGCAGAGCCCGGTGAAACTGCCGTCATCGAATCGGTCCGGGACGGGATGCTGCATTTTGACAACGGCAAGTCGATTCACCTGAGGCGGTCGTCGGGCTTCATTGAGCCGGGAGAATTCCGGGAGATAGAGCTGTGTCCCGGGGATATCATCCAGTTCGGCGTCAACCTGAAAAAACGAAAAATCTACAACGGCAATTTAGCGAAAATCACCGCCGATCCGGGAAAGGTGATGATGTTGAATTACGACGGTTCCGATCGGGAACTGGCCGAATTGCCGGCAAACTGCTCCGCGATCAATCACGGCTGGGTGACGACCTCCTACAAATCCCAGGGGCGGACCGCCGATACAGTGGTTGTGGCGGCGCAGGAAATCGACCGGAAGAGTTTTTACGTGGCGTTGAGCCGCGGACGGTTGAATATGGCATTGCATTGCCCGGACAAGGAGTTTCTGAAAGAACGGCTGATGAAGGACGACAAACAACGTCTCAGTGTTCATGACCTGGTGGAAAACGGAGAAATCCCGAATGCGGCACTAAAACGTCAACTGCCGGAGGAGGTCCGGCAGCTGGCGACGGAGAAGCTTCCGGATACTGGTTACAAGTCCGTTGATGGCCGGTTGAAAAAGCTGAAGGACCGCCTGAAGGGATTGGCCGGCAGGGTCGCGGAACGGGGCCGCAAGGTTCTGGCCCGTCGTTGCCGGAACGCCAGATACGGTTTCGGCATCGTCACGGAAAAGACTCTGTTCGAAGTGGAACGAGAACACGCCCTTGAAACTCCGCCTGCAGAAATTTCCGCGGGAGAACCGGAGAAGCCGGAAAAAACGGAACCGAAAACGCAGTTCGATAAGTTGCTGGATTGGCTTGATGCGATCGGCCGTGAAAGTCCCCGCAGAAACGTGGTTCCGGCAGTCACCGTCCCGCCGCAGCCGGTGACGCCCCGGATAACCATTCCGGAGAATCAGGACCGTCCCAGGCCGGAGGAATATTCGCCGCCATCGAACGGTACGACAAAATTCGTCCATGACATCAATGATGTCTCCGATTGGCTCGAAAAGGTCAACCGGGAATTGGCGGAAAAACAGCATCGGGAGGAAATGGCGGAGCAGGCTTCGAACGAAAAAGCGCAGAGAGAAGCTGAAAAAGCACCGCCCCCCACTCTGGAACCGGAAAAGCGGCCGGCACCCGAACCGGAAAAGCCTGTTCCTCAGCCGGAAAGGATTCGGGAGAGCAAAAACGACAAGAGCCGCGGCATGGATTTGTAAAACAAAATTGGAGAAATAAAATATGACACAGGAAAATCGTTGGTACATTCTGGATTCGGGAGAGCATCTGCCGCGACTGTGGCTTGCATTGCCGGAAGGGAACCTGTTGATCGGTTGGGAGACGGTTGGAAAGGTGAAAGCTTCCGTGGATTTTCTATCCGTCTCGTTCGAAAGTGAATTCGGGCTGATTCAAATCGATTCTCCGACAACGCTTCAGGATCTCTTTGAAAATATCCAGTTGGAGCGCGTCAGGCGGATCGACGGAACCAAGCTCCGAATTCGTCTGATCGCTCCGGCGTAATATCTGCTGCTTACTGGTAGAATAGAGGCAGATAGTTGCAAATAATCACACTGATAGGTATATTAAAAATCATAATAGTATGAAGTAATCTCAACAATGTGACAGGGAAGCATGGTATGCCGAAGCAGACGAAAGACCAGAAGCGTAAAGCCAAGCTTGAAAAGCGGCGGAAAGCCGGAGAGCGGCAACTTCAGCAGCAAACGGAAATGCTGATCCGGATGCTGACGGAACTGTGCGCTCCTCTGCTGCCGGAGTATACCGATGACAGCAAGGGGCCGGATTTGGCCGGGCGTGCGATTCTGTATCGGCTGGGACAAATCGCCTGGGATATGGAAATCTCGCAGGATCTGAGCTTCAATGATTATGCCGGTAAACTCGGTTCGCTGGATGATGCTTCCCGGGAAATGATTCAGAAAGACGTTGCCCGGCTGCGGGAACGGAAACGCCTCCTCTTTCCAAAAACGACTTTGGGAATTCAAAACGTTTCCGTCAGCCTCCGCAATGGAGTTCCGGTGTTGAAACTTTCTCCGCAGGTCTTTGCCCATGTTTCGATGGAACCGACACCTGAAATATGTCTGGCTGACGAATTCATGGCTGAACTTGAGAAATCCGCTTCGCAGGAAGAAGCGGAAGCCATGCGGAGATATCACAAGGCTGATTATCGATATCTGGGCGTCCGTGTGCCTGTGATTGCGAAAGCCGCCAAGGAGTTTGCCGCTTCGCATTCCGAGGCGGATATTCTTGCCTTGTGTGACGGTTTGTGGGCGTTGCGATGCCATGAAGCATACGTCGCTGTCGGAAAGCTGTTGGAACAGAAAGCCGTCAAAGATATGGATGCCGTCTGGGAACGGCTGAACCGTTATAAGGAAAACTTTCAGGCATGGGCGATGGCTGATTCGTTGATTCATGCCGCGGCCAGAGTGCTGAAGGAAAGGCCGGGCTATCTGAATGTCATGGAAAAAGAATGGCTGATTCACCGGAACATGTGGGTTCGGCGCGCCTGCCTGACCTTCACGCTCCACCGGCTGAAAGAAGGGGGAAATCCGCTCCCTTCGATGGATTGGGCGGAAAAGCTGGTGAAAGAACAGGAATGGTTCATTCAGAAAGCGGTGGCCTGGCATGTGCGTGAGCTGTCGAAACAATTCCCGGTTGCGACCAGAAAGTTTCTTGAGAAATTTCGCGGCGACATGAAACCGTTTGCTCTCCGGGAAGCCAGTAAATACCTGTAAGACAGTTTCGGAACTCTGATTTCTCATTTTCCCGTCCTGCTTGATTGTCTGAAGTCGGCGATATATATTATTCCGAGAGGAAAATGATGTCAAACGAAGAATGCAATCACCCTCCGCTGATGGGAGTGCCGGTTACGGCAGGTTTCCCGTCACCGGCAGAACAGTATATTGAATCCCCGCTGGACCTGAACGAATTGCTCGTCCATCGCCCGGCAGCAACTTTTTTTGTCCGTGCGGCGGGAGATTCCATGCTCAATGCCGGAATCCGGCCCGGCGATATTCTGGTTGTTGACCGCAGCCTGGAAGCAGCCGACGGATCAATCGTTATCGCGGCAGTGGACAATGAGTTCACGGTCAAATTTCTTCGGCGACGCGACGGGTGCGTTTCCCTTGAGCCGGCAAACCGAAAATACAGTCCCATTGTTTTTGAAGACGGTATGGAGTTACGCCTGTTCGGAGTGGTTACGGCAGTCATCCACCAGTTTGTAAAACCGGGGCGCCCGTCATGATCGGTCTCATCGATGGGAACAACTTCTTCTGCAGTTGTGAACGGATATTTGATCCTTCACTGGAGAACAGACCGGTTGCCGTTCTGTCAAATAATGATTCATGCGCCATCAGCCGTTCCGCTGAATTCAAGGCGCTGAATATTCCCATGGGAACGCCGTATCATGAACTTGAACCGCTGATTCGCAGATATGGCCTGGTTCTCAAATCCAGCAACTACGCTTTGTATGGTGATATCTCACGCCGGATGGTTGCCATTCTCCATGATTTTTCTCCGGAGGTGGAACAATATTCCATTGACGAGGCGTATGTTCATATAACACTTCCAGCGGATCAGGATTATCACGATTGCGGTCTGAATATCCGCAGGACAATTTTGAAATGGCTTGGGATTCCCTGTGGAGTGGGTTTTGCGAAAACCAAAACTCTTGCTAAGATCGCCAATCATCTCGGCAAAAAAACTTCGGCAGGAGTCTTTGTCATGCCGGATAATCCGGAAAAAATCTTGTCCAAAACGCCGGTTGGAGAAGTCTGGGGCGTGGGGCGGCGTCTTGCACCGAAGTTGGAGCAGCTCGGCATACGTTCCGCCTGGCAACTGGCATGTGCGGAGGATTCTTTTCTGCGCCGGAAATTCAACGTTACGCTCGCAATTACATCTCGGGAGTTGCGCGGAGAGCCTTTGATCGAACAGGATAATCCCGAAGAACTCTCTCAGAGCATCTCATGTTCGAGGTCATACGGCTATCCGGTGACAGAATTCAGTGATCTTTCCGAATCAGTGGCGACTTACATCGCCAGAGCCGCTGAAAAACTCCGAAGCGAAAAGCAGCTTGCGGCGGGGGTAAATATCTACTTCCAATATTATCCGGAATACCGTCCGGTTCCGCTCCCCGGAGGATTCTCCTCTACCACAGTTCCTTTTGATACGGCAACGGCCAACACCGGGAAAATGCTTGCCGCAATTCGGCCAAAGCTGCGCGGAATTTTCATCGAGGGAAAACGTTATAAAAAATCCGGCATCCTCTTTTTCGGGCTTGAACCGGAAAAAGCGCAGCAATTGAATCTGTTCGCAGATACTCGGCAGGATGAAAAAGATGCGCGCCTGTCGGAAGCTCTGGATCAAATCAATCGTAAATTCGGCAAAGGAACTTTGTTTCATCTTGCCGAGGGAATTGAGCGGCCATGGTCAATGAAGCGGAATATGCTCAGCCCGAGTTACACAACGGACTGGAATCAATTGCCCGAGGTAAAATAACAGCTTCCGGGGACTGGATGAATCATCATGAAAAATTCCGGCGCCCTTTGCTTTTCCGCCTCTGCGGCAATATATTATTTCTTAATATCTTTTGCATTTGAAACGATCG
>ENA-UERG01001261-UERG01001261.1-human-gut-metagenome-genome-assembly--contig:-NODE-1261-length-21804-cov-6.647996_pt1 | contig 21804 bp, 17 predicted proteins | sample MGYA00242954_ERZ507954 | MGnify/ENA primary metagenome ERZ507954 (study PRJEB26167, sample SAMN06115478) | human gut metagenome | host: Homo sapiens | place: China:Sichuan | collected 2015-01-21... | reverse complement strand
AGATTGGCAGGGCTTTTGTAAGCCTTCCCCTTCAAGGGGGAAGAAAACTGCAAGCAGTTTGGCACCGTAGGCGACGGATGAGGGAGTTCCGTCACCAACTAACCTGAACCAGTTCTATCCGGTAGCGGAGAAAGCGGCAAGCCTTAGCAGCCGGAATTCGCAACACGGCAAACGGCTACACCAAAATTCGCACCACAAAAAGAAAGGGGTAAAAATCCCCTTCGTTAAAGTTTTGAAAGTTCTTAGAAAACTTTTTCAAAAGTTTTCTAAGCAGGGTTCGGGACAGAGTCCCGAGGTCTTTCCCCACATACAGAAAGGATAGAATCCCAATGACACAGGAACAGTACCTGAAAAATCTGATGCCCCCGAGCCACCGCGCGGACGTGATCCTCGATACCGACGCCTATAACGAGGTGGACGACCAGTTCGCAATCGCATATCTGCTGCGGTCGGAGAAGCTGAATCCGGTCGGCATCTGCGCCGCACCGTTTCTGAACGAAAAAAGCAGTTCCGCAGAGGACGGTATGCAGAAAAGTCACGCGGAAATTCTGAAACTGCTGAAGCTGATGAACCGCGAGGATGTCGTGCCCCGCGTGTACCGAGGCTCTGACCGCTTCATGCGGGACGAGACCGACGCGGTCGATTCTCCCGCCGCCCGCTTCATTGCGGCAAGCGCGGCGCAGTATTCGGCGGAGCACCCGCTCTACGTCGTTGCCATCGGCGCAATTACAAACGTCGCCGCGGCAGTCCTGCTCGCGCCCGAAGCCATGCGGGAAAATACCGTCATCGTCTGGCTCGGCGGTCACGCGCTGGATTGGGCGGGACAAAACCGCGAGTTCAACCTGCGGCAGGACATCGCCGCCGCGCGCGTGGTGTTCGACTGCGGCGCACCCATGGTGCTCCTCCCCTGTAACGGGGTGGTCAGCTCCTTCCGCACAACAGCCCCGGAACTGGATTTCTGGCTCAAGGGCAAGAACCCGATTGCAACCTACCTTGCCGAGAACGCCGAGCGGGAAGCGAACGGCTACGCCGCAGGCAAACCGTGGAGTCGCTGTATCTGGGACGTGACCGCCGTGGCGTGGCTGCTCAACGACGGCGAGCGCTTCCTGAATACCTGCCAAGTCCCCGCGCCGATCCCCGAATATGACCACCGTTGGGCGCGCGATCCCTTCCGCCGCCCGATCGCCTACGTTTATAACGTCCGCCGCGACGCGCTGTTCGAGGATCTCTTCCAAAGCCTTACAAATACAAAGGAATAATGCTCCCTGTTTCTTCCGGTGACGGGAACGGCATACAAAAGCAACGGCTTTCGCGAAGGCGAAAGCCGTTTTGCGCTTCCGCCGCCTGTGTAAATGTGGTAAAATCGTTTGCGCGCCTCTTGACAATCCTTTTTTTGCGTGCTATAATAGTTGTACATACAACGATGTACCTACAACCAATCGGAAAGAGGGTTCTTATGGACAAAACCGAAAGAAAAATTACCAAAATCGCGCGGGAGGCGGAGAAACTGGTTCTGCTTTCCCTGCGCGAGCAGGGGGTGGGCACGGCGGAAATCGACCTGATCCACGCCCTGCGGCACAATCCCGGCTGCACGCAGGCAAAACTGGGTCAGCTTCTGCACGCAGACAAAGCCGCCGTTGCGCGGCGGACAAAAAATCTGGAGGCAAAGGGCTACCTCACGCGCAGGGAAGACCCCGCAGACCGGCGCAGTCAGCTGTTGTATCCCACCGCGAAGGCGGAGGAACTGAAAGCCTCAAAAGCGGAGATCGAGGCGGAGTTCTACGCGTATCTGCTCTCGGAACTGACCGCGGAAGAAGCCAATACCTTCGTCGCGCTTCTCGACCGCCTGTATCTTGCCTCCAAAACCGAGAGCCGCGCGGGATTCCCGCATTTTCCGCACGCCTGACGGGAGGGAACGGATATGAAACGCAAAGAACCGCTTGTGCCCGATCGGATCGGTTCTTATTTCCGTGCGGAACGGTTGCCGCTGACCTTCGTCACGGTTTCGGGACTGCTCTACAATGTCGGTCTGCTCGCATCGCCGTGGTTTGAAGGGCGGCTCGCCCAATGCCTTGCCGATATCCTCGGCGGGAACGCAACCGCAGGCGTGATGGCGGCGTTGGCGGTCGCCTATCTCGCCGTCACGCTTGCGGTGCAGGGCGCGCGCTTTGTCAAACGCTTTTACGTCCGGCGGTTTGCAAACAACATCAACCGCCGGATGAAGGGGATTCTGTATGCCAATCTGGTGCGGAAGAGCCGCGCGGAAACGGAAAAAGAGGGCGCGGGCGAACTGATGACCAAAGCGATTTCCGACGTGGACGACTGCGCCGAGGGGATGCGGAAATTCACCACCGAGGTCTTTGACACGGGCGTGGCACTGCTCGGCTATGCGGCGATGCTGTTTGTTTACGATTGGCGGCTGGCGCTGATGAGCCTGCTCTTTGCCCCGTTCCCGTATTTCTGCGCGGCGGGCATGAAGAAGATCGTTCAGCGCGCGGGGGCGGCGTACAAGAAAGCCGCGGACGCTATGAGCGCCGCTACGCTGGATCGCGCCGGGAACGCCGTGACCTACCGTGTTTACGGCTGTGAGGAAGCGCAGGAGGTGCGCTACGAAGAAGTTCTGGATCGCTACGAGAGGAGTGCCGTGCGCGCCAACGTGTGGCAGACCGCGCTGTCGCCGCTCTATCTGGCGGTTTCCTGCGCGGGGGTGCTGTTCATCCTGTGGTTCGGCGGAAAGAACGTGCTCGGCACGGGTTGGAGGTCATGGGACATTGCGGCGTTCACAACCTTTCTTTCCTGCTTTACCAAGCTGACCGTCAAATCCTCCAAGGTGGCAAAGCTGTTCAACGCGGTGCAGAAGGCGGAAGTCTCATGGAAGCGCATCAAGCCGCTGATGCGGTCGCCCGAGCCGCTCGCGGAACTGAAGATCCCCGCGCCGCAGGATGTGACGCTTGCAAAGCTGTCCTTCTCCTGCGGCAACGTGCCGATCTTTTCCGACCTTTCGCTGACGGCGCACCCGGGGGATATCATCGGCGTAACGGGACCTGTTGCCTGCGGGAAATCCGCCTTTGGGCGCGTATTCCTCTGCGAAGCGCCCTACGGCGGCTCGATCCGCTTCGGGGCGCGGGAGCTTTCCTCGCTTTCCCCGCGCGCGCTTGCCGCAACGGTCGGCTACCTCGGGCATGATCCCGAGTTGTTTGCGGACAGCCTGCGGAGCAATGTGCTTTGCGGCGGGGAAGGAGATCCGACACCCTTCCTTTCCGCCGTCGTGCTCGACGGCGAGGTGTTTGCCATGGAAAACGGCGCGGATACCGTGATCGGGAGCGAGGGTGCGCGACTCTCGGGCGGGCAGGCACAACGGCTTGCTCTGGCGAGAACGCTTGCGCACCCGCGACCGCTCCTGATTCTGGACGATCCGTTCTCCGCCCTCGACAGAGCAACCGAGGACAGGGTGTTCGCCAGTCTGCGGGAGTATGCGCGGGACAAGGCGGTCTTTCTCATCTCGCACCGCCTTTATCATTTCCCCGAACTCCGGCAGATTGTTTTTATGGAGAACGGGAACACAACCGTCGGAACGCACGCCGAACTGATGGCGTCGGTCCCGGCTTACCGGAAGTTGTATGTAAGTCAGACAGGAGGGGCAGGTCATGAAGCGGAAGAAAACGGATAAGACCCGAGCGGGTGTGTTTGCGGCAGTCCGCGCGGCGGCGCTGTCGCATCCGGTTCTGACCGTCGGAACGCTTGTGTGCGTTGCGATGTCGGTGGGTTCTTCGCTGATTCCGCCGCTGTTGCTTGCCCGCGTGATCGATGACCTCGCGGGCGGAATCCCCCTTTCCTTTGCGGCGGTACTGCTTTCCTTCGGCAGTCTCGCGCTGGAGGGCGTGCTGTCCTCGGCGCAGGAAACGCTCCTTGTGCTGTTCGGACAGCGGATGACCCACGCGCTGCGCTCCGAAATGTCGCGGAAGCTGACCCGTCTGCCTGCCGCCACGCTCGTTGCGCAGAAGCCGGGGGAGGTCGCCGCGCGCTTTTCGGGGGATGTGGACACCGTGGAGACGCTCTTCACCTCGGGGCTTATCAGCATGATTGCCGACGCCTGCCGGATTCTCTCGATTCTGGCGGTCATCGCGGTGCGGAATACGGGACTTGCGCTGATCCTGCTTGCGGTGCTCCCGCTGCTCGCGCTCTTTACACGGTTCGTGCAGAAGCGGATGCTTGCCTCGCAACTCGAAAACCGCCGCGCGGTTGCCGCCGCGTCGGGGCAGATTCCCGAGACGTTGCATAACATCCGCACGGTGCACGCCCTCGGCATGGAAGCCTACATGGAGCGGCGCTATGACCGGAGCATCGGCGAGAGCTATGCCGCCGTGGAGAAAACCAACTTTTACGACGCCGTCTATTCCCCTGTGGTTCTGCTGCTCCATGCGGCGGTCGTCGGCATCGTGATGCTGCTTTCCGCTTCGGGGAACGCAAGGGTTCTGACCCTGTTCGGTATGTCGGTCGGTACTTCGGTTGCGGTGATCAACTACATTTCCCGCATCTTCTCGCCCATTGAGAGCCTTGGAACGGAGATTCAGACCATCCAGTCGGCAATGGCGGGCGTGCGGCGGATCGACGCGTTCCTCGCACAGGAGGAGCGCACCCTGCCGCCCGAGCGGGCGACTGCCGCGGGAGGCGATGTGGTGCTCTCGCACGTGACCTTCGGCTACGGGGAACGGACGGTTCTGCGCGACCTGTCCTTTTCCGTGCGGGAAGGGGAGCAGGTCACGCTGATCGGCAGGACGGGCGCGGGAAAGAGCACGGTGTTCCGCCTGCTCTCAGGACTGTATCAGCCGCAGAGCGGAACGGTCAGAATCGGCGGCGTGGACGCAACCGCGCTGACCGACCGCGAGCGGCGCGCCTGCGTGGGCTGTGTGGAACAGCACTTCTCCCGCGTTCCCGGCACGGTGTTGGATCAGATTACCCTCGGCGATCCGCGCGTGACCGAAGAGATGGCGCAAAAGGCGGCGGAGCTTGCGGGCATCGACGGTGCGATCCGCGCGCTCCCGGAGGGCTACGCGACCCCATGCGCCGACGGGATCTTTTCGCAGGGCGAGTGGCAGTTGCTTTCCATTGCGCGCGCCGCGGCGGCGAACCCTGCCGTTCTGCTTCTGGACGAAATCACCGCCAATCTGGACGCGCAGACCGAAACGCGCGTGCTCGAAGCGCTCCGCCGCGCGTCAAAAGGGCGCACCGTGCTTTCGATTTCGCACCGCATCTGCGGAAATCCCGGCGGCAGAACCGTGGAGATCAGGCCCTGTGAAATGATGAATTGAAGGAAGACCTTGGGGCGTTGCCCCAAGCCCCACTTAGGGGACTTCTTAAAATATTGTAGGGAACGAACCGTGTGTCGTTCCCTTTTTTCTTGTCTGAAAATTTCTCAAAAAAATAGTTGTCCTTAAGGCGGGCTTTAGGGTGGCGTGTTAAAATAGAGGCACAACAGGCAAGGGAGGGACTTTCCTATGAAACGAGTCATGAAAAACGGAATTCTGTTTGCGGCGATGCTTGTGGCGGTCGGAATGCTGACCCTGACGGTTTTGCACGGGTACGGCGTCATCGGCGGGACGGGAAACGGCGCGGTTATGGGCGATGGATTCCCGGGCGGCGGATCGAACGATTCCGAAGGCTTCGGGCGACCCGGCGGGAACAACGCCGGGAACAACGCCGGGAACAACGCTGGGAACAACCCGGACGGTGACGGGGAAGAGATCGGCGAGGTCACCCTTCCGGACGACGGCAATTCGGAGAATTCGGGGAATTCGGGGAATTCGGGGAATTCGGAGAGCGCGCCGTCCGACGGAAACGGGCAGAATCGGGATATGACCCCGCCGCAAATGCCGGACGGGAACGGATTCGGCGGATTTGCCAATGCGGGGGACGGAAACAAAGCGCCCACGGGAGCGGGCGACAGTCTCGGCGGGCATCTTGCCTTTGCGGCAGTCTGGGTGTTCCTGATCGCGTTCTGCCTTTCGTGGGCAATTTACAGTCGGTGCAATTCCGAATATGCGGGAAGGAAAGGGGGAGACAGGCAATGGAAGTCAGAACCTGCTTCAAACGGTACGAACTGAAATATCTGCTTGACGCGGAGCAATATGCCGCCGTGCGGGAGGCGATGCGCGGGCGCATGATTCCGGACGCTTACGGCAAAAGCCGCGTCTGCAACCTGTATTTCGACACGCCTGATTTCCGGATCATCCGCCGCTCGCTTGAGAAGCCGGTCTATAAGGAAAAACTTCGCCTGCGGAGCTACGGTCCCGTCGGCGCGGACGGAACGGTGTTTGCGGAACTGAAAAAGAAGTATCAGTCGGTGGTCTACAAGCGGCGGGCGACCATGAAAAGGGATGGCGCGATGGAATTCTTCCGTGCTCCCGACCCGCATACGCAGATCGAGCGCGAGCTTGCCTATTTCCTGACGGTCAATCCGACCGCCGAGCCGATGATCTGGCTCTCCTACGCAAGGGAAGCCTTCTTCGGCGCAAACAATCCCGATTTTCGCATGACCTTTGATACCGACGTGCTGGCGCGTTGGGACGACCTGACCCTCGGCGGCGGCATTTACGGCGCGCCGGTTCTTCCGCAGGGAAAGGTGTTGATGGAGGTCAAGGTCGCGGACGCGATGCCGCTCTGGCTGACAAATACGCTTTCGGCGGCGGGCATCCGCCCGGCATCTTTTTCCAAATACGGCACGGCATACCTGCAGAGGCAGGAGACCGGGCTTCTCACAGGAGGACAACACTATGCTTAACAACCTGTTCAACAGCGTTTTCACAGGCGAAACGCAATCCACACTGTCCGTCGGACTGTTTCTGCTCTGCATCCTCGTTGCGCTGATCTGCGGCGGCATCTACGTTGCGGCATTCTCCTTCCGCGCCCGCGGAAGTCGGAGTATGCGGCTCTCGCTGGCGCTCCTGCCTGCGGCGGTCTGCGTGGTTATCATGATGGTAAACGGAAGCGTCGGCGTTGGCGTGGCGGTGGCGGGCGCGTTTTCACTGGTTCGCTTCCGCTCCGCGCCGGGGAACGCAAAGGAGATTTCGGTCATCTTCATGGCAATGTGCTCGGGACTGATCGTCGGAGTCGGATATTTCGCATACGCCCTGCTTTTCAGCGTTCTGATGGGCGGGCTGTTGATGGCGCTGACCGCCTTCTGGGAAAAGGAGCGAAACCGCGACTGCGCAAGAACCCTGAAACTGACAGTTCCCGAAGATCTGGACTATACGGGCGCATTTGACGATGTGTTCCATACCTATACCGAGAGTGCCGAACTCACCGCCGCGAAAACCGCGAATATGGGAAGCCTTTATAAGCTGACCTATCGGGTTGTTTTGAAACCGACCGTCAGCGAGAAACGGTTTCTGGATGACCTTCGCGTGCGGAACGGCAATCTGGAAATCCTCCTCGCCCGCGCGGAGGAAAACGAAAAAGATCTGTAATCTTAAAATTACATGATCCATTTCCGAAGGAGAAGAATCATGAAAAAGAACCAATTATGGAGTATCCTGCCAAGCCTGTTGCTTTCCGCCGCTTTGCTCGGAAGCTGTGCGCAGACGGGGAACGGCGGGAACAGCATAAACGGGGCGAACGGAACAAACAACTCCGGTCAGGCGAACAACGGCGGAACGATCACCGACGACAGCACCGTGACAACCGTCCCCGTCGATACCACCGCGCATGATTACGCCTTCGTGTCGCAGGACGGCGACAGCTACACCTATCGGTGCGACGATTGCGGCGAGAGCGCAACCGTGACGGTCAGATGCGAATTGGGAACAGCCGGGTGCGTAAAGGTCGAAGACAATACCCTGACCCTTTCTGGCATGACCGAGGACAGCATCTATAGCCTTTCGGGCGTTTTTTACGGCAACATCGAGGTGGAAGGCAACGGGAATTGCAAAATCGAGTTGGAGTTGCAGGGCGTGACCGTGAATTCCGCCGCCGAATGCCCGCTGACCGTCAGCGGCGCGGGTGGGGTGACAATTTCGGCAAAGAAGGAAACCGATAACTATCTCTGCGACCTGCGCGCGGAAGTTACGGACGCAACCGCAATCAGCGCGGCGGTCTGGAGCGACTGCGACCTCAATCTGCAGGGCAAGGGGAATCTGTACGTCAGTTCGGTTGCAAATAACGGCGTTCACACCAAGGACGACCTGAAGGTCAAAAACCTGTTTTTGCAGGTGGAGTGCGAGGACAACGCGCTGAAGGGCAACGACAGCGTGACGGTTGAATCGGGAACGCTGATTCTGATTGCGCGGACGGGGGACGGCATCAAGACCACAAACAGCGACCTCTCCTCCAGGGGCAACCAGCGCGGAACGGTTGCAATCACGGGCGGGGATGTCCGCATCTACGCCGCCTGCGACGGAATCGACGCGGCGTATGACGTTACGGTGGACGAATCTTTCGCTACCGTGAACCTGACGGTCTTTACCGACAGGTATTCCAAGTATTCAAAGGAAGTCAACGCCGCCGATGAAAGCATTCTGTATCTGCGCGCCTCCGCAAGCAATTATCGGTATTCGCTCTATTTCTATAACAACGAGGGCGGCACGTGGTGCCGTGCGGAGAGCGCCAAGTCGACGGGAAACAGCCGCTACAGCTATTATACGGTGACAAAGCCGGGCGGATATGAGAAATGCAACCTGTATGTCTACACCGCCGACCAAACGCCGGGGCAGAGCGACAGCTGCTACGCCGAAAAGGACGATATTACGCTCAACGAAAATTACGATACCATCGCAATTTCGTTCAGCGGCAACAGGATGCGTCTGAGCTGGACCACCTACAGCACCGCGCAGGGCGGCATGGGAGGCATGAATGACGGGAACACCGATCAGGGCGACCATTCCACCAAAGGTCTGAAGGCGGCAAACGCGATCTCGGTTTCGGCGGGAAGCGTGACGGTGGAGTCCTACGACGACTGCATCCATGCAAACAATACCACCACGCCGGAAAACGGCGCGGCGGCAACCGGGAACGTGACGGTCACAGGCGGAACGCTGATTCTCTCTTCCTGCGATGCCGCAATCCACGCGGACGGAGCGGTGACAGTCTCGGGCGGAACGGTCAACGTCCTGAAAAGCTACGAGGGCATCGAAGGCGCGACCGTCACCCTCGCGGGCGGCGATATCACGGTGGTTTCCTCGGATGACGGCGTGAACGGATCGGGAACGGGCGGAACGAGCATCGTCATCTCGGGCGGTACGCTCTACGTGCTGGCAGGCGGAGACGGCGTGGATTCCAACAGCCGCGATCCCTACGGCGGCATCCGGTTCGCGGGCGGCAGATCGGTCATCATCTCCACAGGACGTGCGGATTCGTCGATTGACACCGAGGCGGGCTATACCTATGAGGGCGGCTACGTCGTGGCAATCGGACTTGCGGGCGGCATGAGCACGGAGTCCACGCATTGCTCCCCGTCGCTGACGAGCGTTGGGACGAGTAAAAACGTGACCCTGGCCGCAGGAAGCTACCTGACCGTGAGCGACGTTGTGACCGTCAAAGCCCCCGCGGCAATGAACGCACTGGTCGTTTGCCTCGGGAAAACGAACGCAGGCATCTCGATGGGAACAACCGGAGGCGGAGACGCAGATGTCGTCTGGAGCGTTGCGGGGTAAAAATTAAGCGAAATAAAAAGGGAAGCGGCGGACTGATGTCCGTCGCTTCTGTTGTGGTGGCGGGGAATGAAATGATGTTTCGTTATATAACATTGGAAAAGATTATGAAAGACGGGGTTTTGAAACTTACGGTGAGCCCTCTTTCGAGATGCCCCCTGCAATCTCATAGTCCTTTCTCCGGTCTCCAAGTCCTTTCTTTGCCTGCAAGCAGAATATTACAAGGAAAAGCAGAGCAGTCCATTGATTTTCCTGCTTTTGATGTGCTAAAATGAGGATGAAACGGGGGAGTGGAAACTGTCGCTTCCCGAAAAGAAGAGGAGGAATATGATGAAACTGAAAAAATGGCTTTCTCTGCTGCTCGGACTTCTGTTGTTGGTTGTTCCGCTTGCAGCCTGCTCGTCGGGCAAGAACCACGAGACGCCGAGCGGAAGTAAGACGGACGCTGGCGAAACCGAAGCGCCGACCGATCCCGTGGAGACCGCAGACCCCAATACGATTCCGGATCTGCCGAGTGATCTGGACTTCAAGGGCAAGACCATCCGAATCCTGACCCGCCAGAACCGGAACCGTTATCAGGAGTGGGGCTCCAACGGCGCTTTGGACGATAAAGCGGACGATATCGACGAACAGGTCTACTATCGGAATGTTGAGATTCAGAAAAAACTGAATGTCGAGTTCGATATCACGCACGCGACGGTTCATGACAATGACCTCAACGCATGGCTTCTGAGCGCGGCGCTGCTGAATGATTCCTTTGATATCATCAGCAATAAAGCCTATCAGTCGGTCAGTTCGGAACTGCTCGGCTACTACATGAATCTTTATGATGTGGAGAACCTTAATCTCGATAAGTCCTACTGGAATCAGACCTTTATTTCCGCAGGAACTGTCAACGATCATTTGTATACCGTGGTCGGTGATATGAACATTTCGGTGTACATGACCATGTTCTGCATGTTTTTCAACATCAACAAGTGCGAGGCGCAGGGCGAGGGATGGTCGATGGACGAAATTTTTGACGTGGCGTTGCAGGGCGACTGGACGTGGGAAAAATTCGCTTCCTATGTGAAGGACGCGGAGGTGGATCTCGGTGCGGAAAAGCCTGTTTACGCATTCTATTCGCATACTTATTCGCAGGCATATGACGGATTGTTGCAGTCGTTTGAATTGAATCTCGTCAGCACCGATCCCGACGACGGAACGCATACGTTGGTTGCGGGAACACGCTATGAGAAACTGCAGAACGCAACAAAGGCGGTTTACGACCTTTACTCAAACACAAATGTCAAACTGGATACTTCCGGCTACGGAAGCGGGGAATACAACCTGTTCGACGCGGGCGAGGCGCTGTTCTCCATCGAGTGTGTGAACGACGCGCAGAACCGCAAGAACGCCAATCTGACCGATGAATACGGGCTTCTGCCGCTCCCGAAGTACGAAGCGGACGGAACCGCAAACTACTACACGGGTCTGCAGGACAGCCATAACGTTATCTCGGTTGTCAAGGGCAGAAGCAACTATGCGGCAATCGGCGCGGTTTTGGAACTGCTGTCGGCATATAGCTACGAGGGCATCCGTCCTTACTATGTCAATACGCTTGCAAAGCAGAAGTATCTGGATAACCTCAAGTCCCAGAAGGTGATGGATCTGATTCTGGACGGCGCGAGATGGGATTTTGCGGCAATCTATGCCGCCTATCTGCCCAACCGGGACGGAAACGCGCCGCATATGGCGCTCTGGAGAGGCGGATGCCAACACGGAAACACAGCGTACCGCTATGAACAACACAAGGACACTTGGAACAAGCTGCTCAAACAGTTTGACGCGGACGAACACTTTGCAAGGAAGAGCGCGTCATGAAACGGATTCTGAAACGGACGGTTCTGTCCGTCCTTGCCGCGCTTCTGCTGCTCGCGTCCTGCGCGGGCGGCGGAAACGGCGCGGGAACAGGGACTGCGGAACGGACAACCGAACGGCATACCGAAACCAACGCGCCGACCGGTGGCTTCGCGCTTCTGCGGGACGGGAAGGCAATTCCCGTGGTGTATTCGGAGCTTTCCTATGCAACCGAGGCGGAGCGATTGGCAAAAGCCATCGGTACGGCGGCGGGGACGGAGGAGGTCAACACCGAAAGGCGCACGGCGGGCAAGGCAACCGACAGCACGCGGGCGGAAATCCTGCTCGGGCGTGTGGACTGCGACGAAAGCAGACAGGCATATGACGAGCTGAACGACTATTCGGTCTGCACGGTGCGGGTCATCGGGAACAAGCTGGTCATTTCCTCGTTGGAAAAGGCGTCGGTGACCGAGGCGGTGACGAAACTGCGACTGGCAATCTCGCGCATGGAGGACAGGAATCTGACCCTTGCGGCGGATTTTTCCGAACGCTATTATTCCTCTTCCACACTTGCAAAGGCGCAACTGCCGATTGCCGAGGGACAGGAGCTTGAAATCATCGAGGAAAGCAACGACAGCCTTCAGATTCTCTTCAGCGATACGAGCGAGGCGGCGTTTGAGGCGTACTGCGAAAAGCTTGCGGCGGCGGGGTATACCCTGCGGCAGGAGAATACGCAGGAGGGCAACCGCCACAGATCTTACATCAACGGCGTCTGCTCGGTGCAGGTCAGCCGTTTTGCCGGAATCGGGCGGCTTTGCCTGTTTGTCGACCCCTACAAAAAGGAGGGGCAGCTTCCCGCCCTTGAGGACAGCTACACGGCGATTTACGATGTGCCGCTCCTGACCCAACTTGGGCTTTACAGCAATGACCCCGAAATCGTGAATTCGCTTTGCGAGAATGCGATCGGAGGGAGTCTGTCTGCCGATGCTATGAAAAAGCTGTCCCGTGACTCGGGCGGAATGGGCTATGTCATCCGTCTGCGGGACGGGCGGTTTCTGCTGATTGACGGCGGCTACGGCGTTGCGGACGACGAGAGCAGCGATCGGTTGGGCATTTACATGGAGTCCGAGGAATACCGGAACGACCCGACCAAGAGAGGCTTTGAGGATGCAGACCGCATTTACAATACGATGAAGGCGCAGACCGCCGAGGGGCAGGAGCCTCGGGTTGCGGCATGGATTTTCACCCACGCGGATATCGACCATGTGGGCGCGTTCATCAAGTTTGCCGAGAAGTACGGAAAGACTGTTACCGTTGGACAGTTGATTTACAATTTCCCCGTGTCGTCGATTCTCACAGGTTGGGGAGACCAACGCACGGCGGTTGTTCAGGCGGCGGCAAAGTATTATGGGAGCGTTCCGACGGTCACGGCGCACGCGGGGCAGGTCTATCGGATTGCGGACCTGACGGTTCGGATGCTCTTCAATATGGAGCTTCTGGAGCCCGATCTGCCGAAGAATCTGAAATTCAACGACACCAGTCTGGTCTTTCAGATCGAGACCGAGGACGGCACGCGGCTGATGATTCTCGGCGATTGCTACCCTTGCGAGGCGGAGGTCATTGATAAGCTGTACAGCGGGGAAACGCTGAAGTCAGATATCGTGCAGGTGTCGCACCACGGCATTGAGGGCGTGGGGCACGGCGATAGCCTGTATGAAAACATCGGCGCAACGGCGGCGCTTTGGCCGGCGGGAACATGGAAGTACAATTACCCCTGCACATTGGTGAATCGGAACACCGATCCTGCCGCTTGCCGGACGCGTGACGAGCGCGACGCCAAGCACAACAAATGGATTATGGACAACATCGGCATGAACGGGATCTACCTTGCGGGAGGTGAGAACACGGTCTTTGAACTGCGCGACCACGGTTTGACCCCAAAATCTTAAAAGAGCCGCGAAAAGCGGCGGAAAGGCTTGAACATGAAACGGTTTTTATCTGTTCTTTTGATTCTTGCAATGCTTGTCTGCACGATTCCCGCATTTGCGGTTCTTGCAACTGCCGAAGGTGAAACGACCGCATGGGACGGAACTTCCTATGACGTGTCGTGGTGCGACACCGCCGACAGCGGTGCGGAAATCGACGGCAAGAAGTACAAGGTCACCGGCTACACGGCGGAGGAAGCCAAGACCTACGAAATCAGCACTGCCGAGCAGTTGGCGGGCTTAGCAAAGTTGGTCAACGCCTACAAGGGCGACAGCTTTGCGAATGTTACAGTATACCTGACTGCTGATGTTGATCTTGGCGGGAAGAGCTGGACGATGATCGGCAAAAACGGGAAGGCGTACAGCGCAACTTACGCTTTTGCGGGTTCGTTTGTCGGAAAAAAGGCGGACGGGAGCAATGCGGTTATTTCCAATCTGATCGTGAAAGACGGTTCGACCTCGCAGGTTTGCGTGGGTCTGTTCGGTCTCTATCGCGGACCGCTGATGGCGAATCTGACACTGAAAAACGCGGTTATTGAGTCGGGCTACGGCAGAACGGGTTCGTTTGTCGGCACGGCGGGCGTTGCCGCAAAATTCAGCAATTTGACCTCGGATGCAAAGATTACCATGACCGCGACAACCGCATGGGGATGGACCTGTGCGGGCGGATTGTTCGGAACTTCCTTTAATGCCACCGACGGAATCGGAAATCTGTTTGAAAACTGTGTGTTTACCGGAACGATCGGGTGCAAGGACAGCACGACGAAGATGGAGACCTTCGGCGGCATTGTCGGAATCAGCGAAGGAATTGCGACTTTCAAAACTTGCACCGTAACCGGAGATATCAGCGGCGCCACCGCAGGTGTTGCGGATGCAAACGGTACGCACGGAGTGGGCGGTATTCTCGGCGCGGCGCGTTGGACAGCAAGTAAAGCCGCTATCGTGATGGAAAACTGCTATGTTTCTTCTACTCTGAAAGGGTATCAGCGTGTCGGCGGATTCCTTGGTGCACTGTATTCCACGCCCGGCAAGAATGCAAACAAATTTACGAACTGTCAGTTCGACGGCATGGTCGTCAGCGGCGGCGGTGACGCAAAGGCGGCGTTCCTCGGTTATCAGCAGTTAAATGATGCCAAACCGACCTTTACGAATTGCCTGAACACGGGAGTTGCCTCCTGCCGCTCGGACGGTTCTCTGAAAATGGGACTTGTCTACGGTAATCCCACCGCTACCTTTACAAACTGCTACGGCACTTACAAGGCGCTTCTGAAAACAGGCGCAACCGAAACAACCGGTCTCACGGAGAACGGCAAACTGCCTGCGGACTTTGACGCGACGGTTTGGGAAGCCCGCGAGGGAAGCTATCCCGTCCTGAAGAACGCAAAGGTTTATGCGAATGCCGATTTCCTTACGGCGGATCTTTCATGGATCGATGCCGCAAATCTGACCAAAGCGGTCTGGATTGATACCGAGGCGGAACTGCTTGGCGCATTCCGGATGTTTGAAACCGATTCCTGGGTTCTCGGAGACCGCAAGCAGGGGGACACCGTTTTCAACAACATGATGAACGTGCAGTTCTCGGGCATCGTTACCGAATGGCTGAAAAATGCGCCGTATACCGCCGATACCGCCTTTGGTGACATCGCAGGCAATTGGAAAATGCCGATGAAAACCGTTGGGAAGGCGAGCGCCGAGAACGTGAAGGCGCTTTACTATCAGACCAATGCGGCAAGCGACGGTAAGTACGGCGTGCGCTTTGCGGCAGAGATCAAAGGTTCTGATTGGAGCATGGCGGAGTTCCGTCTGGTTGCCACCTACACCGATGCGGAAGGAAACACCAGAATTTCCGCGCTCAGGAAAGAGGCGATCACGGTCTGCTATTCCGCCTTGCTTGAAACACTTGACGGCGTGACCTCGCCCGCAACTCCTGCGGAAGGTTATGTCTGGATTGTGCTCGATATCGGCGCGATTTCCGAGAACTATACGAACATTTCCTTTGATATCTGTGCCTCGGTGACCGACAGCGAAGACAACACCTATTACAACGCGGTCTATGCGGTTTCCGTCTCCGCACCCGCCGCACAATAAGGAGGTTCGAATCATGAAAAAACAGTATCTTTCCGCAACCTGCGTTGTATTGGATTTGTCCTGCACCGATATTCTGACGCTTTCCAATTACGTTGACAATAGGATCCAGCAACCCAAAACCATCAATTTTGACGATCTGTTCTGACCAACCTCGGCGGAGCGCTTCGGCGCTCCGCCGCATTCTTTTTTGGGGGGAGGTATCTTCAAATGAAGCTATCTGTAAATGTTGAAAATCTGTTCTATCGGTTTCCGTTTGCGAAGGGGGCGGAAATCTACAAAAATGCGGGGTTCGATGCGGTGGATTACGCGCTTTCCGAGATGGTGAACGATACATCGCCGCTCTGCGGTCACGATTACCGCGCGAAAGCGGAGGAAATCCGCAAAACCGCCGAGGCGGTTGGAATCCCGATCAATCAGACGCATGCGCCCTTCACCTTCGCATATAAGCTCTGGGCGGATGAGACCTCCTACCGCGAAACCGTCTATCCGCGCCTGTGCCGCTCGGTTGAGATTTCGGCTCTGCTCGGCGCAAAGGTCGTGGTCATGCACCCGCTCCACCATTTTCCGTATCGTGGGCATGAGGAAGAAATTTTTGCGCGGAATATGGAGTTTTATCGCTCGCTGATTCCCGTCTGCCGCGATTGCGGTATCGTGATGGGCATTGAAAATATGTGGGCGGAGGACGGCAGGCACAAGGTCATTGTGCATGATACCTGCTCGCAGGCGGCGGAGTTCGTGCGCTACATCGACACGCTTGACAGCGACTACATGAAAGCCTGCCTTGACCTCGGTCACGTCGGGCTTCCCGCCGAACAGCGCGACGAGGTGCAGGATGTGATCCGCATCCTCGGGCATGACCGCCTTGCGGCACTCCATGTACACGACAACGATTACCGCCGCGACCTGCACAACATCCCGTTCGAGGGACGGCTCAGGTGGGGCGAGATCATGCGGGCGCTGAAGGAGATCGGCTACACGGGGGACTTCACCTACGAGACCACAACCGAATTCATGCGCGGCGCACCCGATGACTTTGTCCCGATCGGCGCGCGCTACATGGCGGATGTCGGGCATTATCTCATCGGAATGGCGGAGGGGACGGAATGCTGAAAACAAGGAAAACGGAACTGCACCTCGGACTGCAGAAGCCGGTTCGGGTTTTGCACCTGACCGACATCCATCTGTCTTTGGCGGATAACGCGGACGGCGACTCGATGAAGCGCCACGCGCGCGGACGGCGGGCGGTCTTTCAGGGCGAGACAAATGCGGACGACGAAGCAAAGCTGCCGGGTCTGCTCCGCGAAGCGATGGAGTACGGGCGGCAGTTTGACGCAACGGTCATCACGGGCGATGTGTTGGATTTCGTGACGCACGGCAACCTCGAGATGGCGCAGGAAGTTCTTGCTCCATACGATTACCTTTTCTGTGCGGGCAACCATGAATTCACACCGCGTGTGGGACTGCCCGACCGTTTCTCCAACCGCGCCGCCTTTTACGACAGGGTACAGGCGGCATTTCGTGGGGATATGACCTTTGAGAGCCGCGTGGTGGGTGGGGTCAACCTGATTACCATGGAGAATGGGCTGTACGTCTGGTATCCGGGGCAGTTGGAGAAGCTGAAGCGGGAGGTCGCGCGCGGGTATCCCTGTGTGATTTTCTGTCATGTGCCGCTGACCTCGCCCGAGCTGAACCATACACCCGAGCATACGGGTCTGGAGGCGGATGAGGAGACGATTGCAATGACCCGCCGTCTGACACGATACATCGACGAGACCCCGCAGATTCAGGCGGTTTTCGCGGGGCATGAGCATCGGAATCTGACATTGGCGCTTCCGTCGGGCAAGCCCTGCTATGTGCTGGGGGCGCTGTTCGACGGAACTGTCGGTGAGATTGTAATAGACTAAAAAGCGGGCACATCCCGGACGGCATTTCTGCCGTCCGGGATGTGCCCGTTTGGGGAATATCCTGCGGGGCTTCGGGTAAAATCCCGAAGCCTTATTTTTCTGCCAATACCAACACCTCATATGGAGCAACCGTTACCGTGCCGTTCAGAATGCGGTTGGTGAGAAGGTCACGGTAGGGGCGGGGGAGCGTGACCTCGCCCGTGCGGTTTTCAAGCTCCGCGACCGTGATGCCGCAGATTGCGCCCTCCCGCGCCGTGACGCAGAGATTTTCGCTCGCGGCAAGGATTGACGGAAGCCCGCAAAGTCTGCGCACGCCCTCTGCATCCGGCAGACTTCCGAGCAGAATAAGCTGCCCCGCGCCGATCTGCCGCCGCGTGATCGCCGACATGCCCGCGAACTCCCCGCTTGCGTAAGTGGCAAGCACTTCGCAGTCGACGGACTCCAAAGCGTCGTAGGTCAGAGAGGCCCCGCATGGAGAACCGTCCGCCCATGCCGCCGTGACCGTCGGGTCGTCCAGGGGAGACTGATAGCGGATGCGCGCGCCGCAAAGCGACTCCAGAGAGAACATCGGCGCGACGGTCGGGCGAACCGTGTCGGCTGTAAAAATGTCGACCATCGGTCCTGCAATCCATGTCCCGCCCGCTGTCACCCATGCCGTCATGCGGTCGAGCAGACCGCGGTCAAGCGTTGTGAGAAACGGGGAGAAGATCACGCGGTAACCGTCGGGCGAATGCGGCGTGTCGATGAGGTCGACATTGCGGTGACCGAGCGCACGACGGAAGTTGTCCCGCAGGGTGTTCCGATAGGAAAAGCCCTTGAGGAGCGGCGCGGAATCGAAGTTGTTTGCCGCAACGGTGGAATAGTGAATCGCAATCTCCGAGCGGATGCGGCTTTGCGAAAGAAAGGCTTCGCACCGTTTCAGATCCTGCGCCGCGCGGCGAACCTCCTCGCTCACGCGGTAGGGTCTGCCGCAGGGGGAGAAGAGCGCACCGTGCGCCAACTCATGCCCGTTCGGGTGCGTGCGGAAGAGCCAGAAAAGATTGGCTTCCGCACCCATGAGAAAGGGGAGCATTGTGTTGGCATAGCAGTTTCCCACGGGACGCGCGCCGTTTTCCGCAAACTCACTGCCGTTCCAACCGACCTGCGTCTCGGTCACCCAGAACGGCGCGGATTTGATGGGGCGGAGGAAATTATACGAAAAGGGTAGGTCGGGAAGCGCCGCGGCGGGATCGTAGTGGTTGAACTGTACCACGTCCATCGGCGCGTTCATGCGGTAGTAGGACAGCACATTGTTCGGCATCATGTCTGTCCCAACGGGGCCGGAAGCAAGGCGGTGCAGAATATCCGCCTGTTCCCGTACAAAGGTCTCAATCTGACGGCACTGAAAGGTTCGCCATGCGGTGCGCAGGGAAGGGTGACGCCATTCCGAGGGACGCGGCGGTTCGATTTCCTCAAAGGAGGCATAGGAGAGTGACCAACGGGTCATTCCCCAATGGCGGTTGAGCACGTCGATTGTTCCGAACCGTTCCCGCAGGAAATCGCGGAACGCCGCGCGGCATTGCGGGCAGAAGCACCCGCTTTGATAGGGGAACAGCTCATTGTCAATCTGCCATCCAATCACCCCGGGGTGATGCCCGAAACGCTCTGCCAACGCTTCGACAATGGTGCGGTTTTTCTCCCGCATCAAGGGAGAGGTTCGGCAGACATGGTTGCGGGAGGAGACGACCTCGCGCGACCCATCCGCCCCCATGCGGGTGATCTCGGGGTATTTTGCAAACATCCACCGCGGCGGCGTGGAGGTCGGCGTACAGAGCAGAACCGAAATTCCCGCCTGCCACAAGCGGTTGATGACATCCTCCAACCAATCAAAATCAAATTTCCCCTCGCGGGTCTCCAGCTTCTCCCATGCGAATTCTCCCACGCGCAACAGGTTGATACCGTATTCACGGCAACGCGAGATATCCCGTTCGATTTCCTCCCGTTCCCAGAGTTCCGGATAGTATGCAGCTCCGATGTACATAAACGCCCTCCGTGCAAAATGTTGCCTTTATTGTAGCCTGTATTGCGGCGGAAGTCAATGGACTTCGTTGCTTTCTTTAGTAGGATTCTGCTTTTTTTCTGCCTGTTCCGCAAACGCTTTTTTACCGTATAATTCTGCGATATTCAGCAGAATAATACAAGAGATTGCAGGATTATCCGTTGTCAACAGGACAGAACGGATGGTATAATTAAGGGAAGATCATTGATATAAGGGGAATCTCCGAGGGCAGAGACGCCTTTTGAGATCTTGGTCAATATCACTGCGCATCTCACTTTTTTTCAAAAAAACAGCGGAGGTATCATTTTGGAAAAATTTATAGTCCGTCCGCAAATCAAGCTGATGTTGGAAAATTTTTTTCGTATTTCCGGCATTCGGATTGGTGTCTACGATACCGACGAAGAGATGTCCATCATTTCGGATTACCCGCACTGGGCACCCGAATTCGAGAATCTGACGTTTTGCGAAAAAGCGAAGCTGTGTTCCGGCAGCTTCATGAAGAAATGTGTTTCCTGTGACCGAAAAGCCTTTTTTCAGGCGCGGGAGACCGGAAAAACGCAGATTTACGAATGTCATATGGGCTTTTTGGAGGCAGTTATCCCAATTCTTGCGGGAGAGCGGGTGGAGTGCTTTTTGATGATCGGGCAGGTGCGCAAACGGACATTGGCGGAGAACGGCATGAGTGAGGATGCGGCGCGGGAGTTTTCCGCACGGTTTCGGATTACAGACGTCCGCTATTCCGCAGAGGATTTCCGCCATGCGTGGGGGCGGATGCCCTGCATGGACTATGAAACCTTTTCCGCGTATGTCTATTTCCTGGAGATCTGCGCACAGAAAATTTACAGCGATAACTATATCAGGCGGAGCGAGAGGTCGGTGTCGGGGGAACTGATTCGATATGTGCGGGACAACCTTTATCGGAATGTGGGAATCGCGGATGCGGCAAGGGAACTTGACATGAGCGCTTCCCACCTTTCCCATTTCATATCGAAAGAAATGCGGACAACCTTTACCAAGTATCTGAACGATTGCAGAATTGAAGAATCCAAACGTCTGCTCAGTATGACGAATATGAACATCAAGAACATTGCGCTTTCCCTGCGCTACAGTGATCCTGCATATTTCGCCAAGCAGTTCAAAAAGGGGACAGGTATGACCTGCACCGAATATCGGGAATCGCTACGCAAGCAGAGCGGGGAGACCGAATGCAACGACCCCTGAGCGGTCGAGCCTGCGCGATGCACACTGTGCAACCGACATCCGCAGGGGTGTTGTCCCGATGACGGCAGAAAGATGGCTTTTCTCCGATGAATCCGATTGGTTGTCTCGGCTCGCTTGGGTTAATAACAGACTTCAGGGAGCGGTAAATGGAGGATATTTCCGCTCCCTGTTTTTTTATTTTTTAGTTGGAAAAGATCACTCTATCTGCGATTTGAACATAAAAACAGCCCATTTTATGTAAAATCGATCTTCAAAGCATATCCATAACACAATGAATCGGACAACAACAAGAACCGCGCCGTCAAAAAGCGCGGTTCTTTTGATATAGATATTTCAAAATACCAGAGGGGGTAAGGAAATAACAGTTTATTCGAAAAGCGTTACAAATGATCTCAAATTTTGTTTCCAAAAAAGAATTTATTAGAAATTTATCTAAACATATTGACAAGGTAAGATTCGTATGATATAATATTGTCAAGAAAATAAAATTGATGGAGGAGAACCAACTATGACGGAAAAAACTGCGAGCCGGATTTTATCTGATATTGCACTGAAAAAGAAAGTGGAGCAATTGGAAATCATCTCAAACATGAGTGTTATTAACAAGAATGAAGTGAAAGCGCGAAAAATTGCAGTAAACATTTTTGACAACGGATACAAATTTGTCGGCATGAAATTCTCAAACACTGCGTTTGACGATACATATTATGCCGTTCGGGAGAATAAGGTATTTGGTTGTCCACCGGAGAATGTAATGTATTTTAAAGCTTATAAAAATTCATATGATGAGCTTTCAGACTGCGATAAAAAATTATTTCTGGTTTATGCTCATGCTGTTCAATCCCTGAAAATGTGCTTTGAGGATCCTAAGAAAAAGGAATTAGAAAAGGCAGAAGCTTATGGAGACTCAGAGAAAATCTTTGAATGCAAAATGCTGATCGCATTTGTAGAGGATTTAATTCAGGCTTGGACTGATTGGTGGAATCAAAATGGGTGTTTGAAAATTAAAATAAAGGAATGCTGTGATGATAAAAAATGAAACCTCGCTTAAAATATATAAGAGTCTGGCAGACAGAGAAAGAATC
>ENA-UERG01001254-UERG01001254.1-human-gut-metagenome-genome-assembly--contig:-NODE-1254-length-21941-cov-5.996112_pt1 | contig 21941 bp, 18 predicted proteins | sample MGYA00242954_ERZ507954 | MGnify/ENA primary metagenome ERZ507954 (study PRJEB26167, sample SAMN06115478) | human gut metagenome | host: Homo sapiens | place: China:Sichuan | collected 2015-01-21... | reverse complement strand
TCATTTTATTCTGAGTCAGAGTTCCGGTTTTATCTGAACAGATGACGGAGATGCTTCCGAGTCCTTCTACTGCCTGAAGTTTTCGAATAATGGCATGTTCTTTTGCCATTTTTTGTGTAGACAGTTAATGATAACGTGTATTTCAGTACACCCGGATATTCAATAGCTATGAATGGAAAACTTTAAGGAGCAGGGAAAAAAGAAGAGCTGGCACTAGACATAGTAAGATATATGTTTGGCAGTGATGTAATGAATGCAATGGCAGACAGAATACAGTCGGTTGTTGTGTATAATAAAAATGTAAATGATATATGCAACAAGTCTATTCCCTCTACGTTTTTTCATTCGCCCCTCCATTTGTAATTTTCCCTACACCACTACGTTTTTCACAAGTTTCTCTGGTTTTATTTTTTTCTGCTCAATCGTATATGCCCCAAGCAACCGTTTCTTTGCTTCTTCGAATACACCCATATCATCGATATACATATATGCAAGCACGTCGCCTTTTTGCACCACATCGCCCAGATGCTTTCGGATATCGAGCCCGACACCTAAGTTGATTGCGCTGTCCTTCGTCGCGCGTCCACCGCCTAAGATGAGGTTCACCATGCCAACCTCGCTTGTGTTGCAGACCGCCAGATATCCATCCTCTTCACAGACGATCGGCACATAGTTTGCCGCGAGCCGGAATTTGTTCACATCGTCGATGTAACTGCCATCGCCACCCTGTGCTTCCACGAACTCTTTGAACTTGGCAAGTGCCGCACCGCTCTCGATTGCTTTTTCACACTGCGCCTTCGCAGCTTCAAAATCATCGGATTTACCTGCCGCCATATACATATATGCCGCCAGTGTGAGCGACACGGTAAGCAGGCGGTAAATGCCATGCCTGTCGTAGCCTTCGCGGGTAGAAGTGTTATTATCTTCAACCAATGATAAATCGGGTTCCAGATATGGCTTCACATCCTTCATCGACAACACCTGCACCGCCTCGATCACTTCGAGCGCATTGCCAACCTTGCAGCCGAGCGGTTCGTTCATATCCGTAATCACACCATAACACGTTCTGCCAGCAGATTTGCCGATATCAACCATGATCTGTGCCAACGCCTTTGCATCTGTTTCGTTCTTCATAAATGCGCCGCTGCCACATTTCACATCCAGCACGATTGCATCCGCACCTGCCGCAAGCTTCTTGCTCATAATCGAAGATGCAATGAGCGGCAGACTGTCGACTGTCGCCGTCACATCGCGCAGCGCATAGATCTTCTTATCTGCCGGTGCCAGATCTCCGGTCTGTCCGACAAGCGCCAACTTCATCGAATTGACGTGTTCAATAAATTCTGTCTCCGGGATACTCACACAGAAACCCGGAATCGCCTCTAACTTATCAATCGTACCGCCCGTGTGTCCAAGTCCTCTGCCGCTCATCTTCGCAACCGGTACCCCCAGACTTGCGAGGATCGGCGCCACGATAAATGTCGTCTTATCCCCGACACCTCCGGTACTGTGCTTATCGACCTTCACACCGTGGATGGCTGCAAGACTGAGCTGGTCGCCGCTTTCCGCCATCGCATGTGTCAGTGCGCAGGTCTCATCGTGCGTCATGCCTTTGTAGTAGACACACATCAGCCACGCACTCATCTGATAATCAGGGATTTCTCCCTTCGTAAACCCTTCCACGATAAAACGGATCTCATCTGCAGTATGCTCTGCGCCGTTCCGCTTCTTCATGATCATATCGTACATTCGATACATCTTACGTCACCCCCTGTGTCGTAAATACATCCTAGCGATTGTCATATCATGCTACATAATATCCTGCAGGAAACTCTTCCCAATTGCCTTTTCATCATCCACACAGCTTCCAAGCAGGTACTCCTCCACGGTCTTTCCAATATCCGCAAAAGTCGGTCTTGTGCCAAGATCCGTTCCCTGCTTCAATCCCTTTCCATACATCAGAATCGGAATATATTCCCGTGTGTGATCGGTTCCCTTAAAGGTTGGATCACAGCCGTGATCCGCATCCACGATCAAAATATCCTCGTCCGTCATCTGCGCATACAGTTTCGGCAGCCATGCATCGAATTCTTCGAGCGCATTCTTATAGCCAAGCGTATCTCTTCGATGTCCGTATTTCATATCAAAATCAACCAGATTCGTGAAGATCAATCCCGCCGGTTCTGTTTGCATATAGTCAAGCGTCTTCTGCATGCCATCGGTATTTCCGGTCGTATGCACCGAAGCACAGATGCCATTGCCATGGAAGATATCACTGATCTTGCCGACTCCGCATACCCGCACGCCCGCATCTGCCAGATGCACCAGCACATTGTGTTCCGATGGTTCTAACGCATAGTCACGCCGGTTGCTCGTACGCTCGAACCCATCGCCTTTTCGTACAAATGGTCTTGCGATCACACGTCCGACGCCATGCTCACCAACCAGAATCTTTCTTGCAATCTCACACATCTCATACAATCTTGGAAGTCCGACCTTCTCCTCGGACGCCGCGATCTGGAATACCGAATCTGCCGACGTATAGACGATCGGATATCCGGTCTTCATGTGTTCCTCGCCGTATTCTGCAATGATCGGAATGCCGGATGCGACCTTGTTTCCGTAGATGGCTCCACAACCGGTCTGCTCGATAAATGCATCGATAATCTCCTGTGGGAATCCATTTGGATACGCCGGGAATGCATGTTTTGTATGAATCCCAATCATCTCCCAGTGTCCGGTTGTCGTATCCTTGCCGTTGGATAACTCCTGTGCCTTTCCATACACGCCGATCACATCCTGCTTTGTTGCTGCATCGTAAAACGATGTGTTCTCAATCGCACGAAGTCCAAGCTTCGTCAGATTGTCAAATTTTGCATCTGGATATGTCTCTAAAATATGTCCAAATGTATCGGAGCCAACATCGCCGAACTTATCTGCATCCGGTTCCTCTCCGATTCCTGCACTGTCAAGTACGATCCATATTACACGTTTTGCCATATTTCACGTCCTTTCTGCAAAAGTTCTATGCTTCTGCCTTGTTTTTATTTCTGTAAATCAGGTACAGTGGTAACGCTACAAATACGACTCCACCCACGATATTTCCAAGTGTTACCGGAAGGAGGTTGTTCAGGAAGAACTTACCAACTGTCATCGAATTAAGCTGATCCGGTGTCATGCCTGCCATGATTGCCGCATTGTAGTATGCCTCACCGTGCTTTGCAAGAAGTCCGGCAGGAATGTAATACATATTTGCCACGCAGTGCTCATAGCCTGCAATAACAAACGCCCAAATTGGGAAGAAACATGCGAAGATCTTTCCAATCGCATCCTGACATACACCTGCCAGAAGCACTGCCAGACATACAAGGATGTTACACATGATTCCAGATGTAAATGCCTTCATGAAGCTTAAATTCATCTTATTATAAGCCGTCTTGATCGTCGCTGCTGCAAGTGCGCCATTCCCATAATCAAGCTGTCCACAACGGTTTACCAGAACAACTACGATACACGCACCGATCAGATTCGTGATAAATACAACTACCAATACACGAATCATATCGAGAAGCCTGATTCGCTTATCAAAAACAGCAAATGACATCAGGCAGTCGCCCGTGAACAGTTCTGCACCGATCAGCACAACGAACATCAATCCCACCGGGAAGATTGCACCTGCCAGAGACTTCGCAATACCTGTATTGCTGATTCCGTAAACTGCCGCACTGCTGCTCGATGCACCAATCGCAATAAACGCACCTGCCAGCATACCGAGCAGTACCAGCTTTCCGAACGAAAGCTTTGTTTTTCCTTCGTATACCCCCATGTTATCTGTAATCAGATCACCGATCTTTTTCGTACCCATTTTTTCTTCCTTCCTGTGTCTTCCATTTTATAATTTTTATATTCCATCAGAAGTCAGCAACCGGCTTCCGCAGAAATCTTTCTCTTAGCACGCTTACTTCAGTGCTTCATTCAGTGCTTCTGTACCCGGAAGCACAAACCTTCCATCCTCAATGATTGCCGTCTTTGTGCCATCCGGCTTCACGGCATAGATTCCGCCAATCTCCTCATATGGGATCGTGATATCGGTATGGCAGTTAAAATATGCACCTGCCCGCGCCTCCTTGTCCTCTGAATTGCGCAGTGCGGAGCACTCATTTTCCTTCGCTACGATCTCTCTGCCATCCGGGTTGTACAGGCGGCTGTCCTCGCTGTAGCTGTAACAGGTATCACCGACTGCAAAATGCGGTCCCATCTTCTCTACAATCAGAATCGGGAGCTTGTATAAGATGTCATATTTTCTTGCCATCGCATATGCCGTCGTGTTCGTACCGATCGCGAATTCACCGATTGGAAGTGTCTCATGGTGGAATAGCAGATTCTCCTTGATAAACCGCTTGTTCTCTGCCTCATCCTCGAAGTTCTTACAGGTATAATCGGCAACCTTTCCATCCTCGAAGGTAAGCTTCAAGTCTGTGTATTTGAGTTCGTTCAAATACACCTGGCTCACATGCAGCGTTCCCTTCGTACCGTTGAGTACCGGGGAAGTAAATACTTCACCAAGCGGGATATTCACATCTGCCAGACAATTCTCGAAGTTCGTCTGTGTCTTGCGGTCGATCTTGTGCAGCATCACCTTCATGTCCGTCTGGTTGCCACCCTTGCCAAGTACCTGTACATATTCTGCATCATCGAGACAATCAATCATCGTCTGCTGGATGGATTTGTATTTCTCATTATCGAGCGTATTCACTTCCACAACTGCATCGAAGATCTCCTCGAAATTCTCACCGATCTCCGGGATTGGATATGCGATAATCGTGAAGCTGTACTGGTCATGTGGAATGTAATGATTTATGATCTCCGCCGCCTTCGACGCATATTCCACAGACATCTTCTGCTGCTTATCGGATAATTTCCAGACTGTCGGCTTCGTCTGCGGGCTGAACGGATCTTCGCCGAACACCTCAATGACCGCCGGACCTGCATAGACAAGCGCAGCTTCTTTCTCCTGCTCATAGGTCTGCTCCATAACTTCGAGCTTCCGCTCCATGAACGCGCGGTCGAAGAACACTGCATCATCGCCCGCATGGTCATACTCATACTGCTTGTTCGCCGGTGTCGCAGCATATCCGGTACGGATCGTTGCCTTCCGGTTCATACGGCTGACCGGATACCGGAACAGTATTGATGCCAGACCTTCTTTCTCAAACATCTGGATTGCTGCTTTCACCATGCGCTCCTGTCCGATCGCATAGCGGATATTCACAGACTTCTTCGGGCTGATATCGATCCGCATCGTCTCAAAGCCCTTGATAAAGCCCTGCACATACGTGCGTGCCAGACTTTCGATCTTCTCCTCCGGAAGCTTCGCCAGATACTGCGCCATCCGAAGCTCATTTTCACCGATATATTCGCCGTACGCATACAGATAATCCGGTGTCATAAGGTCACTCTGCATGATGATATCATACGCGAAAGGATTCACGCATGTAACCGTCTCCCGGATTCTTCTTGCAACAAGCACATCCGCATAATCATACATATAGTAATAGATAGCTTCCTTGATCTCCTTCTCGTCTGGAAGCTTCTCTCCTTCGGATGCGGTAAAGATTCCATACACCTCTAAGAAAAGCTCCATCAGGGAAATCATCGCCTGCATCTCATCTTCATATGCATACGCAATCATAGCACGGATCTCCGCGTATAACATGCATAAATATTTGCCATATTCACCAAGTTTTTCCACGGCATAATCCGGGTTTGCAAAGCTTGCGTCATAATGCTCCGGCAAAATGTCTACATATAAATTGTGATTGATCTCCTGTAACTTTGAAAGTGGAAGGTCAATCTTACCCGGCTGTGACACGATCTCGTACACGTCATACACATACAAAATAAATTCTGCCACACTGTCAAAATATGTTTTGAGATTCTTCGCACCTGCATCCATCTTCGCAAGTGTATCCCAGATTGTCTGATCCTCTTCCTTTATTTCGCTGATTCGTTCTATCGCAAGCTGCATACGCTCCTGCAAATCTGCATCGTTCATAGTTTCCTCCTACCTCGTCCGAAGACTTAAAATCTGCCTAATAAAATGATTATGCTCGGAACAACAAAGGATACGATGTTTAACCAGATGGAGATCCGCTTGCCACGCACGCCGCCCTTCTGGGACTGTAAACCCATGCGCGCAAAGATCTCTCCGACGATCGACAGCAGCATGGCGATGATATACAATAACCCGAATACCTCCGGCACATGCCCTGCCGTCGCAATGGATACAATCACACTGACAACTTCAATGATCAGTGCGATTCCACCCATGCAGTCTGCGATGATCGTATCGCTCGCAAACGATGAATCTGTAAAATAATATCTTCGTTTCTTGAACAAACTCATAATCATTTATTTTACACAGCCAATCAGGGTGTTGATATCATCTACCCCGTTTGTCTGCATATATTCCTCAATTCCTTTTATAATCTCAACGGTTGCATATGGATTGTGGAAATTCGCCGTTCCAACAGCAACTGCGGTCGCACCAGCCATGATCATCTCCAGTGCATCCTCGGTATTCATTACGCCGCCCATACCGATGATTGGCAGTTTCACAGCATTTGCCACCTGATATACCATACGCACTGCGATCGGATGGATTGCCGGGCCGGATACACCAGCCGTCTTGTTTGCAACTGCAAATGTCCGGCGTTTCACATCGATCTTCATACCGGTCAATGTATTGATCAGAGAAAGTGCATCACTTCCGGCTGCCTCGGCTGCCTTCGCCATCTCTGTAATATCTGTGACATTCGGAGAAAGCTTCATGATGATTGGCTGCTTCGCCTTCACCTTGATTGCCTTCGTGATATCATACAGGGCTTTTGGATCCTGTCCAAATGCGATACCACCCTCTTTCACGTTCGGGCACGATACATTAATCTCCAGAAGGTCAACCGGCTCATCGCCAAGCCGTTCCACAACGTCCAGATAATCTTCGGTGCTTTTTCCACACACATTGACGATAATCTTCGTATCCTTCTCCTTTAAGAATGGGATATCCCGCTTCACAAATGTATCAATTCCCGGATTCTGCAATCCAATCGCATTCATCATGCCGCCATAAGTCTCTGCCACACGCGGAGTCGGGTTCCCCGGCCACGGAACATTCGCTACGCCCTTTGTCGTTACCGCTCCAAGGAGATTCAAATCTACGAACTCATCGTATTCCATACCGGAGCCAAATGTACCGGATGCAACAGTGATCGGATTCTTAAGCTCCACACCTGCGATACTTACCTTTGTATTCATCAAAGCTCCACCTCCTCAGCATAAAATACAGGGCCATCCTTGCATACACGCTTATTCTTCACCTGTGAATGGTCGTCAATCTCCTTCGACTTGCATACGCAGGCAAGGCAGGCACCCACACCGCATGCCATACGCTCTTCTAAGGATAACTGTGCTTCGATGCCATGTTCCAGTGCATAGCTCTGAATCGCACGAAGCATCGGTGTTGGTCCGCAGGCATAAATCTCTGTGCCCTCGATGCCGTACTCGCGAATTGCATCCATAACCGTTCCTTTGACACCGATTGCGCCATTGTCGCTGGATTTGTATACGGTTCCATATGGTTCAAATTCCTCGGATAAAAATTCCTCATCACGGAATCCAAGCACGATCGACTTCTCGCAGGTAAGCTCCTTCGCAAGCTGCAGCATCGGTGGAATACCGATTCCGCCACCGATCAGGATTGCCTTCTTATCCTTCTTCGTAAATCCGTTTCCGAGTGGTCCGAGTATCGTGATTGTATGATCGGAAGTGAGCATCGAGAATTCCTTTGTGCCCTTTCCTGCAATACGATATACGATCCGGAGTGTACCTGCTGCACGGTCAATCTCACACAAACTGATCGGACGTGGAAGCAGCTTGCTTCCATCTGCAGAATACACGTCGATAAACTGTCCCGGTACTGCCTGGCTGGCAATCTCCGGTGCCTGTATCACCATTGAATATATGTCTGTGGCGATCTCGTCCTGACGGATGATCTTCGCCTCCATCTTTATCTTTCCCATTTTCGACTCCTCTTAATTGTTTTATTGCGAAACATCCTACTTCTCGGTAATCCGTTGCACATATTACGCAATTCTACGCAGACGCGCTCCCGCTCACTTCCACATGTAGCGGTACTAAACTCATTGCCCCAGAAAAAACATCTGGGAGCAATTCGTTAAGTACCGACATGTTCCAATGGTCTGCGTATGAATTGGTAAATATGTGCAACTCAATAAACGTTTTTGATGTTTCGCAATTATAACTATTTCATAGTAACCTTTTCAAAATGCATCGATAAATCTGCTATCTTGTATTTATTAGTGGCTTGCGTACGGGTATCACCACATCGCTTTCGCTCTGTGGTATTTCGTCGGACGCATCCTAGATATAAACCTTCGGTTTATTTGCGTCCTCCTCTGGCGCCGTTAATGTCGGCGATCATGTCCTTGACTGCCTGCCGGCTCGCCTCCGCATATCCGGTCTCGCCGAAGGATGCGTATTTGTCCTGCTTGTAAGCAGCGATGATGCCACGGGAAGAATTGACGATTGCGCCAAGTCCATCCGGATTGAAGTAATGTACGAGATCTTCTGCCTTGCCGCCCTGCGCACCGTAGCCCGGTACAAGGATGTATGTCTTCGGCATCAGCTTCCGGAGTATCTTACCCATCTCCGGATATGTCGCACCAACCACACATCCGACATTGCTGTATGTATCGCCCATGCAGGCTTCACCCCACTCAACGACTTTCTCTGCAACAAGCTCGTACAATGGACGGCCATTAATAAGCTGATCCTGGAACTCGCCGGAAGATGGATTAGATGTCTTCACGAGTACGAAGATACCCTTGTTGTACTGCTTGCATACATCCACAAATGGCTTCACACCGTCGGTTCCAAGATATGGATTGACTGTCACGAAATCCTCATCGAATCCAGCATATTCTTTGCTTCCTACCTGCACCTTGCCAAGATGTCCGACTGCATATGCCGTTGATGTAGATCCGATGTCACCACGCTTGATGTCACCGATGATCACAAGTCCCTTCTCCTTTGCATACGCACATGTCTTGTGGAATGCGATAAGTCCCTCGATTCCAAACTGCTCATACATTGCGATCTGCGGTTTCACTGCCGGAATCAGATCGTAAGTTGCGTCGATAATTCCTTTATTGTATTCCCAGATTGCCTCAGCTGCACCTTTTAAGGTCTCTCCATACTCAGAAAATGCTTTCTTCTGGATATACTCCGGTACATAGGAAAGCATCGGATCTAATCCAACTACAATCGGTGCGTCCTTCTTCTCAATCTGTGCTACTAATTCATTAATCATTTATTTGTCCTCCTATTATGGTAATGCCACTCGCATCCGCTCAACGGCCTCCTACTGATCTTCTATAATTGCCCCATTGTAGCGGAGCTCACCATCTACGATGGTTGTCAGAACCTTTCCAACTAATGTCTGTCCGGTATATGGGGTATTGTGTCCCTTCGATTCAAACTTGATCGGATCAACGACCCATGTTTCTTCCGGATCGAAGATTACGATGTCCGCCTTCGCTCCCGGTGTCAGTCTTCCGTACTTGTCATCGATGCCGATGATCTTCGCAGGATTGTAGCTCATCTTCGTCGCCATATCCATGATATCCATAAGGCCCGGTGCTACAAGTGCCGTATACGTAAGTGCAGCAGACGTCTCTAATCCGACGATTCCAAATGGTGCCTTATCAAAGAACTGAGCCTTCTCTTCTGCGGAATGTGGTGCATGATCGGTAGAGATTGCAGGCATCGTTCCGTCTACCAGCCCTTCCACCAGTGCCTTTACATCCTTCTCTGTCCGGAGTGGCGGATTCATCTTGTAGTTGCTGTTGGCTTCCTTGATATCTGCATCCGTCAATGTGAAATGATGCGGACAAACTTCGGCTGTGACATGCGCACCAAGCCGCTTCGCCATTCGCATAAGCTCGACCGTTCCAATTGTGGAACAATGGCAGATATGAAGCTTCGCCCCTGTCTCATGTGCAAGAAAAATATCACGCGCGGTAATGACATCCTCCACGGAATTCGGAATACCCGGCACACCGAACTTCTCGGATGCAACGCCCTCATTTAACACGCCTTTTCCAACGAGATCCTTGTCCTCGCAGTGCGCCATGATCACTGCACCAAGCTCGGCTGCTTTCTTCATCGCCTCGCGGTAGACACGGATATCCATAACACTTTTTCCATCTTCGGAAAATGCAACAGCGCCTGCCTTTAACATCGCTTCCATATCGACAAGCTCTTTTCCTTCCATCCCTTTCGTAATAGAGGAAAGCTGCTTCACATGCACATATGCATGCTCCGCACGTTGCAAAATATCCTGCAATACTTCCACGTTATCGACAACCGGTTTTGTGTTTGGCATCGCACAGACTGTCGTCACACCACCCGCGGCTGCTGCACGCGAACCGGTAATGATGTCTTCCTTGTATGTCAGTCCCGGATCACGAAAATGTACATGCAGATCAATAAACCCCGGCATTACATATTTACCCTTTGCATCGATCACAAGATGTCCATTTTCCTGGGCTTCGTTGTAATCTGCCTGCTCGCCGCGGCTTCGCACGTAAATCTTCTTTATACAATCCTGTTCAATCAATACGTCTGCGATCTCGTGCAACCCGGTTGCAGGATCGACGACGTGACCATCAACTATGAGCATAATAATCCTCCTGTGTATTTATAATACATACATCTTATACGTCACACTTTCCTTGTATAACATGTAGAATAACCTTCGTTGTGATTCGAGTGCATCCGTACCGGAAACACGCACGGTTACACTTACTTTACTGCCTTCGTACTGCAATGCAGTCACTTCGGTTCCGAAGTCGCCAAGTACGGAAAGCATATCCTGTATAGACATCCCCTGTTCCGCCTGTGGATCGGGTGTCAGCTCGATCTTCACAGATGCATCTGTGGTGTCTCTTTCGTTTATCGCTGCCTGAACTGATCTATACTGCGTCTCAAATTCCGTATCCACATTTCCTTTTCCAAGGAAGATTCCATACTGATGATACCGCGATAATTGCATAACCTTCCGCACATACAGACGGTACAGTTTTTCCTCATCTGCATCACCGGGGAAACGTGCGTACACCTGCTTTTCGCGCTCTGGTTTGTATACGCTGTCCTGCGTTTGAAGCTTCGCTTCTGCCACATCTTCCGAGCAGCGCAGGCGATCCGTAAAATAGCGATGCATCGCATCATCCACCGCGTTGATCTGTTTTCGTATCTGATCTAATTCCATATTCTGATTTGTATTCCTTCCTGAATCCTTTTTCAAACCATAATTATTTTTTATTTTACCATAAGTCGACAAAAAAAGAAATGTTCTTGCTAGAATTTAACAGGATATCCCTGCAAAAAATTCTCATACTATCCATATATATCAAATCAATCAGAAAATGGAAGGGAATGTATTATGAATCAAACAGAGCACGCAGAAACAACCGTATATCTTTCCCTCGATGCAAGCACGATGGTTGCGTCCAAGCAGGTACACATTGAAGATATTGCTTCCGTCTTTTGCAGCCAGCCGGATATCATGCACGACGTGAAAAAAATCAAGCTGTTTACATTTCGTGACAACGAGCAGGGGCAATTAGTCGTCAATGCCCTTGCAATCATTGGAGAAATTCTGAAATACGATAAATCCGTGACTGTCCAGAATATTGGCAGCCAGGAATGCGTCGTCTACTATCGGAACTTAAGCGACGGACACAAACGAACCGGAAAAATAAAAGCCGCATTTCTGATGCTGCTCGCCTTTTTCGGAACCGCCTATTCGATCATGTCCTACAACGGGGACGTCGGTGCCATTGATCTGCTGCAGGATCTGTATCAGATGTTTACTGGAACGCAGGCAAGTGCAACCACTGCCGGATATCGATTTGGCATTCTGTTTTACTGTGTCGGGCTGTTCTTCGGTATGCTGCTCTTCTTCAATCACGGTCTGAACCACAAGAAAGCCGATGATCCGACACCGCTGCAGGTACAGATGCGATTATATGAGCGGGATGTCAACGATGCAATCGTTGTAGACAGCGCACGGGAGGGAACGAGTCTCGATGTTGATTAAAACGATTGCTTACTGTTTCTTTTGTATCTGTGCCGGAAGTGCTGTTTCCGCTGGTTTTGTCGCATTTATCACGATGCTTGGTATCTTCGATAAACTGGCAGAGCAGATGAAATCCGGCAAAGGTGTCCACCGGATCGAAGCTTTGATCATCGCCGGTGTCACGATTGGAAATGCTGCGTATCTGTTCGGACTCCGGATTCCGATCGGGCTGGCAGGATTCAGCATCTTCAATCTGTTTGGCGGCATTTTTATCGGGTGTCTCGCCGGTGCTTTAGCAGAAACCTTACAGGTCATGCCAATTCTATCCCGCCGTTTGGGCGTGCGGACATGGCTCCCTTATGTGATTGCCGCGGCTGCCATCGGAAAAGCACTCGGCTGCGCCTGGCAGATTCTGTTTTTCCCTTCTTAAATTATAGCGAAAGGAGTTATCTCTATGAAAGTAAAGCAAAACGACCAGGAATATAACCGTTACGTCGAAGCGATCACGCCGAAGCACAGTTGTTTCAAAAACTGCCTGCACGCCTTTCTCGTTGGCGGCTGTATCTGTCTGCTCGGGCAGGTGATTTTCAACGTATGTACGACGCAGTTTCATTATGAGGAGTCAGATGCAATGAGCGTCTGTTCGATCCTGCTTGTATTTCTCTCCGTCCTGCTTACGGGGTTAAACCTCTACAAACCACTCGCGAAATATGGTGGTGCCGGTGCTCTGGTTCCGATTACCGGATTTGCGAATTCCGTTGCCGCCCCAACGATCGAATACAAAAAAGAGGGTGAAGTGTTCGGAAAAGGTGTCAAAGTGTTCACGATTGCCGGACCTGTTATCTTATTCGGTGTCGTAGTAAGCTTTGTCGCCGGTTTCATCTATTGGATTTTCAAACTACTGTAATAACAGATTATCCAGAAAGGAGTTATTATGAATCAGAATGAACAAGAAAAAACAAATCAGGCTGTCGGAAAACAGACCATACGCTTTGCCTGTCCACCAGCAATTTTAAGCCGTGCCTCAATCGTCGGTGACATGGAAGGGCAGGGACCTCTCGCCTCCTATTTCGACCAGATTGAGCCAGATCCTGCCTTCGGCATGGACTCGTGGGAAGAAGGCGAATCCGAAATGGTGCGCCGCGCAGTACAGACTGCCATCACGAAATCCGGCATCGCCAAGGAGAATATCCGCTATATCTTCGGTGGCGATCTGCTTGGACAGTTGATCGGTTCTACATTCGGTCTGAAAGATTTTCAGATACCTATCTTCGGTCTGTATGGTGCCTGCTCCACCTGTGGCGAAGCATTGTCACTTGCAGCTATGACTGTCAATGCAGGCTATGCCTCGCATGTCATTGCTGTGACAAGCAGTCACTTCGGTGGTGCAGAAAAACAGTTCCGGTTTCCACTGGAATACGGCAACCAGCGCCCACTCTCTTCTACCTGGACAGTCACTGGAAGCGGCGCATTCCTTGTATCTGCAACCAGTCCAGATCAGCCGATGAAAGAATACCCTCGCATCACTTCTGTGACAACCGGAAAAATCGTTGATTACGGCGTACGGGACAACATGAACATGGGCGCCTGTATGGCACCTGCCGCAGCAGATGTCATCTACCAGTGTCTCGAAGATCTCGCCGTCAAGCCATCTCATTTTGATAAAATCATCACTGGCGATCTTGGAAAAGTCGGCAGTGAAATTCTGATAAAACTGTTACGGGATAACGACTACGACATCGAGAAACAGCATATGGACTGCGGCGTCTGTATCTTCGACAACGAGGAACAGGATACCCACAGTGGCGGCAGTGGCTGCGGCTGTGCGGCTGTCACACTTGCCGGCTATATTCTGCATCAATTAGAATCAAACGAATGGAAACGCGTGTTATTCGTCCCTACCGGAGCATTGCTTTCTACAGTCAGCTTCAACGAGGGACAGACGATCCCCGGCGTCGCGCACGCCGTTGTCATTGAACACATCGATTTATAAATTGGAGGATGTATATATGGACTATATTCTTGCTTTTGTCATCGGAGGAATCATCTGTGTACTGTCACAGATTCTCATGGATACAACCAAGCTTATGCCCGGACGGGTGATGGTAATCTTAGTCTGCACGGGTGTGATCTTAGGGGCAGTTGGTATCTACGAACCTTTCATGAAATTTGCCGGAGCGGGTGCTTTCGTTCCCCTGACCGGATTCGGCTACAACCTGTGGAAAGGAATCAAGGATGCAGTAAACGAAGATGGCTTTCTCGGACTGTTCCGCGGTGGTTTCAAAATGGCAGCCGTCGGAACCTCCGCCGCTTTGATCTTCTCTTACTTTGCATCTCTCATCTTCTCTCCAAAGATGCCAAAGAATTGAAGCTTTATTTATAACAAAAACAAAAAGAAGTATCTGATTGCAGTCATAAACAACTGTTCTCAGATACTTCTTTGATTTATATTACGTTTGCGGCTCCGGTGCCTGTGTCGTCGGCTCCGGTTGCTGTGTTGTTGGTTGCTGCGTTGTTGGCGCCTGTGTTGTCGGCGGTTGTTGCGTCGTCGGTGCCGGCGGCTGTGTTGTCGGCGTTGGTGCCGGATCGGTACCTCCAGTCTTCTCAAAGGTAACACTGATCGTTCCGTTTGCCTGTACATCGTTAAATGTAAAGCTTGAAACAGCGCCCTGACTCTGTCCATTTACAATGACATCCTTGATCCGGTATCCATTGTGCGGTGTGATATAGAAGGTTACATTCGCACCCTTCGCGACTCGAACTGTCGGTGAAATCGTTCCACCTTCACCCGCCGAAGAAGCAAGTTCAATCTCGCCTTCCTCTAACGGTGTATGAATATCACACACCTCATCCGTGTACTCGTATCCATCGGTAGATTCTCCGTTGGAGCCTACCAGCTTCTTATTACCATTTTCATCAATCTCGACTGTGAATGAAACGGTCTCCGGACATCCACTGTTTGCACGTTTGTGTGACTCTGTACAGAACTCAATAGCCTCATGTCCACTGCATCGCTGTGATGGAATATCTGCCTGTGCATAATAATCCGAAGAGGTTGGACAGCCTTCACCCGGAAGCAATCCGGTGATCTCGCAGACACTGATTGTCGTGATTCCCTCCGGACGTTCAAAGTCTGCAGATGTATCCTGTCCCTCTAACTCTACAATCTGATCCATGATATCACGCCACATATATTTATGCGTATTCTGACCACCCATATCAACATTACTGTCATATCCCATCCAGATAGATGCGGTATAATATGGTGTCATACCACAGAACCAAAGGTCATAGTTTTCAGAGGTTGTACCTGTCTTACCTGCACAAGTCATACCGGACTGTAATCTTGCCGGAGTACCAGTTCCGCTTGTAACTACGGACTTCATCGCCTCGATCAACTGCCATGCTGTTGTCGGCTTGATTACCTCATGGGAGGTTGGTGTCGTGTTGTCAACTACCACATTTCCATCATGATCGATAATCTTGGTAAACAAAACCGGCTGATTGTAAACACCACCATTTGCAATCGATGCATAAGCGGCTGTCATCTCATAATTCGTAACACCATAACTCAATCCACCCAGTGCACACGCCTGTGTCTTATCTGTGAGCAGCGTACCATTGCTGTCCACCTCCTGGTCTACCAGTGTCGTATATCCAAACTTCAACAAATACTCAAATGCTGCCTCTGGTGTCTCTTCGGTAATTGCCTTTACCGCACAGACGTTAATGGAGCTTGCGATACTCTTACGGATCGTACAATATCCGCTATGTCCGCCACCGGCATTCCGAACCTCATTACCATTTGCATACTGATATGGCTCATCGTTAAACGATGTTGCAAGACCTGCCTTACCACTGTCGATCAGCGGTGCATATGCTGCTACGATCTTGAACGTGGAACCCGGCTGTCTCTCTGCCTCCGTTGCACGGTTAAATGCACGGTTTACGGTCTTCGTACCACGTCCGCCTACCAGTGCTTTTACATAGCCGGTATGCTGATCCATGATTGTGAACGAAAACTGTGGCTGCGGTGATACAGAAAATGCTTCAGCGACATAGGTTCCGCCTGTCTCTTCCAGCATCGCTTCCTTGAATGTGTCGGCTGCGGCTCTCGCATCCTGTTCACTCGGATAAATATTATTATACTTTGAATTTCCTGTCTGCTCTGCAAAATAATTGGTCAGATCGCCAATGCTGTAATTGTAATTTGTTTCTTTGTCGGCTCCCAGAAGTGTCAGCTTGTAGCTCAAACCAACCTTCGTGCTATTGCTTACATATTCCGGATTGTTGATGACATCATCACAGATCTTCTGGATTGCTTTATCCTGTGCAGAGTAAATCTCATAACCACCCGTGTAAAGCTTGTTCTCCGCCTCTGACTTTGTACAGCCATACATATCCATAAACTTCTCTATGACACCATTTATGATAGCATCCTGATAGAAAGTGTTCACGTCAGATTCTGCAAGCTGAACCTCATGCTCGGCATCGATTCTCGCATAGACATCATCTGCCACTGCCTCGTCATACTGCTGCTGTGTGATGTATTCCTGATCTAACATCTTCTTTAAAACTTCCGCCCGGCGCTTTTTGTTCTCGTCTGGATTGGCAACCGGATCGTAACGGCTTGGGTTCTGTGGAATACCTGCAATAACTGCGATCTCTGAGATCGTAAGTTCCGTCATATCCTTACCGAAATATTTCTCGGAAGCTGCCTGAACACCACTGACACCACGTCCCAGATAGATCGTGTTCAGATAGTACTCAACAATCTGCTCCTTTGTGTACTGCTTCTCCAGCTCAATCGCCAGATACTGCTCCTGAATCTTACGTTCCAGCTTGTCCATAAATGTCGTCTCATCCAGACCGACATTAAATACCTGGTTCTTGATGAGCTGCTGCGTCAGCGTCGATGCACCCTCATTAAAGTGACCGCTTGCCGCGCCCTTTGCAAACGCACGGAAGATACCGCGCACATCAATACCATTATGCGTCCAGAATCGCTGATCCTCGATCGCAACAAACGCATTGACCATATCCTTCGGGATTTGATCATAATATACATAAACACGGTTGGAATCGATCGTGGAGATCTCTCTTTCTACCGTGCCGTCCTGTGACCGGATATTCGACCGGTATCCCTGCGGAACGATATTGATACTGGAGGTATCCGGTGCATTGTCCAAAATGCCCTTCATCATACCGAATCCGGCTCCGGCTCCGGCTATGATCACTGCAATGATACCAACCAATATGACCTTAAAAAGTATAACCAGCACTTTTCTCGTATTTCGTTGTGTTTTGGAAACAAGTTTTCTCTGTTTTTTCTCAGTTTCCGCTTTTGAATAGCCCATCGAGCTACCTCCCTTTATTTTTGCATATAAGTATCCAGATAAACGCCATTATAGCAAACTTTTACCACAAATACAAGATATTACCTATTCTAAACATTTTTCTTTTCCTCTATTCTTTTTCTCCATTTTTTGGTAGAATAAGTTTAGGTGCCGCGGATTTTTCCGCGTGTAAATTCACTGCGCATTTACATGCCCCACAAGTATAGTCGCAGTCGGAGGCTTAAGATGAAAGGTTTTGTAGGCATCGGTCGCGCAGACCATGTGGAAACAGCCATAACGGAAGCAACCGCCGGATTGAAAAAAGCAGATTTTCTGATCCTGATTGCTCCCTTTTCAAAAATAGAAGCTGCCGCCGCCCTGCTCGGTGAGAAATATCCGGGCACGCCGATGATCGGTACCAGCGGTGAAGGCATTGCGAAAGAGATGCGCCTGACACAGGCGGTCATCGTCATCGGATTTGCAGGCATTGAAGTATGTACGGGCGTGATTGAAGATGTCCGCACAACTCCGGTCAAATCCATGCACACTTTTCTTTCCAATCTGCAGGCGATCGAACCGGGGGATTCCGATACGATCTGTCTGGAATTTATGACCGGATGCGAGGAACGCGTCCTGTCAACCATCCACGATTCCCTGCAGGAAGCCGGTGTTCCGTTGATCGGTGCCAGTGCTTATGGCGTCCTGCTCGGCGAAAAACACTGTGTGATTTTAGACGGGAAGGTTCATACGCGAAGCTGTGCGTATGCGTTTATCAAAAACAAAGGTGGCAAGATCCATCTATATAAGGAAAATATTTACAAACGGCAGAGCCGCCGTGCGCATTTCGCCAACTTGGTAGAACCGGGAACCAAAACACTGTTTCAGTTAGATGGCGTTCCAGCATTAGAGCTCTACCAGGAGGAAACCGGCGTCCAGCTCGAAGATATCCTCTCTGCCATGCCGCGCCATCCACTTGGACGCGCCCTTGGCGATGATACCTGTATCATCCAGACAATGTCGGTCGACCGGAACGGCGTCATGTTCAACGGCAAGGCAATCTATGAAAATGACAGCATCTATATCATGGATGTCGATGATTACCGGCAGATTCACGAAGAACTGCTTGCCTCCATACAGGCATCCCCGGTTTCATTCCTGCTTGGCTTTGACAGTGCGAACCGTCTGCGCCTATTTGCAGAGGACGATGCCCTGACCGACTATGTTGCTTCATTCCGTACGGTTGCGCCTGCTGCGATCTTCGTCGGCGACGGCCAGCAGTTTAACAACCAGCATATGAATCAGACACTTGTGCTTGCAGCATTTGAATAATTACACGCAGGAGGTATAACCACGATGTTTAAAAAGAAAACAGAAATACATGCAGTTCCAACAGAAACGGCAACCGGGCTTGCCTTAAAGCAAAGCTTAGAGCCGATCACCCAGATTACGAAAAGCCTGAAGGAAAACCGGAAATCCCTGATTGAAGAAGAAATGCAGACCGCAAGTCAGATCTCTGATATCCAGGGTTCCTTTGATACGATCCTCGCGCAGTCCGATCAGGTTGCTTCCGGTATGGATTCCATCAAACAGGAATTTGCCAATATCGTAGAAGTTTCTTCCCAGATTGAAACGAGCGTCAGCGGCGTACTTACTGCGACCGATCAGGCAAACGAAAATGTCGACAGCCTGCAGGAAAGCTCTTCCAATGTACTGACGGATTTCCAGCATGTCGTGGAAGTCTTAAATAAATTCCAGAGCAGCTTCGACGAGATTCAGGAGACAATGTCCGGTATTATTGGTATCGCCAACCAGACAAACATGCTCTCCTTAAACGCTTCGATTGAAGCCGCCCGTGCCGGGGAGCACGGTCTCGGGTTTGCCGTTGTCGCAACCGAGGTCAGCACCCTGTCCGCAGAGATCAAGAAGCTCGTCGATACTGTAAATGCAAACATGGCACTGCTCCGCGAGGACGCTTCCAACTTAAATGCTTCGATGGAAACAGCAAACCGGATGCTCTCCCATGAACAGGAGCAGGTAAAAAAGACAACCGAACTGTTTGGCAATATCAAAGAATCCGTCAACGGTGTGATTGAGGTTCAGCAGCAGATTGCCGCTGCCGTTGACACTTGTAACGAAACCGCTGATCAGATTCAGGGAGATATCCTAAGTGCCAAGGACGGCTATATCGGCGTGTCCGAGACAGTCAACCAGTTATCCGGCGATATCACACGCAAAAATCAGTTGTACGAAAACATGATCAACCTCTTAGATCAGGTCGATCCGATCGTCGAAGAAGTACAAAAAACACATATCAATATTTAATGGCAACAAAAAAGTGGCAGGGATTTTATATCTCTGCCACTTTTTTTGCGGTAACTTCCACCAACTGTTCCAGTTCCGGAAGCACAAATATCTGTAATTGCGGGATGATTCCCGGCTCGGCGATTGCAACACTCTGCGATAACTGGGCTTTTGTCCGTTCCATCGCTTCCGGCGCATAGTCCCAGTCGATCTCTGTAATCCGCCGTATACGTTCCCATTCTTTCGCATGAACTCCAGATTCGGAAACATTACATTATATCTATTCGCGAAATACGCATTCATCCGGTCGTAATCACCATAATACCATCTCTTAGAGAAAAATTCCTGACGATCATACATCTGCTGTTGTTCCAACACTTCTACAAAAGTAACCGCATCGTATAACACCTCCGGTTGCTTTTGCGCATTATAAAACCGGAAATGTCTGTCCCAGTACAGATCCAGAAAATTATAATCGAGCAAAAGATGCGCATAATATCCACGCACATACGGCTCCTGTAATGCATCACCATATTTCTGTAAAAACCAGTCCAGATCCGGTCGGCGCACCAGCTTGTCATAGGTCACATCGTTCCAGAAATGTGTGTAATGCTTATCCCTGCACATATCTGCGATCATATTTCCAAGAAAAAATGCATTTTGCTCCTGTGCGTTCATCTCCGGCAGCATCTCCAGCGCGCGTTTGGCACAGGATAAATGGATTACATAGCTTGGCATATCCGAACCTCCGACAACAAATCATCGTCCAGAAATACATTCTTGATATTTGGCATCGGCAAAATCTTCGTTTCCACCAAAGCTGTCACTTCCTTCCGCTCTGCCACATGCTTTGTCCGAACTGTCGTGCGCTTGTCTGTGACAAACTGCAGCTTCTGTTCTTTTACTGCCTTCATGCTGTAAAAAAGCAGTCCCTCCATCACATCGGCAATCCGTTCTGCCGTTGTTACCGAGCGCATCAGCTTCTCCTCCGTCGTTGTAAACTCGCGCTTGTAATCGATACAGCGGATGTAAATATCTGAGATATCCCCCAGTCTCCGGCGCTCAAAGATATCCTGAAACTGTCCAAGTGTCTCCATCCGTACATTTGCGGTTCCATTTACTTCTGCAGATAAGACCTCTCCCATCGCGACTGCATACACATAGGTCGACGCAGACACCCGCAGATTCTGTAAAAATGCATATACCGCAAGGGAAATCCCCCACATCTTCGATGGGAACAAAATTCCCACACTGTCTGCATCCAGACATTCTCCATGATATTCTGTATATTTCATCACCTTGCAGTTTGGAAGATTCTGTACCATCTGTTCAGTCATTGCCTGCCGGCAGTCCATCTTCCATGCATGTCCTGCAGACACATCAATATAATCAGACACGTAAAAAATATAATTCCGTGCCTCTTCTATCTCATTTTTCAATTCCATACCCCTCATTTGTATCCTCCCACTACTCTCCCGAAGCTTTCTTCTGTACAAGTGATTCATACAGTGTGCGAAAAGCAAAGCTCCGATATTCTTCCATCGTCATCCCGGTCTGCTTCGTGATCTCTTTTTTCTTCTGTGCCGAAATCTGAATAATACCGCTTAAGGATGACCAGAGATACAAAACCGTCGGCTTTGTATCGAGTGTTTCCTGTAACACATTTGTGTTTTTTCCCTTCTGGACGAGCGCTTCCATCAATCCATATAATTCCTGCAGGATCTCCGGCAGAATCACCGTGCCCTGCTTCCGGCTGTTGGTTGCCTTCTCCTCAAACATCAGGGAAGCATAATACTTCGGATATCGTTCACAGAAAGAAACCAGCCGTTCACACAGCTTGTAATAGCTGTCCTCAAAAGAGGTATCTCCCTCGATATACACCGTCATCTCACCAATCAGGATATCGAGATAATCAACCACTATGGAATTATAGATATCTTCCTTGCTCCGGAAATATACATAAATCGTCGACTTGCTGTAATCTGCCTGCAGCGCGATATCGTCCATCGTCGTGTCCTGAACGCCTTTCGTCTCAAATAACTCCCTCGCCGCCGTCAAAATATTGTCGCGATTAAACTGTTCCAGCGCAAGCTTCTTGCGTGCTCCCATATACTCTCCCGCCAAATACAACTATTGTTGACATTATA
>ENA-UERG01001253-UERG01001253.1-human-gut-metagenome-genome-assembly--contig:-NODE-1253-length-21960-cov-5.561349_pt1 | contig 21960 bp, 24 predicted proteins | sample MGYA00242954_ERZ507954 | MGnify/ENA primary metagenome ERZ507954 (study PRJEB26167, sample SAMN06115478) | human gut metagenome | host: Homo sapiens | place: China:Sichuan | collected 2015-01-21... | reverse complement strand
GTCGTTGTTTTCTTATTTCTTCTTCTTTTTTTATTTTTCTTTTTTTGTTTTATTCCATCGGCTTTGTGATGTCTGCGTCTGTCGCTTCGATATACTGCACCAGATCCTGCGGATTCAGAATCACCTGTTCGCCGCGCACCCCTGCGCTGACCGCGATTTCATCAAAGAGGATACAGGTTTCATCAATAAAGGTGGGGTATTTTTTCTTCATCCCGATTGGGGAGCAGCCGCCGCGGATATAGCCCGTCAGTCCGAGCAGATCTTTGACATGAACCATTTCGATTTTCTTGTTCCCCGTCAGCGCCGCCGCAGGGCGCAGGTCGATCTCCTCCGCCACGGGAATACAGAACACTACGGGACCGGTCTTATCCCCTTTTGCCACCAGCGTTTTGAACATCCGTTCGGGCGGAAAGCCCAACTCCTCGGCAATGTGAACACCGCTCAGATCGTCCTCGTCCACGCGGTATTCCAGTACCTCATACGGAATTTTTGCGGCGTCCAGCATCCGCATCGCATTGGTTTTGGTTTTCATCTGCATCCTGCCTCCGTTCCGTCCGCATCCTTGCCTTCAATCATCTCCCGCGCGGCGTTCCGCTGCGTATCGGTCACGTGAATGCCGCCGAGAATCCGCGCAATCTCTTCCACCCGCGCCTCCCCCGTCAGCCGCGTGACCGCCGTTTCGGCGCGCCCGTCGCGTTCGGTCTTGGTAATCAGGTAATGGCAGTCCGCGAGCGACGCAATCTGCGCCGAATGCGTGACGCACAGCACCTGCGAACCTCTTGCCGTCTCCTTCAGCTTCAGCCCGATCTTGCGGGAGGTCTTTCCCGACACGCCCGTGTCGATCTCGTCAAAAATCACGGTGGTTGCCCCGTCTTGGTCGTCCAGAGCCGAGCGCAGCGCCAACATCATACGGGACAGCTCGCCGCCCGAAGCAATCCGTGCCAGTGGCTGAACCGGTTCTCCGGGGTTGGTGGCAATCAGGAATTCCACGTCGTCCGCCCCGTTCTCGCCCGGCGCCATGTTGGCAACGCGAACCTCCATCCGCACCTTCGGCATATCCAGAAAGCGCAAAGCCTCGGTCACGCGCTCCACCAGGTCATGCGCCGCGCGCACCCGCACCTCATGCAATGCTCCCGCGCGGACATCAACCTCCTGCCGCAGAGCCGCGCAGGTCTTTTCGACCTCCGCACGGGTCGCGTCCGAGCAATCAAGCGACTCCAACTGTTCCGCCGCACGGGCACGGAAGGCAAGGATCTCCGCCACGCTCCCGCCGTACTTCCGTTTCAGCTTTGCAATGGCGTCCAACCGTCCCTCAATGCGGTCGATCCGCACGGTCGGGTCTTCGCGGTCGGTATCGGCAAATCCCGCAACCGTTTCGGCAACGTCCACAATTTCGGATTCCGCCGAAGCAAGGCGCTCCGCCAGCTCGTCCGCGCCGTCGATCAGCCCCGAGAGCGACCGCACCGCATTCTCCGCGCGGCGCAACAGTCCTGCCGCGTCGGTCTTTTCCCCGCCCGCCAGCAGACGGTAGCAAAGGTCGATCTGCCGCCCGATTTTCTCAAGGTTCGCCAATCGGTCGCGCTCGTGCGTGAGACGATCTTCCTCGTCGGGGTCGTGCAGTTTCACCGCGTCGATGTCCTCCAGCTGATAGCGGAGCATCTCCTGAAGCCGCACCCGCTCGGACTCGTCGCGCGTCAGCGAGGAGCGTTTTTTCTCCGCCTCGCGCCATTTTCCGTAAGCCTCGCGGTAAGCCGCCAGTTCGCCGTCCGACCGCGCGAATGCGTCCAACAGTTCGCGGTGCGACGCCTTTTGCAGAAGCCTGTGGCTGTCGGTCTGCCCGTGAATGCTGATGAGATAAGGCGCGATCTGTTTCTGAATTGCCTGCGTGACGATCTGCCCGTTCAGGCGGGTCTGCGTTCTGCCGTCCGCCGAGAGTCTGCGTTGGAGCATCAGCGAGCGATCCTCCGAGGGAAAGCCCAACTCTGCAAGTCTTTCGCACGCCGCGTCCGACAGATCCTCGAACACCGCGCCGATGACCGCCTGCTCCTGCCCCGCGCGCACAATCTCTTTCGGAACGCGGTTGCCGAGCAGGAGGTTGATGCTGTCGATGATGATGGATTTTCCCGCGCCCGTTTCGCCGGTCAGAACCGACAGACCGCCGTCAAACTCCACGTCAATCTCGCGGATGACCGCAATATTTTCAATATGTAGGGATCGCAGCATATCAGATGCCCCGCAAGAGGTCGTGCACCTGCTCCGAGAGCATCCGCGCGCAATCCTCGTCCTGCGTTACGATCAGAATGGTGTCGTCCCCCGCCACACAGCCGAGAATCTGGTTCGCCTGCATCCGGTCGATGCCCGCCGCAACCGCCGAGGCAAGCCCCGGGTAGGTTTTCAGCACCACCAGATTCTGCGCGTACTGCACATTGATGATCGAATCGATCAGCGCCGCGCTGAAATTGACTGCGGGGGAAGGATCGGCGTGCTTTGGAAGCACATAGCGGTAAGTTCCTCTTCCCGTGGTCATTTTGGCAATCTGCAATTCGCGGATATCGCGCGAAATGGTCGCCTGCGTTGCGCTGTAGCCGTTCTCGCGCAGACGTTCGATCAGTTCGTCCTGCGTTTCGATCTCATAACGGGAAATCAACTCCAAGAGTTTTTCCTGTCGGTTTCGTTTCATGTCGCTCCCTCCTTATCAGAAATGCGAATCCTGTAGCTTTTGGCACAGAACCCGATAAAAGCCGTTCTTGCGGAAACGCACCAGTTTGGTTTCCGGTTTGGATCGCGTGACGCGAACCGATTGCCCGCGCCCCATTTCAAAGCTGATCTTGCCGTCCACCGTCAGATACAGCTGTTTTTCCCGCACGCAGATGTTGCGGATCTCGAGCACCGAGCGATCCGAAAAGATCAGCGGTCTTGCCGCAAACGAATGCGGGCAGATCGGGGTCACGCAGAAGCACGGAACGGTCGGGTCTACAATCGCGCCGCCCGCCGACATGGAATATGCCGTAGAACCGGTCGGAGTTGCGATAATCAGCCCGTCCGCGCGGTAGGTCGTTACCGGCTCGCCGTTCTCGCGCAGTTCCAGATCGATCACACGCGCCACCGAGCCGTTTGACACCACCGCGTCGTTGAGCGCATAGCAGAAAGACTTCAGCTCTCCGCCCGTGCCGAGCAGATCCACGCGGAGCATGGAACGCTTCTCGAGCGTATAGTCTCCCGTAAACAGCTTATGCAGGCTGTCCGTTTCCCCCGCCTCCAACTCCGCCATATAGCCGAGCCTGCCGAAATTGATTCCGAGAATCGGCGTGCCGCGCGTTGCCGCCCGCCGCGCCGCCTCCAGAATGCTCCCGTCTCCGCCGAGTACGATGATGATGTCCGCCTCGGCATAAAGCGTGTCAATCGGCAGATAACGGAATTCAGGACGGTTTCGGTGCGCGCGCATCAGCTTGTCGCGGTTGAAGGCGGCGATCAGAACCGTTCCGCCCTCGCCGATCAGCTTATCTGCCGTGTCGGCAGCCGCCCGCAGCTTTTCCGGAATGTTAAAGTTTGTTACCAACGCAATTTTCAGCATAGCCGTCTCCTTTTGCAGCATTCGCGGTCACCGCCGCGACCTGTTTGGCTGTCAGAGGCGGGAACGTTTGCCCCACCGTCAGACGCACGAGAAATTCGCGGTTTCCGTCCCCGCCGAGAATCGGCGACGGAATCAGACCTGCGGCGCAAAGCCCGAGCGCCGAGGCGCAGTCCAGAACCCGATCGACGGCGAGCCGATGCGCGCGCGGGTCGCGGACGATTCCGCCTTTCCCGACATTCGCCCGTCCCACCTCAAACTGCGGCTTGATGAGACAGACCGCGTCGCCGACCGATTCCAACAGTGTAGGAAAGCGCGGCAGAATCAGCGTGGCGGAAATGAACGACACATCCATCACAATCAGCCGCACCCTGCCGCCGATGGTCTCCGCCGTCAGATCCCGCGCGTTGCAATGCTCGCGGGATCGCACACGCGGGTCGCCCCGGAGCGCTTCCGCCAACTGCCCCGCGCCCGAGTCCACCGCAACAACCTCTGCGACGCCGTGGCGAAGCAGGCAATCGGTAAAGCCGCCCGTGGACGCGCCGATGTCAAGCGCCCGCCACCCCGACGGGTTCAGACCGAATGCGGCGAGCGCCGCTTCCAGTTTGTTTCCGCCGCGGCTGACAAACCGTTCGGGACCGGATACCGTAACGGTGTGCGCACCTTCTCCGATCTCCTCCGCCGCGCGCCGCAGGGGCTTGCCGTCCACCGTCACAAGCCCTTCCAGAATCAGGCGCTTTGCCTGCTCCCGGCTCGGCGCATAGCCGCCCGACGCAAGAAATACATCCGCCCGCATCCCGTCAACCGTGAAAAATCGGGATCAGATGAACCAGCAGTGCCACGCCCACACCGAGAATCGCGCCGCAGGCAACCTGCAGAGGGGTATGTCCGATCAGTTCGCGGAAGTGGTCGGGCAGTTGCTTTTTATCTTTTTCGGTAAAGACCCGCCCCAGAAGTGTGTTCAGCGCCTGCGATTGCTTGCCGGTCTCCCGTCGCACGCCGACCGCGTCGGTAATCACCACAATGCACAACAGGGCGCTGATGGCAAATCCGCGCGAGCCGAAACCGTCCTTCACGGCAAACGCCGTGCAGAGCGCGCAGACCGACGCCGTGTGGGAGGACGGCATTCCGCCCGTTCCGAACAGCATGGCATGAACCGAGAACTTCCGCTGACGGAAAACGCCCGTAAATATTTTGATGAACTGCGCGGAGAACCAAGCCACGATCGCGCTGATAACCCAGTAATTCGTAAAAAGATCTTTCATTGCCTGTCCCATTATTTCTCCCTTTTCAAAAGCCACTCCGCTAAAGAGACCAGAATCTCCGAGGATGGATAAAGACGGATCGCACGGCACGCGTCGGCGGTCAGGCGTTCGGCATAAAGCCATGCCTCCTCCTCGGTGCAGAACGACAGAAATGTGTTTTTGTGATGTTCCTCGTCCACATGAACGCGCTTGCCGAGGGTCGCCTCGTCTCCGCGGCGATCCAGAAGATCGTCCACAATCTGAAATACCAGTCCGATGTTTTCCGCATAACGCACAACCCGCTCCATTGCGGGATCGTCCGTCCGCACCCCCGCCGCCAGAGCGCCCATGACCGATGCGGCGCTGATGAGCGCGCCGGTTTTGAGCGATTGCAGGCGGAATACCTCGTCCTGCGACAGCTTGCGCTTTTCGCCCTCGATGTCCATAATCTGACCGCCGATCATGCCGTAGCGACCCGCGCACCCCGCAAGGTACGCCACCGCCATGGCGGAGGTCTCCGCCCCCGCCGCCGTGTTGGTTGCCGCCGCCTCGAACGCACCCGTGAGAAGCGCGTCCCCGGCGAGAACCGCAACGCCCTCGCCGAACACCTTGTGATTGGTCGGCTTGCCGCGCCGCAGATCGTCGTTGTCCATGCAGGGCAGATCGTCGTGAATCAGCGAATAGGTGTGCACCATTTCAACGGCGCAGGCAAACGGCAGAGCCGCCGCTTCCTCTCCGCCGAACAGACGGCAGAATTCCAACGTCAGCGTGGGGCGGATGCGTTTGCCGCCCGCGAACAGACTGTAGCGCTCCGCGTCCAGCAGAACCTGCAGATCGGGATCGTCGGTATAGTATTCGCGCAGGGCGTTTTCGGTCAGCGTTGCGTTGCGGTGCAACAGCAGTTCCAGAGCCTCGTTCGTCATGCCTTCTCCCCCGTTTCGCCCGCAGGCGCAAAATCGGTCAGCACCATGTTTCCGTCCGGTTGCATCTGCAGCATTTTCACGGCCTGCGCCGCCTCGTCCAACCGTTTGGTGCAGTCGCGAACCAGCTCAACGCCCTCGCGGTAGAGCTTCAGTGATTCGTCCAGATCCGCCTCGCCTGCATCAAGCGTTGCCACGATTTCTTCGATCCGCGCCATGCAATCCTCAAATTTCATCTGCCCGGTTTGTCCGGTTTGTCCCGTTTGTCCCGTTTGTTTCGGTTGCTTTGTTGCCATTGTTTTCTTCCTTTCCGTTCTCCGCCTCGACCCGCGCCGCAAGCATTCCGTCCGAAAGACGGATTCGCAAACGGTCACCGATCCGCACGTCGCCTGCCCGCGTCACGGTTCGCCCGTCCTTTGTCACCACCGCATAGCCGCGCGCCAACACGGTCAGCGGGTTGCGCGCCTCGAGCGCCGCGCAGGCGTGCGCGAGTTCCCCGCGCTTTCGTTCCAATCCGCGCGACAGCGCGCGATCCAACCGTTCCGCCCGCTCGTCCAACCGTTGGCGGAGCGGGTCAAGAAGCGCCTCGGGTCGCCCGAGCGCTCTTGACATCGCAAGCCGCTTCAGCATTCCGCGCTCGTATTCGATCCGTTCTTCCTCACGGTGTGTCATCCGCGCCGCGAGATGTCCGAGCGTTTTTTTCAGTTCCCTGCGGTCGGGAACTGCCATTTCCGCCGCCCCCGACGGGGTTGGCGCGCGGCGATCCGCCACAAAGTCGCAGATCGTGAAATCGCTCTCATGCCCGACCGCCGAAATCACGGGAACGCGGCTGCCGGCAACCGTGCGCGCCAGATTTTCGTCATTGAACGCCCACAGATCCTCCGCCGATCCGCCGCCCCGCCCGATGATGATCACGTCGGCAAGGTCGTAGGTATTGAAGAAGAGAATCCCCATTGCCAATTGTTCGGCAGCTCCGTCCCCCTGCACCTGCGCGGGGTAAAGAATCATTTCGGCGCACGGGAAGCGCTGACCGAGAATTCTGCGGATGTCCTGCACCGCCGCGCCGGTCGGCGAGGTAATCACCCCCACGCGCTCGGGCATGGCGGGAAGCGGCTTTTTGTGCGCCTCGTCAAACAGCCCTTCGGCACCAAGCTTCCGTTTCAGCTGCTCAAACTGCAGGGCAAGACTGCCCGCACCGTCCGGAATCAGCTCGTCCGCATAAATCTGATACTGTCCGCCTGCGGAATAAACGGTGACCCGACCGCCCACGATGACCCGCATTCCGTCGGTCGGTCTGAACGGAACGGCTGAGAAGCGGAAACGGAACATCACGCCCCGCAGCTGCGCGTCCGCGTCCTTGAGCGTAAAATAGAAATGTCCCGAGCGCGGAATGCTGCAGTTCGACAGTTCCCCGCGTACAAACACATTGGCAAGAATCGGGTCGCTGTCCATCTGCATCCGCAGGTATTCGTTCAGTTGCGCAACCGACAGCGGGTTCTTTGCGCTCATTGCCATGCGCCCGTTCCTCCGATTTCGCTCCGCCGCGTCAGCAACGCCACGCCTGCGGCATTGTCCGCCGAGAATTCCGGCGCGGCAAAATAGGTCTCCGCCCGTTTCGCAAGCACCGACTGCAGGTAGCGGTTGCTCATCACGCCGCCCGCGTAAACAATCGGAATGCCCGGGTACTTCAAGTCCAGTGCGGCGGTCAGTCCCTCCAGCGTTTTCGCGCAGAAACGCAGGACATACGCCGAAACGCAGGCGCGGTCTCCCGTTTCCTCCCACAGTTTCCGCGCCTGATTTTCCAGTCCCGAAAAGTGGCACCATCCGTCCACCTTTACACACACACGCGGAGTCGGAACACGGCCTTTATAAGTGGCGGCAACGGACTCCAACTCTTTTCCGCAGGGAAACCCCATGCCCATCATCACGCCCGCGCGGTCGATCGCCTGCCCCGCGTGCAGATCGCGCGAACCGCCTGCAATCTCCGTGTCAAAGCCGTCCGCGCGCGGACGAACCAACAGAACCTCGGTCGTTCCGCCCGAGACATGGAACGCCGCAAAGCGTTCCGCCGTCAGCAGGCTCTCCGCGCCCGCCGAATGGAGCGCCGCCATGATATGCCCCTCCTGATGGGCAAAGCGCAGGACGGGCACGTCAATCGCCGCCGCGAACGCTTCCGCCGCCATGATGCCCGAGAGAAAGCACGGCATATAAGAACCTTCGGCGCGGCGGGGACTGACCGAACAGCCAACCGCCCGCACAACGCGCCCCCGCACCGTCTCCCGCACCTGCCCTAACAGATCGGGCAGATTGCGGACATGGAAGAACACCGCGTCGCTCTGCCGCAGTCCCCGCTCTCCCTCGCGCACGGGCAACAGAGTCCGCGCGTTCAGAAGCACTTCGCCGTCTGCGTCACAGACCGCCGCCGAGGTGGTGTAGTTACTGGTATCGAATCCGACAAAGAGCGGTTCGCTCATTCCGCCGCGCCCTCTCCGTTTCCGTCCGACGCGGCAGTCCCGGCGGGTTCTGCAGCATCGGTTTTCCCGGCTTCCAGTTCGTTCTTCACGCCGTTGAGCACGCCGTTGACAAACGCCTTTGCTTTCGGGTCGTCAAACTTCTTGTCCAGCTCAATCGCTTCGTTGAGTGCCACCACAACGGGAACGTCCCGCCCCCACTTCATCTCGTAAACGCAAAGGCGCAGGATGTTCCGCGATACGGGCGCGATGCGGTCGGTTCTCCAACCGTTTGCGTGACGGGCAATGACCTCGTCCAGCTCCTCTCGCTTCTCCCGCACGCCGAAATAGGTTTCGCGGATGTAACGGTCATCCTCGAAGTCGCGATCCTCCATCGCAAGGCGGTAAATCTCCTCGGGAGACATTTCTCCGTGGAATTCGGTCTCAAACAGGAGGCGGAAAACCTCCTCGCGTGCGTCACGCCGTTTTATTGCTGCCATTTGGAATGATCCTTTCCTTGCGGATACCGTGCTGTCAGCCACAGTACCCCAGTATAGTATACCTTATATTATACAGCAAAAAAATGAAAAGTCAACAGCAAAAATGCATAAAAATCATTTTTTATGCAAGTTTTTCATTTTGCGGCTCGGCTTTTGTAAATTTTTTGCCAAACCACTTGCAAAGTCACCGAATGTATAGTATCATGATAGGGTGGGAATCTTATTTTTTGGGAGTCGACCGATATGAAACAACTCATCAAACGACTTTTTTCGGGAACCTGTCTGTGGTTCACTCTGCTTGCCGTTGGGCTGATGCTCATTCGGTTGATTGCCGAGGGAAGCGGCGACGGAATCATTGAAATTCCCCGCTTTCTCCTGCTTCTGCCCTGCGGGCTGTTCCTCGCGGCGGCGGGAACAATCTATCGGAACACCGCTCTGGCGGGTTGGGCGCGACTCCTGCTTCATTATCTATTCTGTATGCTCGCGTTTTTCCTGTTCCTGTGGCTTCCCGCAGGCGGGCGCACGGCGGTGAAGAATCTGCTTGCAATCGTATTCTTCACGCTGATCTACGCCGCAGTCTTTGCGGTTGTCCTGCTGACGCGCAAACGCGTTCGCAGCATTCGGGAGGAGGACTGACGCGCCATCGGTGGCGCTATGAAAAAACTCTGTGTAACTGCCCTTTTGCTCGGGCTTTTTGTCCTGCTTTTTCCGCTCCCGCTCCGCGCGGAATCGGATGACCCCATCGCGCACATGACCTTTTTCGGTGAGTCGACCACCTCCCATCTCGCCCTGCGCGGCGGGATCGACCCGATTCGGGTCTGGTCAAACGCTTCGGGCACGATGCGCTTGGATGCGGGCATTCTCTCGCGCACGCTGACCGATCATGCAACGGGAAAGAGCGTAACGCCTGCGGAAATGGCGGCGGCTTACCGCCCCGAAATTCTGGTTCTGTCGTTCGGACTCAACGGCATTCTGTCAACCTCCGAGCGCCCCGAACCTTTTTTCCGCGCCTACCGCAAACTGATTGACGGGATTCGCGCGGTCTCGCCCGACACGCGCATTGTGATCCAGTCGGCTTCTCCGGTTGCCGAAGCGGCGCATCAGCGCGACTGGAAGTTTTCGGTCTCACCCCGTGAGATCAACCGCCGCCTGACCGAACTGAACAGTCGCCTGCGCGACTTCTGCGCTTCCGACCCCACCCTGACCTATGCCGATACCGCCGCGGCGCTGACCGACCCCGCAGGATTCCTGCGCGCCGAATTCACAACCGACGGCATCCACCTGACCGCTTCGGCATATGCGGCGCTTCTGGGCGCTCTGCGGCAAGCCGTAAACGCATAAAAATCAAAAGAACGGGTACACTGACCATACAGTGTACCCGTTTTTTTTCGGAGGTTTTGATTATGAAACGATTCCTGCTGTTTTTCTCGGCGCTTTTCCTCCTGACTTTCGCGGGATGCGGGAAGCCGACTCCGCGCAAATATCTGAACGACCTGTCCGCCGCCGAGCTTGCGGATCTCGCGGACGACGCCCTTTCGGAGGACTTCCGCGCCGCCGACGCCGACTATCTGACCGATTACGTCACGCTCCCGCAGGCGGGCTATTCGATCTCGGTTCGACTTGCCGCGGGCGGCGACCGCATTGACGAATTCGGCATTCTGCATTCGGACATCGGCACAGAGGAAGCCGCCCGTCTCCTGCGCGACTATCTCGCCCGCTCCTACGAGCAGAACCGCACCTTTTACGATTCCTATATTCCCACCGAGACCCCGAAACTGCGCGACGCGGAGGTTCGCGTTTACGGCGACTACGTGGTCTACGCCATCCTATCCCCGGAGGAGAGAACCGCGTTCTTCAACCGTGTGGAAGCCTGCCTGAGGAAATCATGAAAGGAACGAAACAACAACCGAAACGCCCCCATTCATCGGTTTCTTCATTGTAAATACTTTCCGCATTCGCGCTCAAGCGCCTGCCATGTGGGGGGGCGCCCCGGTTGCCTCAAAAACTGCTTCCGCGCGGTTACCCTCCGGATATACCGCAATTCCGCCCGGTTTGCAAATCCCTTCGGGCAAAAATCCGAAAGCGCAAAGCGGACGGACTTACGCTCCCTCGCCGTCGGCGGTCTGCATCCGTCGATACAGACAGGCGCAAAGATTCTTCAGATCCGCATTGGTCGTATGCGTCTCACCTTTGGCATAAGTGAGCGAAACAAACTGCGCAGTCCATCCGTCCATCTGCACCATGTCGGTTCGCTCCCGAATCACATCCGCCGCTTCATAGGGCGTCATCGTCGGGGTCAGTCCGATGCCGTCCGCCGCCAGTGCCGCAAGCAGGGCGCGGTAGGCAAGACAGAATTTCGCATCGTTCCCCTTCTCCCGCCGCAGGGCGCGTTCCAGTGCGCGGCGGTCGCGGCATGGCACGCTCCGCGGGGCGCGGCGAACCCTTGTCACGGTGTCGCGGTAATGCTCGGTCACCTCGTCCGCGTCCGGCTCGCCCCCACGCCGCCTGCCAACGGAGAGTCCAAACACATAGAGAATCCCAGCAAAAAAATCATACAGCCGCGCCGAAAGCACCGCCAGCATCGCGCGGGTTTTGGCAGGGTCATGGGCAAACCGGTAAAGCAGAACGCCCGCCCCGAAGACCATACAGAGAATCCCAAAAACGAACAGCACGGCATTCAGCCCCCACGCGCCCGCAAACGGGAACAGAAACAGCTTGGCGGGCGGCACACCCTCTCCGGGGAGCTCCAGCATCCGGATTCCCGTCACCGCAACCGTCAGAAGTCCCGCCGCAGGCAGGAACATCCCGACCGCCGTCAGCCAGACCCGCATCGCATTCCGCAGTCCGGCGCGGCGCACACGGGAACTGACCACGCAGGTATGCGAAGCATAGGCGTACTTGATGACATACTCCTGATTCGCCGCCAACGCAAAGCAGAGAAACCAGAGCACGATCGAGAGGAACAGCGTCACGCTCGGTCCACCGTTCTTGAGAAACAACTCCACTCCCAGAATCAGCGCAAACACGCCGGCAAAGCCGGGCAGCGTCCGGCGGGAAAGCATCTGGAAGAAGCGGAACGGCACCATCAGACAGCCTGCAACGCCCAGCGCGGCAAAGGTCACCATGACGACCGCCCCGCCGACCTCGGAGTTGGATTCCGCGCCCAGCCGCCACGCCATGAGATCGCGCACTCCGGCGCCCGCAAGCAGACCTGCCAACGCACTGATGCACCATGCGGGAATCCGGCGTCCGAGCGGCGGAAACTCGGTATGGCTCTCAAACGAGAAATCCATCTCCCCCGCACGCCAGCCGATGAGAAGCAGCCTCTGCACGCCGTAACCAAGCGCCACCAGTACCGGCACGGCAAGCATTGCCACCACACCCGAGAGCTGCCGGGCACAGAACAGTGCGAGAAATTCGGTTGCCGGAATCAGTGCCAGCACCACGCCCGCGCAGGCAATCAGCTGGTAAAGCCGCATCCAGCCCGCGTTCCGGTTTCCCTTACCATCCATAGCCGACACCTCCCGTCCATTTGCTCAGCCGGAAATACACCGGAATCTCCTCCGGAATCTGCGGCGCATTCTGCCCGGAGGTCAGCACGAAAAAGATCACCCGCACGCCGCTCTCCCGCATTGCAGCCGCAAAATTCAGCATCCGTCCGTCCAGATAGGTCGTAACGAACACCATGTTGCCGCCGCTTGTATACCGCCCCGGGTCGGCAAGCATTTCATCCATCATCTGCTCCACCGGAATCGACATGGCAGGCGGCAGCTCTGCCAGCGTGCGGTAAGCCTCCAACAGGTTGTCGCCGGTGCGGTATTCCTCGCTGGCAAAGATGTTCGCGGCAATGCCGTCCTCCCCTGCCGCCGAGCCGGAGGACAGCCCTGCCGGGTCGGTGTTGGCGAACAGACGCACCGGAATGTTCCGCCCTGCGGCGGAGTCCAGAAGCGACGCGCAGACCGTGATGCAGTCCTCGATATACTGCGGCGAAGTCAACGCCGGCGGATGCGGTTCGATGATCACCGTCTGCATATTCAGCACCACCTGATAGGCATCGTTCCGCACCGCCTCGCATTGCCGCACAACCGGATACCCCAGCTTTGCCGACTGCTTCCAGTCCACACTGTTGAGGGGGTCTGACGGCGTGTAGGCGCGCACGCCCGCATACGCCATCGGGTCGCGCAAAATCCCCTGCGGCCGGCTCGCGTCACCGGTCAGCGCCGCCGTCAGGGCAAGATTCCGAATCTCCTCCGCCGCGCAGGGCAAAACCCGAAGCGTTGATTTCCCGCCCTCTGCCGGCTTCAGGAGGAGTGAAAACTCGTTTGCGCCGAGCGGGTCATTGGAGACAGCGTGAAGCTCCACCGATTCCGCCGCATAAATGCCGCGCTTTTTTGCCAACACACGCCAGCGGCGCTCGATCTGTTCCTCCGGGCGAAGTGTCCAGATGCTCTCGGCAGAGCGCACCGTTTCGGTCTTCTCCCCCGCCAGCACCAGCTCAAGCCCCTCCGGCATCAGTGTTTCCAGCTTGAGAAACGGAATCGGGCGCGCGGAACGGTTGATCACCGTCTGGCACAGGGTCAGGTACTCCCCGCGAAAGACCTCGTCCGCCTCAAACGAGAACCGGTATTCCAGCGCCGCCTCCAACTCTGCCTTCCCGCGCCTGCGGCGAAGGAGATATGCCACGCCGAACGCCGCGAAGAACAAGAGAATCAGCCATGTCATACCGCCACCTCATTCGGTCGGAACCGGCACTTTAGACAGCAGAACCCCGATCAGTGCCTCGGAGGACTGCGACAGGCGCACGCTGCTTTGCGACTGCAGCATCAGCCGATGCGCCAGCACCGGAACAGCAAGCTGCTTGACATCATCCGGCAGCACATAGTCCCGCCCCAGAATCGCCGCATAGGCGCGGGCTGCCTTGGTCATGGCAACCACGCCGCGCGGGCTGGCGCCAAGCCGAATCTTCTCCTGCTCGCGGGTTGCCCGCACCAACGCCACGATGTAATCCCGCATGGCAGGGCTGACATACACCTTGTCGGCTTCGGCTCTTGCCGCCGCCACATCGTCAAGCGACGCAACCGTCTGCGGCTTCTCTCTGCTCTCCCCGCCGCAAACGCGCTCCACCACCTGCCGCTCTGCCGCCTCGGAGGGGTAACCAAGATGCAACTTCATCAGAAAGCGGTCAATCTGCGCCTCGGGCAGCGGGAATGTGCCCTGAAATTCAATCGGGTTCATGGTCGCCATCACGAAAAAGACCTCCGGCAGCGGGAGCGTTTCGCCGTCCAGCGTTACCTGCCGCTCCTCCATGCATTCCAGAAGTGCCGCCTGCGTGCGCGGTGTGGCGCGGTTGATTTCGTCTGCCAGCAGCAGGTTGGTGAACACAGGACCCTGCCGCAGGGTGAAGGTGCCGTCATGCTGGTTGTAATAATGGATACCGGTAATGTCCGACGGCAGCAGATCCGGCGTAAACTGGATGCGTCGGCTCTCAGCGCCCAGTGCGGCGGCAAGCGTGCGCACCAGACTGGTCTTTCCGGTTCCGGGAACATCCTCCAGCAGGACATGACCGCCCGCCAGCAGCGCCGTTACCACATAGCGAATGCTTTCCTCCTTACCGAACAGCTCCTTGCCGATCTCGCCCTTCAGCTTTTCATACAACTCCGATGCTCTCATGTGTCCTGTTCCTCCGTTTTTTCTGTTTCTTCCATATGGTCAGGCACGAACGGGACGCCGCAGTCCGGGCACTCCCGCTCCCCCGCCGCACCGATGTACCCGCAGCACAGGCAGAACGGGTGCGACGGCAGGCGGCTTTCGTTGAACGGATATTTTGCAAAGCGCGGGTGATAGACCGCATCGCCAACCTGATAATTCTCACGGGCAAACATTGCCTTGTCTGCCATTGTAAACGGAATTTTGTACTCCCGCTTTCCGTCCGAAACGATCAGGATGCAGGTGTCCTCCGGGGACATATTAATCAGGCGCCGGCTGTTGTAACCGCGGTCATTGGAGACATACTGCCGCCGGTTCTTCAGTTCGGCCACGGTACCCCGGAACACCGGATAGGTCAGCAGACGACAAAATTTGAAATACAGAACCGGTGCCGCCAGTAGGATCACAAACACGCCCCAGAACCAGACCGGCTGCTCCTGCATATTGAACAGTTTGCTCCGGCTACCGGTGGCAAACAGCGCCGTCATCGAAACGCCCCAAAAGAGCAGGGATTTCATGATATTTTTCCGTAGGATTCGAAGTCCGCGCTTTTTCAGTTCACAGGATACATGAAGTGATAGTTTCATATGCACCCCTCCATCAAGGCAAAGATTAAGGAAACCCGTGCGCAGATGCTTTTCTCCTTGCCGATCTCGCCCTTCAGCTTTTCATACAACTCCGATGCTCTCATGTGTCCTGTTCCTCCGTCTGTTTTCTTGATCGTATTTCACAAGCGATCATCTGACTGTATTTAGTATACCACAGATGGCTTCATTTGTCAATAGCAAACAAATTATTTTCGGAAAAAAGTGAAAAAGCATTCGTTTTGACGCACACCCGACCTGCCGTTGCCGTCGAAAAAAAGCCCCGCGGCTGTGAAAAACCGTTTCGGTCATTCACAGCCGCAGGGCAGTCGGGGCGGTCGCTTTCCGCAAGTCAGGCTTTGGCGGGTCTTGCGGCGTCGATTCCGGAAATGAGATGATGTCCGAGTTCGGAGAGGTAGCGCGCCTGAATCTCCACCATGCCGTCATCCATCCACTTTGCCCACGGCGCGCCGATTTCGTAGGTGAAATCGCCCTGATAGTCGATCTCGCCCAGCGCGCGGGTCACCTCGCCCCAGTTGATGATGCCGTTGTAGGGGTGCGTGTGCAGGTCGCCGCGGTAGTCGGTGTCGTGAACATGGAGTGCGCCGAGACGGTCATGCCCCAGCGCGCGGACGAAATCCCACGGTTCGTCCAACTGCTCCACAAGCGTGGTGTGACCGATGTCAAGGCAGGCGGTAATCTGCTCGCTGTCCAAGGTGTCGATGTAGCGGATGAACTCGGGAATCTTCGCGCAGGTGTCGGCGATGATGTGCTTGCGGCGCGGGTCGACCTGATACATATTCTCCACGCCGATCTTTACGCCGAATTCTTTCGCGTAAGGGATCAGGCGGCGGTAGTACTTCATGTTGACCTCAAAAATTTCCTCCTCGTGTCCCGGATAGGTGAAATGATGGAGAGGGTGAACCACCGCGACCTTTGCGCCGAAAATACCCGCGATTTCAAGCGAGCGGACAATGCGCGGAAAAATCGTTTCTTCAAAGAAGCTGTCATCCAGCCACAGCTTGTTTGACCACGAAAAGGGCGCGTGAATCTGATTGACGGTCAGCCCGTTGCGCTCGGCGCTTTTGCGGATGTTCTCCGCCTCGGTGCGGAAAGATTCGGAATTCAGCACATCCTCGTCGTTTTTGAGACGTTCCAGACCGTAATCGTTGCATTCAAAACCGGCTTTGCCGTAGATTTCATGCATTTTTTCGTAGCCGTACTTTCCCTCCAGCATACTGTTTGCGGACAGATTCATAAAAACACTCCTTTGCAAAAAAGTGCGACACCCCGCCCCGAGGGACAGGGTGTCGGAAAGATCAGAATTTGAAATCGCCGAAACCGATGGTCGGCAGTTTGGTGGCGTCGCCTTCCTGAAAAGCAGAAGTTGCAATGACATCCTCGGTTGCGAGGATCACAAGGTTCATTTCGGGAGTGAGATAGCGTTTCATGGTATTCCCTCCTTATTTCACTTCATTGCCTGCGGCATCGAAGGTCACGGACACGGTGTTTCCGAAGGACGTGCCGCCCTCTGCCACCACGTAGGGCGTCAGGGTAAAGGTGACGTTGCCTTTGTCGGTCGGAATGCTGTCGATGACAAACGCGATGAAATAATTGCCCGCGTCGGGAGTGACATCCTCGCCGTCCGCCTTGAGCGCGGTGTAATAGGTATACAGCACCACGTCTCTGACCGCGGACACCTTCACCGTGTCGCCCTCGGTATAGGAAGCCCAGACCTTGAAGCCGACGCGCTCATACCCGTTGCCGACGATCTGCGCCGAGAAGCGAACCGCATTGGTGTTCTCCCCGGTCGAGCACTGGAACGCAACCTTTCCAACCTTCTTTGCGGTTGCAGTCGCGTTGAAGGCACTGATGGCGTCGTCAATTGCTTTGGTCAACGGAGCAAGCTCTTCGGCGGTCTTTTGTCCGGAAGTGGATTCCTCAACGCAGAGCTTACCTTCTTTATTATTGCGCTTCCAATAACGGCACTGGTTAGTTCCTTCATATGCGTTTTCGTCAATATCGACCGAAGCGGAATTCAGCACTTCCAATACTCCAACATCAGCGCCACCACTGATCCAGTAAGAACCAAGCAAGCCACCAAAGCGGTAATTGTTGCCGGTAACATTTGCCGCAATTCCGTTTTCGCCTTTTCTGAGCGCATGCAGATTATAACAATTATCAATCTTGTTGGTTGCTTTGGACAGCGAGTTTGCGCCGCCGAGAATTCCGCCCCAGTAAAGCGCATTCCCTGCCACATTTGTACCCATATTCAAATGGAAAATACCGCTGTTATAGCAATTCCGAATCACAGTATTGCCCACCAAAGTCTTGTCAACTACTCCTGCAGAATAAGGGGAAATGAAACCGACAATGCCGCCGACCGCACATTCGGCTTTGTTTTGATAGGTTGCCAGATCGTAGGTGATCTTTCCGGTATTGACGCAGTATTCCACAGTCGTATTGTACCCTGCGCTGCCGACAACACCGCCTGTCATTACCCAGTTGCCGGGAACATTGATTGCCGCATGGTTGACACAGTAACGAACCGTTGTTCCGTATGCCATACCGACGATACCGCCCGCGCGGGATGCCTGATCGTAATCAGCCGACAACTTTGCTGTATCAACCGATGTCGGGTACTTCGCGGTTACCGTACAGTTCGCATTGACCACGCAGTTTTCGATAATGTTCAGCGTTTCGCCCTTTTCCTTATCGTCTGCGGTTGCAGCCGCACGCCCGACAATCGCGCCGGTGACACCGTGTCCTTCCACTTGCACATTATCCAGAACAATGTTTTTGATGGTAGCGCCGTGAATCATACCGAACAGACCGTGTCCCCAGTTCACATTCAGACCGTGCCCGGTATTCTGACTGGTAATCTTACCGTTGCGGATGGCAAAGCCCTGTCCGTCGTAAGTTCCGCCGAATGCGCCCATTCTCTTGGCATTTGCGAAATAATACCCGATGGAAGCAAAATTCTTGCCGTTCAGGTCGATGTCCTGCGTCTGGAGGAAGTACATTCCCGCAAACTTTGCCGTGTATTTGCCGGCAAGAACATCGGCATGCTGGTCGTTTACGATATCCCCTCTCGGAATCTGTTTCTGAAGCCACAGCAGATTTGCCGCGTCCGCAATCAGATACGGATCTTCTTTCGTTCCCGACCCTTCGGGTTGGGTAGCCGTTTTTCCGTCCCACCCGGATGTGGAGACAACTTCAGCCGATGCAACAAAGGGTAACGCGGCGCACAGCGAGAGCATCATGCAGGCTGCGAGCAAAAGGGAAATGACACGATTTTGGGTTTTCATTTCTGGTTCTCCTTTTCGTTTTATTTTTTCATTTGCGACCGATTCAGCTGTTCAGCTGTTCAGCTGTTCAGTTGAACAGGTCGTCAAAATCGATTCGGGTCAGGTCGTCGGGGTCGCCCTCGCGGAAGTCCTGCACGTCGGGCAGGGTCACGTCCGCAAAGTGCGCCGCATGGTCGCTCGCAACCAATGCAAGCGAGTAGTTCACCACATCGTAGCGCGACACGGTCGGCGTAGTGCCGCAGTACATCAGATGGTCAATCGCCCATTCGGAATCCGTCCAAAGCGAATTCTGGAGGTTGTAAAAGTCATAATCCGCGTTGTAGGGGAAGGTCTGATAGTACGGGCTGAGCGTGGTGCAATCCCCGGCAATGCCGCGGATGTTGTTCAGTCCCGCTTCCGTGAGCGTCCGATACGGGTCGCCGCTTTTGTTCGTGTTGAAGTCGCCGCCCGAGAACACGCTGATCTTGCCGTATTTCTCCACAATCGACTTCGCCACCTTCGCCATGCAGGCGGCATCCTGCACGCGGTATTCGTTGCCAAGCGCCGGATCGTCCCCCGCGTTGGTGTTCGCGGCAAAGTGCGAGTTGGTCACGCCGAACAGCTTGCCGTCGCTCTTGCGGCGGAGAACCGCATAGGTCGTGCCCTTATCGCCCGAGCGCGCTTTTTTGTAGCCGGTTTCCACGGCTTCAAACAGCGTATTATTGTAGAAGATCGGGTTTCCCGTGCCGCCGTCATTCGGGAAGCAGACCTCGGCGTAGTTCTCGCCCAACCAACGGAAGAGCGCCTTGCCGCCCGTACGGTATGCGTTGGAGCACTCCTGCAGACACAGCACATCGGGTTGGTAGGACTGATAGACGGACAACGCCACATCCGGGCGCATGGAAATCGGATTGCTGCCGTCCGCATTGATGTACCCCCAGACGTTGTGGTACATGATGCGCATCTCGCCGCGCTTCTCCACGTTTGCGGGAACGCTTTCGTCCGCTTCCCAACTGTCCCCCGTTTTCAGCGCGATGGTTGCCTGCAGATTGCTGAACACCTGCGCGCAGATCATCTCGTAAGCCGCCAGGAATCCGAATCCGGACGACCAGAGGATTTCCATCGACTTCTCGCCAACCGTCACAGTCGCCTTGCCCTGCGGCTCTTCGCCCGTTGTGCGCGCGGTCTTGCCGATCCGGATTTCGTATTCCGCCGCTTCCCCGGCGTCGGTCACAATCTCCATGTTGATGCCCGCATAGTTGGCAAGATGCCGCTTGAGCAGCTTTGCAAAGTAGCCCTCAAGCGACCCGTCGGCGGGAATCACCATGCGGAAGGAGGACATCGCCACGCCGTTCAGGGTCAGCGATCGGATGTTGTACTTGCTCCGCTGGGTGAAATTCTGCTCGGCGGTGAAGATCAACGTGCCGTCGGTTGTCCCAGCGGACAGCCCTTTGGTTGTTTTCAGAACCTTCTCCACAAAGTAGTCCGCCGCATTGGAAGTTCCGTTATCCGAGCCGCCGAGAATCACAAGTTTTTTGCCGACCATGCGCACGGTGTACTCCCCCGCCGCAAGATCTTTGTAGATTTCGGTGCTCTCCGGGCGGTTGGTCAGACCGACCAGAATTTCATGCTCGGGCGCGGTTTCATCCTTTTTGAGGTAATCGTCCTGATTCCCGATGTCCGCTCCCGTGTAGTTTTTCAGCACCGTGGCAACGCTTCGCGCCGCGCGGATGACCTTGGTGTCCGCGTCCTCGGGATAGACAACGGTATAGTTGCTCTTGCCGTTCTCCACCAACGTCAGCGGAAGATCGGTTTCGGGCGCTTCGGTCTCGCTCCCGGCCTGTCGCGCGGTGGTATCATCTGCCGTTCCGTTTTCCTTGGCGCAACCGACCAGAAGCAACGCCGAAAGGCACAGAACCGCCGCAAGCCGTTTCCAACAGGTTTTCATACGCGTCTCCTTTCGGATATCAGTGTATCAATGGTAAACTTCGATAATGGATTCCAACTGGTTTCTCGCGGCGGTTGCAATTTCGGCAATCACCGTGGAAAGGCTCTGGTTCCTCACCACCTGCACCTGCACTTTACGGAACAGGTTAAAGCTATCGCTCTCGCAGACAAATCCGAAGTCGACATAGAGCAAATTTCTCGCAAGGTCCACCATACGCGCATCGGTGGGGCGATCGGCAACCTTGCGCTTGAGCACGTTGTCATAGAACGCGGTGACAATCGTATCGGAACTTCTGCGGTTCATCACGTCCAGAATGACTGCCGACATACTGCGATCCTGACAGATCTTCGGAATCGAGAAAATCGACGCGCCGTAGGTGGTGCTGACATAGTCGGACTCCTTGTCGTATTTCGGCATCGGAATCAGACCGTAGTCAAAACTCGTATCCATCTTGTTCTTGATCTCACTGCCGCAATAGAGCGCGGTTGCATAGAAGAAAGACTGCCCACCGATGAACTTGGAAACCTTATCGGCATAGGCACGCGCGGTGGTATTGGAATAATAAGTATTGGCGTCATGAATCAGCGCGGTGAAACCGTCTGTGATATTCACGTTTCTCGGCGTGTTGAGCGTGATGTCAATCGCACCGTTCTCCTGCGAAACCGTGACCAGTTTCATCCCCGCCGAGAACAACCCCGTGCGGAGAGAGTGCTGGTCGTAGATCGCGCCCCAGACGTCGTTGTTCTTGTCTTCATCGTCCAGATTCTGCGAGACCTGCGCCATGAGTTCCCGCATTTTCGCAATCGTCCATTCCTTGTCGTCAACGATCTTGTAAAGATCCAGCGACTGTGCCTCCGCCATGCCCTTGTTGAAGAACACCATCTCGATGTTTTCCAACACTTCCAGCGTTGCGTCGCCCGCGCAACTGAAGGTAATGCCGTTGATGGTAACGTTGTTGTTCCAGCCGCTGTAGTACCAATCCTTGTTCAGGTCAATCTCGGGCAGGGTCTGCAGGTCGACGAACGCGCCCTTCTGCTCGAGCGCCCACCAGAAGTCCCAACACATCAGGTCGATGTCCCCTGCCGAACCGGTATCCAGTTTGGTGGCAAACTCCTTGCCGCTGCCCGCGTCGTTCAGCGCCATCAGCTTGAACTTGATGCCGTACTGATCCTCGATCCCCGCGTTGCGGCGGAAGGTGTCGTATTCCACGGTGTCCTTCGTGTTCGCGTCATCGCAGTAGAGGTAGTGGTAGCGTTTAGCCCGCACCGCAAGGGTGAAGTCTGTCGGCACGCCGTCCTTTGCGTAGTTGACGTTCGGCTCGGGGTCTTCCTCGGCGGTCGAAGGCTCGGTCGCCTCGTCGGTCTTTGGGTCTGTCCCCGACGGAGTCGGCGTGGGATCTTTTTTGCCGCAGGACGCCAGAATCGGCAAAACCAACAGCAACGCCAACAGTCCGCATAACAGTCCATACTTCTTCATATTCATAAAAATCTTCCTTTCCGGTATATCTGCGCTCCGATTTTTCGGAGAAATACCCATCAGATCTTTCCCGCACCCGCAATGCAAAAGGCAGAAGCCGCCGCACCCGTCAAGCGGAATGCGGCAGACTTCTGCCTTTTTGCGTGATTCGGTTCTCTCGGCGCGCCGAAAAAGCGCCCGTCGCTATGGCTACGGAGGCGCAAACAGGTCTGTCTGTCTGTCTGTCTGTCTGTCTGTCTGTCTGTCTGTCTGTCTGTCTGTCTGTCTGTCTGTC
>ENA-UERG01001247-UERG01001247.1-human-gut-metagenome-genome-assembly--contig:-NODE-1247-length-22013-cov-37.003191_pt1 | contig 22013 bp, 16 predicted proteins | sample MGYA00242954_ERZ507954 | MGnify/ENA primary metagenome ERZ507954 (study PRJEB26167, sample SAMN06115478) | human gut metagenome | host: Homo sapiens | place: China:Sichuan | collected 2015-01-21... | reverse complement strand
ACGGCTACGATAACAAGCAATATGACTATGTAAGAAACAACTTGTCCTATTTTAGATTTTGTCATTGATAGCCTCCTTGATTGTTAATTTCGGGTTAAAACGAATACACGGTGTCCGACAGCGAAATGCTCGTAACGGTGGACTGAATGTCGATCTGAAGAAGTGATTCTTCGCCGCTGACTTTATCTCTTACGACTACATACCAGATACAATTATCCGGTTTGCCGCCTGCACGCGGATCGGTGTACGTTCCCTTGTAAGTGAAACGATATCCGGTTCGAGGATAAGGCGTTGCATAAGACGATTCCGACTTAATTGCCTTTATCGTGAGTTTGTTACCGCTGACAGACGCCGTAAAGAATTCTTCGGGCGTAATTGTAAGAGTAAGGTCTGTGCCGAGAACTTCGTCCTTATACTTGTAAGTTCCTTCTTCGAGATTGAATACGACTTCCGACGTCGAACTTACGCTGCCGTTTATGATATACTGTTTAGTCAACGTAAACCTGCCTTGTCCCTGAACCTTTACGATTTCAAAGTCGCCGTATTTAGAGCCGACCGCTCCGAGAGTGTTTTTAAGGTTAAGCGTGATTTCGTTCGTCGTGCCTGCCGTAAGATTGACCGTGCCGGTGTTGGTGATTTCCTTGCCGTTGTGGATAAACGAGAGAGATTCGGGCTTGCCGTCATACATAATAAGGCAGGTTGCCGTGAAACCGCCGACTCTGGTTGTTGCGGTAACGTATGCGCTGCCGCCTTCAAAACCTTTAAGTGCGGTTATAGTTGCGGTAAGTGCGCCGTCGCTTTCGGGCGTAAGCGTAAGATATTCGCTTATGTCCTTACCCTCGATAGGCGTGCACCATTTGATAGACCAGTCAACCGATTTGTCGGGCGCGTCCACGGGCATAACGGTTGCCGTTATCTTTTTAGACACGGTTTGCTGTCCGTTTGCCGCCGCTACCGCATAACTCGGACTCATTCTGAGCGAAACAAGACCGGGGATTTCATTATCCGACGGGTTTTCGGCAGGCTGTTCGATTACGTCCGAAACGGTATCGTTTGCCATTGCCTCGACGGGCTTGTTCTGAATTGCTATTGCAAGCGAAGTGATTACGCCCGCAAGGATAAGAACGAACGCCGTAATAACGGCTATCCATCTGATTTTATTGCTTTTTTCGTTATACATTTTTTACCTCCTGTTAAAACGTGATGGTTGTCTTGCTCGGCGTGACTTGGCTTACTTCTTCGCCGATAAAGAACTTATACTGCGCGGAAAATCCGAGCGTTTTGTGCTTGACCGTGACAAGGAAATACGGATTGTTACCGTCTGCGTCTTTAACGCTTGCGTAGTAATGCTTCGTGTATGTTCCGTTAGCCCCGCCGTAGGTTTCGTTTACGTTGAACTTTTCGTAATAATTGAAATACGAGTCTTTGGCTTGGATTTTTAATACGCCGCCTTCAACCGTTGCCGTAACGCATTTGTCTTTCATAGAATCGAGCGACATCGTAGGAATGTTGCTGTAATCAATGTTGAAACCCGTTCCGCGCGGATTGATAACGTAGTCTGCCCATTGAACCGTTCCAACGCCTTTGACCGTTACGTCGAAATCGTTAAAGTTGCTGCCCACGTCGTGGAAAACGTTATCCATAGCGAGATTGAGCGAGTAGGTTTTGCCCGCATAGAGCAGATCTACCGAATCTTTGCCGAGATTGTATTTCGTTACGCCCGTAGGAGCGGTGATAGACATACTTGACGGCACGCCTTCATAGACGATATTGACAGTTCCGGTTTTACCCCCTTGTCTTGTAGTGCAAGTAAGAATTGCCTTGCTGCCTTTGAAAGACTTGTAACAGTTGACCGTTGCCGTAAGATTGCCTTGCGAATCGTCCGTCACCTTGATATAGTCCGAAATGTTCTTGTCTTTGAGCGGAGCGTCGTTTGCCCACGCAACAGACCAAGTAACGTATTTATCCACGACGGTAGACGGCGTAATGGTTGCCGTAACCGTTTGAGATACGTATTGCTGTGTATTGTCCGCAGCGAGAGCGGGCGATTTCACGCTCATAAGTCTGGGTTGTCCGAGAGTGAGAACTACCGCCGCGTTGGATTCGTCGGGCGATTCCTGTTGCGTTTCGTTCTCTTGCGGTTTGATGGGAGTGGGTTTGTCAAGCGACAGAATAAGTGCCGCAACAACGCCTGCCATAAGCACGATAATGAGCGTAAAGGCGATTATCCACTTAACCGCGTCGGATTTTTTGTGTTGATTGAATTCTTGATACATAATGTTTTTTACCTCCGAAATTTAGATTTTTGGGTGTAAAAAACTACGGCTTACCTAAGCAAACCGTAGTTCTCTACAAGGGGAATGCTTATCTCAAAAGCATATCGAGAATGTTTTTGTCAGAATAACGGAAGGGTTTTACTTTGCATTCGTAAACTGTACCGTCATCGTCGTAAGAACGAACCGCATAGGTGTTACCTTTAATCGTCTTGCCGTTATCGTCTTTCATTTCGTAGGGAATAACAACGAGTTCGGCTTCCATTGCTCCGTCAAATACGATATCCAACACGACGTATCCGCCCTTGTCGGGGGGAACGATTGCGACTTTTACGTCTTTGCCGCGAACCGTTCCTTTGATAAAGTAAGAAAAATACTGTTTGCCGTCCATTTCAAAAGTTTCTCTTTCAACCTTGATAGGGTTTTTAATTTTGTTTTCTGCCATATTTTTATTTCTCCTTGCGATTATTTTTTTTGCTTCCGATTTCTCTGGAAATTCTTGTTGCTTCTTCTTTGCTTTTGCCTTCGTCGAGCGCCTTTTTGTACTTGTACAATCCGCTATGGTCGCTTTGACATTGCAGATAACCGGAGCGAAGACCTGCCTCATATTCGGTAAGTTCTTTACCTTCTTTTTCTCCGTGTTGGTGAACTTTTGCCTTGCGTTCTTCTGCGTAGCCTTTGGCGCGTTTCGTAGGCACGCTCCACCTGCGTTCTCTTTGTTCGCCGCCTTTGTTAGCGGCGGCTTTGCTTTCTTTTGCCATTTGTAAACTCCTTATAATTTAGATTTTTGTAATTTGCCCGTGTTGCCGTTAGCACAGCGAATGAAAAAATATTAAATTGTAATTTTTGTAATCTTTACGAGTTTTTGAAACGTTCTGCTTCGTGCGACTTATTGTCGGAAGGCGGCCGCCTTTATCTTTGCAAAAGTCCGCAAGCAACAGTCGGAAATCTATTATCGCTTTCGATTACGCATACAGTATAAACCCCGAAAACTCAAAAAGCCAGAACACCCGCGTGAGCAAAAAGGACATCTTTGCAACCGCCAAAAAACGCGATTGTAACAGGGAAAACGGCGGTTTGGAACATAAATGTAACAACAGTGAAACATATCAATTTAGGCATAAAAAAAGCAAGGCGGTTAAGCCTTGCTTTTCGTTAGTTGACATATCTTCGCGTGTAAGTCGTACACGGAAATCTTTTGCCGTTTTTATTTTTCTTGTCTGCGTAGTACATATTGTAAAGCATATCTCTATGCGGCGTTCTCAAATAAAACGTGTCATGGCTGACGAGCATATTATCTTCCGTTAAATGCTCGATCTTTTTGATACTTTGCTTTACGATATAATGTTTCGTTCTGTAAACGTTATCTGCGCCGATAACAAAATACGGTATTAAATTTTTCATGATTTTTATCTCCTTTATGCTGCTAAATGATTTTGGATAAAGCGTAACAACTGTTTGTTAAGCCTTGTAACGTGTTCGCGGGCGTAGCCGAATTCTTCGGCTGCCGATTCCTGCGTTTTATTTTCTACATACATACAAAAATATAATTCGTAGAGTTTAGGCGGCGCTTGGCAAACTATTTCGTTATATTCGTTCACAGTTTTCAAAACGTTGCTTTCGCCGACTATTTTTGCCGTCGCGCTCATTTGTTCTTTACGCGAGTAATAATACCTTATGTTTCGCAAATCTTCTCGGATTGCTTCAAAACTTTTCATATATAAAATGCTCCTGAAAATTCAGATTTTTTCCGCCCCGGAGCATAAAAAATGCCCCCGCGCGGTTTGTAAACTTTTTCAAAGGTTTACATTCGGTTCGGGGACATTTTCTCCTATCGAATCTTACCTATTCCGACGGGGAACAAGGCTTTATCTTGAACGCTGTTTCAGTTCGACCTTGCTTTGTCGGGATAGACGTTTTCGTTTTTTAATTTAGTTGTTAAAAATTCGTATTTTTGCGTACCGTTTTTATAAAATGTTCGTTCTTTCTGAATTGCTCGAAATACCACGAACCACAAAACGGACACTTGCCGACGTAATCGCCGTCTGCGTTAAGTTGCGCCGTAAAATACCTATGACAGTCCGGACATTCTTTTCTTAATCCGGCAGAGCCGTGTTTGGAAGTCGTATTTTGCATACATATACTCCTTTTTTCCCATAGCACATAAAGATTTGTATTTGATTTACTGCTTGATACGGTCGGGAAATCCGTTATCGCGGTAAATCATCTTTTGTACCTGTAAAAATCGTTGCAGACGGGGCATTCCGCTCGGATTATTACCGAAATTATTGTAAGTCTTTTATAACCTTGACCGCAACGCCTTGAATGGAAATCGTTTTATAATACATATCTTCCATTTTATCGTTTTCGGGGTGCAATCGAATACGTTTATGCCGCTTATCGAGATAATAGCGTTTCAAAGTCGCTTCGTTGTCGATAAGAGCAACTACGATTTGACCTTCTTCGGCTGTTTCCTGTTGCCTTACCACCACCAGATCGCCGTCGGATATGCCTGCATTTATCATACTGTTGCCTTTCGCTCGCAAAATAAAAAATTTACCCGAACCTAAATATTCCCGCGAAAGAGTAATATACGATTCGATATTTTCTTCTGCCAATAAAGGTACGCCGCAAGCAATCTCGCCTACAACGGGGCATTTCGCTTCCGCTTTCAACCTTGCTATCTTTGCCGTCTGAACTCCGCGAAATCTACTGCTTTTTTCAATCTCGCCGCGTTCTATAAGTTCGGTGATATATCTGCATACGGTAGGCACGCTTATATTCAATTCGTCGGCAATTTCTTTCATCGAAGGCGTTTCGCTTTCCTGAAAATAACTGTTGTTTATTATCTCGATTATTCTGTTTAAGACTTCTTCGTTCTTACTGCGCATAAAAGAACCTCACAACCTATCTGAAACATATATTTCATTTAAGTGTCTTTATTATACTCGTTTCAATTCAGATTGTCAAGGGGTAGTAAGCCCGTTTTCGTGAAATTTTTTAGGGTGTGCAAATTTATGCACAGGTCGTTTGTTTTACGTGTTGCGTGGGGAATCTCTCGATTTATGCTTTCGACGGTTTTTGAAATATTCGTACATTTTATTGCCTAACAACGAAACAAATAAATCTATATCTTTTTTCGGTATTTTTGAGAAATCCGGTTCAGTGTTTTCGATATAGATACGTTTTTTCGTTGGGTTATCGTTCAATACGATTTCTTTCATCCGACGTTACCTCCTTTTGTTTTCTGCCACCACTATACACCGTGTTTCTTTGAAAAACCAGAACATCGGCGTGAGCAAAAAGGACTTCTTTGTAACGGAAACGCGAGATAAAAGCAACTCTGCGGCAACCTGAAACAAACACGAATGTAACCCGATTGTGATATCGATGTAACCATTATCGAAACGAGAAGATTTACTGTTTATTTTCTCGGACAACTTTACGACTTGCACTTTTTCTTTCTCTTTTTTTGGGTTGGATCGTATCAGAAAAGCACTTGCTGTCAAGGGAAAAAATTATCGCGTAAAACATTAAACGGAAAAATAAAAACGCAATATTTTTTTCTCTTTCCTTGACAGACTGCGTTGCTTTCCCGATTGAGTTCGGGGTGTCGAAAGAAAAAAGACAAATCGACAAAAAAAGTTTCAAATATATCGCTTTGCGGTTTCAATACTGCTTGTATCCGTTCACGTTCGGAATTTATAGACGGACAAATTCGATACAAATTCGGCACGCCGTGGTTCTGGCTATTGAATAATCGCAGGTTTATACTTGAAACAAAAAATAGAAAAAGGAGCAATCGAAATGAAAAATTGTGTAATTTACGCCCGCTATTCAAGTGAGCGACAAACCGAGCAATCCATCGAAGGTCAGTTGCGAATATGCAACGATTTTGCAAAACAAAACGGATTGCAAGTCCTCGATACTTATATCGACAGGGCTATGACGGGAACGAACGACAACCGTCCCGCGTTTCAACAAATGCTGAAAGATGCCGAAAAACCCGTTATGTGGGATATCGTTCTTGTTTATGCTATCGACCGTTTCGGTAGAAATTCTATCGAAATCGCCGTCAACAAGCAAAAATTGAAAAAGAACAAGAAAATGCTTATATCTGCCACGCAAAGAATGAGCGAAAATATCGACGGAACGAAAAACCTCGACGGTATCATACTGGAAAATATGTATATCGGGTTGGCTGAATACTATTCCGCCGAACTTTCGCAGAAAATACGTCGCGGTTTACATGAAAGCCGTCAAAAAGGATTTTGTAGCGGTGGCAGACCGCCATACGGTTATTACTACAAGGATAAACGAGTTTTCATAAACGAAGAACAGGCAAAAGTTGTCAGATATATTTTCAAAGAGTATTTTTCCGGTAAAATCGTAAGGGAGATTATAAATGACCTTACGGAACAAGGAATATTGTATCGAGGGAAACCGTTTGCCGAAAATACTATTTACAACTTTCTTCGATTAGAAAAATATGTAGGCATCGCAAGGTATGACGACGGAGTTTATGACAATATCTATCCGCAAATTGTAGATAAAGAAGTTTTCGATGGCGTTCAGGCGATTCTTGCGGCTAACAAAATCGGCTCACGTAGCCCCGAATCGCTATTCCTGTTAAGAAACAAAATTACTTGCGGATGTTGTGGCACTCATTATCAAGGAGATAGCGGCACGAGTAAAAACGGAACGGTATTTTACTACTATAAATGTATGGGTAGAAAGAGAAAGCATATCTGCCACGCTTCCGTCCTGAAAAAAGATGAATTTGAAAATTTAATTTTGGAAATCATTATTAAAGTTTTCGGTACTGAAAGTCGTATAAATTATCTTGCCGATTGTGTAATGGCTGTCTATAACGATAAGTTAAAAGAGCATTCCGTCGTTGATTTACTGAAACGCGACCTCGACGAAGTACAAAAAGCACTCGATAACATTATGCGAGCCATCGAGCAAGGTATTATAAACGAAACCACTCAACGCCGTATGAAAGAGTTGGAAGAACGCAAACAAACGCTTAACGATAAAATTGTAATCGCACAGTATGGCGAAAGCCAACGACTGACGAAACAAGAAGTCGTTGAATATCTGACGCACTCATTGCGACAAGAACCGCGTTTCTTACTTCATATTCTCGTTAAAAGCATTATCGTATATGACGATAAAATCGAGATATATTTTAATTTTACGGAACGCAAAAATCCCGACGATTCGGACGATACCGATAGCCGGGATAATAATTACGTTAATTGTTCGGACATCTTACCAATGTGTCCACCATAAAGAACCGTGGTCGAACCCGCGGTTCTTTTTTTATCAGGGCAAAACGCCCGCAAAAAACCGTAAGGCAAATAAAAAACGGCGGGACGCAAATTTCATTTTGCGTCCCGCCGTTTTTATTCCGTTATATAAAGTCCATAAAATCGCCTTCGCGGAAAACCACCCTTCCGAAAACTCATCCGTCGGATACGCCGCGACCTTCCATGCAATGGAAGGCAAATTGTTTAACGACGGTATTCACAATACGATTGCAATTGTGTATCTATTACTTAATCGATAGTTTCAAACTCGTCAGCGTCAATCGCCGAATAACGGCAGAGAAGCAATCTCCGCAATAAAGGACGAATCGGCTTGCATAAACCCCGAAAAAGCAAAACTGTCGGACTTAATTTTATTTACGCTGCCGTCGACGTTTCGACGGTTACCCCCCTAACGTCGTTCGGCATATATTTTTCGCCGGTCTTACCTTTCCAACCAAACGCGCCCAAACCGCCGCAATTTGTAATCTTGAAATTCTCGAAGATAAAGTTTTTGATGGATCCGTCGCCCCATGCGTTCATTCTGCCTATAACTACGCCTAATTTTTTGCCATTCGCGTTGATCGTGAAATTCCTGAACGTACTTGCATTTACGTTAGACGAAAACAAGAAACCTCGATCCTTTTTACACTCGTCGGTTGCGAAATCTCGTCCTTTATCGGCAGCGTTCGTGCCACCGTCTACGCTGTCGATGTAGTTTATCGTAATATCTTCAAACGTACAGCCGTAAACATCGTTTGCCAAAACAACGTGAGGTGTGCCTTTGTTCATGTAGTCGGTATCGATAGTAAGATTTTTAACGGTACACCTGTTCATAATATTAAACAAACCGTTACCGGGAGCATAATGGAACCAGTGTCCGAGTTTCAAAGTCTTACCGTTACCGTCAAATATCATGTTCAGGTAATTGCCGTTAGAAGCAGTAAAGTCACGTAACGTACTGCCGATTAAGTCGTTGACAAGTCTGTAATACCCGGATATACTCGGATTTTTACCGTCAAGCGTATAATTTTTCCTATTAACAAACAGCATTAAATCCGTAACGGTTGCAATTTCCCTCGTAATGAAAAGTACGGGAACGACGATAGTGTGTTCCGCGTCGTATTCGTCTTTTACGATTACGGTAAGATTTTGTTCGCCGTGCTTCGTAAAATCCGTAAGCGAGGAAAGGTCAAACCCCGTAATCGCAGTTCCGAGAATCGTATCGCCGTATTTAATGTTTACTACGTTTGCATAATCGCTTATGCCGGTAAGAACGATCGAAGCGGTTGTGTTATAATTTTCGGTATAGGTATACCAACCGTTTGCCGCCATCGTATCCAAATCTATATTCGTATACGTGGTAACTACGAGATCTTGCCTGCCTGCCGTAACGACTTTATTGAATACGGATACTTCATGTCCGCATACGCACAACGCGGTATCGGATTCGTCTTCGACTTCCCAACGGTCTATCGAACAATTTTCGGCAGCGTTTTCTGCCGCGCCGCAACAAGTATGAATTTTCTTGTGCGTGCCGTCGCCGTTCGTTTCGTATCTGTAAGTCGTTTCGGTATGATTTTCGGCATTCTTTTCGCCGTACTCGACGTTACACGTAACGCAAACCGCTTTTGCCGTACAGGTTGCCGCAGTACCGACGGTATGGTCGGATTCCGCGTTTTTAGCGTTACAACCCGTTCTCTTACACTTGTGCCAATGCTGCGTTTCGGAAGTCGTCCATTCGGTATCCCAATCGTGGCCGAGAGCGGGTTTTGCCTGATAAGTAGTGTAAGTACAACCGGTACGCTTACAAGTTACGTATTCGTCCCAACCAGCTTCGGTACAAGTGGGAGCCTTAGCCGCGTGATTTTCTAAATCGTGGTTGTTAGCGTCTTTTTCGCCGTACTCGGCGTTACAAGTAGCGCAAACCGCCTTTGCCGTACACGTAGCCGCAGTTCCGACGGTGTGGTCGGCTTCGTCTTTCTTTGCTTCGCAACCCGTTCTCTTACATTTATGCCAATGTTGCGTTTCGGTAGTAGTCCATTCGGTATCCCAGTCGTGAGCAAGCGGATCGCCGTATTCGGCATGGCAGACTTCGCAGACGCTTTTCTCTCCGCACACGGTTGCCGCTTCACCCGAACAATTTTCGGGTTCCGCCGCAACGGCGTTACAACACTTATATTTTTTCGTGTGCGTTCCGTCGCCGTTTGAAACGTAGACGAATTCGTCGCTCTTATGTACGGAAGAATCTACTTCGCCGTAAGCGTTATCGCAAACCGTACAGACCTTTTTATCCGTACAATTCGCCGTTCCGCCCTCGTGGTTGCCTTCGTCTTTTTTAGCCGTGCAACCCTCGCCCGTACAAGCGTGCCAGTGCGTTTCGCCGCCTACTGACCATTCGGTCGCCCATGTGTGTTTATGCGCTTCGTCTTTTTTACAGCCGACCGCGCATACGAGCGTGGTTATCATAAGAACGACCAGACCCAAAACAAGTAATAACTTTCTTTTCATATTTTCTCCCCGCGCCCTTTTCTAAGGCGCAATTTTTTTCGTTATATCGTAAATTTTACGGTAATCCACCCTTCCCGGAGATTTTTCGCTACCGGTATTCTGCGATTAACGCCGACGCGTTTGAAACTACCGTTTAAGCCTCAAACGCAATCGCTTTACGAATACCTTCGTTAAATAACACTCGCAAGCAAGTTATTTAACTCGCCGTATACGGAATGACGCGCGTTATTCCGTCCAGACGGGCGCGCCCGAGGTAATATCCCAGTTTCCGACTTTCGTCGTCTTTTCTTTCATCTGTTCGTAGTTATCGTAACGGTAAGCGTTAGCCCAGTGATATACCGTCATATTCCCGCTTGCATACGCGTCGTTTTCTTTATACGGGTTAAGCGAAGTCGCGTTAAGTCCGACCTTTGCCCCCTCGGCTATATCCGCAAAATCGTTCGATGCGTATATCGTTGCGGCGGTGTGCTGCATTATCGGCAAAATTCTTCCGTTTTTGGTTGCCGGTTTTGCGATTAAATAAAAATTCTTAATCGAGTGTTTCATAAGATAACCCGCGTCGCTCGGACGATTATGATACCACGTCGTATAATCGCATTTTGCGAAAACGCCTACCGCCTGTCCGACGCCGCCCGTTGCCTGACCGTCAAAAGTATCGCCGTATTCGAGTATAAAATCGGTCAGGAATATATTGACGTAATCGGCGCAGCCGAAGAGTGAACAGAAAGATTTCCGGTTATAATCGTCGCTTCCGACGTCGGGAACGCTTATCGAAACGTACACGCCGTTCATATTGACGTTACTCGCTTTAAGCGCGAAAACCGTGCCTATCTTACCTTGTTTATAGATATCGACGTTCGTAAACGCGACGTTTTTAACGATCGCGCCGTTCATCGAGCCGAAGAATCCGTAAGAATTGCCCGCGTGGAAGTTGTTTATTTTATGTCCGTTTCCGTCGAAAGTACCAGCAAAGCCCGTACCGTCGAGCATGGTAGTGCTGCCTTTGCCCGAAAGCGAATAATACGGATAGAAAGTATCGTACATGGGATAATCGCCCGTCGCGCCCGTTCTTCCGTCGCCGTTAATATCGAGGTTCGTCATATCGATATCGTTTTTAAGTACGACGTATCCCTCGATAGTCTTTTTCGTATCGGTCAATTGCATCGCAAGAAGATCTTCGGGGGTTTTAACGAACAAAGCGGCGATATTTGCGTTGAATTTATATCCGTATCTTCCGTTGTCTGCGGTTATAACGCCTGCAACGCCCGAACCTTTATTGCCTTTTGCGCCCGTTATCAAGCCGTTTACCACTTGAAGCGGCTCGCCGTTCTGAGTCGCGGAAATTATCCCGTCGGGGAAAAGTCTGTTAAAAAGATTTTCGCCGTCGATCGTTTCTACGTATCCTTTGAGAATGGAAAATTCAGTTTTCCCTTCGTATTCCGCGTACGGCACGGTTACGGAAATTTCAAACGACTGATTGAAATCGACGCCGTCGCCGCTCGTTACGTTAAGCGTGGTTTTCCCGCTTTTCAGGGCGGTTATTTTGCCGCTTGCCGCGTCGTAGTCCGCGATGCCGGAATCTTCTACGGCAATCGTAATCGTTTTTTCTTCTCCGTTCACTTTAAGCGACGGATTGAGAATCTTTTCGTTATCGTAAGTTTCGCCTTCGAATTCGCCCGTCGTATACAACTCGATTTTTTCGGGAGCGACTTCGTCGTTAAAAAGCAATGAAACGTGGTCGATGACTTTAACCGTTATTTCTTTACTCATAAACGGCGATTGAAGATTTTTCCATTCGCCCGTTACGGTTACGATCGTTTCGCCTTTTTTAAGAGGCTTAAAAACTCCGTCTTCTATTTTACCTATTTCTTCGTCGGCGACGGTATAAGTTACCTTACCGCCGTCTACGGTTTTGCCGTTGAAACGGATCTCTCCGCCTACGCCGACTTCGTGCATAAGATCTACCGTAACGTTATCGTCCGCATCCGTTTCTATCGACGGAAGGTTTCCGCCGAGCGTTACGCTCACGGCGCACGTCGCCGAAAGTTTTCCGTAAGCGGCGGTAATCGTCGCTTTGCCTACGTTTTCGGCGGTAACGTTACCCCACTCGTCAACGGTGGCAATCGATTCGTCCGAACTCTTCCAACTGCATTTTACCGAATTTTTGCCGTCGGTAGCCCTTATCGCGAGAACGTCGCCGAGAACGGCCTCTACGTCGTTTTCGTAAATTATCAGATCGGAAATTTCGGGGAGATTATCTTTACCGCCGCCATCGTTTGCTTTTTTGGCGCACGAACAAACAGCCAACGCAAGGCTCGATACGAAAATCGCAAACAATATACTTAATTTTTTCATTTTCGTCGTTCCTCCTTAAAATCCGTTTATGAAACTCGTTATATGTCCGACGCCCGTTTCCTGCGTGTTGGTGATACCCGTTACTTTAGCCGCTTCCCTGAATCTGTCTTTGAGTTCTTTCGAGTAAGACTGAGTGAGATTGCCGCCGTACATCGTGAGCATCATATACGCGGGGGAAAGCCATTCGGCGTCGATATGCCCTTTATAGAGTTGATATTTCTGCGGGTCGGAGTTTTTAATCGTATCGAGAGCGGCGTAGGCCTCGTCGTAGGCGTCGAGCCACGACTTAATCGTCCTGTACGGCCACATATCGGTGTCTTCGAGATTGGTCGTTCCGCTCAACAACGTGTGTCCGTTATACATGGTTCTTACCACTCCGGCGCGAAGTCTTACGGCTTTATAAATCTCCTTCATATTTTCTGCGGCGGGTCCGAACATCGCGTCGATATATTTATTCGTATAATAGTCCTGACTGCGAGTTCCGTCCCATTCGAGTTTGCTGTCGAGATACGCCTTTAAGTTATGCCACGCGGTGGCGGTTCCTTTCTGCGTTATCTGCGACTGGTTGTACATGAGTTTTACGTTGTTGGCAGCGAAGAAAGTGAACGCGTCCGCGCCGTAGAAGTTCTGCGTTTCTACGGGGTACATATAGTGGCTGAACTTGGTCGAATACGTCCATAGGAAAATTTCGCCCGAAAGTTTGCCCCAGTTCTTGACGTTTACTCTGCCTTCGGTATTGCTGTCGGCGTATATCGAAGACTGATAGTCGAACGATTCGCTCGAAGCGAGGTATACGCTGACGCCGTCCGTCAATTTCATCTCTTCAAAGGTATCCGACGGAGCCTTTTCGGTATGCTGATAGGCGAAGAAAGTAAGCGTAACGTCGCTTCTTTGATACTTTTCGTCGAGAGTCGGCATTGCTTCGTCGATCTTTTTGCGAAGGTCGTTCATGAATATTATCGTGGAAGCCGCATAAGTGCCGTATTTATTGTAATCGGCAACGCACGCGTCGCACGAACACGGCGGGAAGTTGTCCTGCTGCGTAAAGTTAAGTATACGGAGATCGGGGTACTGCACGGCGTTGTACAATTTAAGCGTGGCAACCGCCTTTTCGAGAGCAGCGTCAAGCATTTTTTCGTATTCCTCCGACCTTGCGCCCTCAGTATCCGTTCTTCCGCCGGCGGTATAACAAAGTTGATTTTTCGACGCGTTATACCAGTTCGGATGCGAAGAGGCGAATTGTTCGGGCGGCAACCAGTTAAGCGAGTTATGAACGTTACGCGCTTCGCTCGTCGGATCGCCCCCTACCGAGTGTATCGGGAAAGTTATATCTCCGTAAGTTCTCGGCGTACGGAAACGATATTTCCAGTCGCCCGTTACGAGTCCGTAATATCCGTTGGAACGGAATTCGAGATCGGGTATATCCGTTACGTCGAAGTTTTTAAGATTGATATTTTTGACGTTTCTATCGATTTCGTAACAATCTTTATAATAAACGTCGAAGTTGAAGTATATTTCGAGAAAATCGTATACCGCGTACAACGCGCCGTATTCGCTTCCGCCGAAAAGATAGATATTTTTGCCTTTCGTTACTATTCTCGCCCCGTCTTCGGTCAAAGCCTTTTCGTCGACGGTTATGCCCGACTTTTCGAGAAGCGTAGTTTTGCCGAGCGATATATATCCCTGCTCGTCGTCTTCGTAATGACTTTCCGACACGGCGCGGAGTTCGACGCCCGTAGCCTCTTTGAAAAACTCCGTAAGTTCGGTTCTCGCTCTGTTGAGCGCTGCTCCGCGGTTATCGGGAAGCACTACCGCGTACGAGCATTTTCCGTTCCTGACGAAAGGCGTATCCGTATCCGTCGCGGTAAAGTCGTGAGTTCCGTTATATACGTCTTTTACGATATATTTCGCTTCGGGATCGTATTTGCCGGCGTCTTTATTATTCGTCGGTGAACCGCAAGCGGTAAACGAGCATATTATCGCCGTAAGAAGCGACGTTGCGACAATCATTTGTTTTCTGTTCTTTTTCATATTCGTTACCCCTTACTTTTTCGTCGCGCCGAGTTTATACGAAGCGTAAGCGTAATTGCCCGCCTCGTCGATTACGTACACGTAAACCTCGTAATCGCCGGCTTCGGTTATCGTGAATTCTTCGAAGTTCTGATTGATTATCACGCCGTCTGCGGTATAGAGATAGGTTACCACCGTCAATTTGTCGGTTTTGCTGTAATTATCCGCGACCGTATACGTTTTGACTTTATACTTATACCCGACCTTTATTTTCTGAACGGTTTCTTTATCCGAGCCGTCTTTGAATTTAATCGTCGGCGCGACGTCATCGGCGATTTCTACCATATAGGGCTGACGACCCGCGTTGCCGCTCGCGTCTTTTGCGATATACCTTATAACGTATACGCCGTATTCGGAATATTCTACTTCGTAGTCTTTATCCGCAGGCGCGTTGTTGAGTACCGTTCCGTCTTTCGCCGTGAGATAATTTCCGCCGGGAGTTCTTATCGTAACAGTAAGGTTGTCTTTCGTAACGGGCGAAAGCGCGTCGCTCGCGACCGCGGCGTAGATTATATCTTTCGTACCTATGCCCGCGCTGCCTATATCTCTTCTCGCGTAGACGAGCGGCTCGGCGTCGTCGGTCGTGTTGCGGCTCATAAGTTGGTTCTGAACGCTCGAAACGTTCACCGCCGCATCGCCGCAGATACCCTCTAACCTGATTTTAAGCGACAGTTCCGACGAGGCGGAAATTCCGCTTACGGGAAGCGTAACCGTCTGCCCCGAACAGGCGTAGACGAACGCTCCGCTACCGACGTCGAAAGACAGTTCGCGGCTCGTATCGCCGAAGATATCTTCGCGGAGCGTTTTAGCGTCGCCGCCGTTTAACGATACGTAATTCCGCGAGCCGACTTTATAAAACTTTATTACGTTCTCTTTGCCGCTTCGCTTATCGGTAAGTATCACGCTATATGCCGAGATATTCGCCTTATCGGCGGGTATCGTCCAGGAAAGCGAGAATACGGAGTACGCAAGCGGATTGATAAACGCAAGGGTGTTGTCGCCCGAACGCGCGTTAGACGCGAACCCGATATACGAATAATCTTTATTCGCCGTAAAATCTCCGACGAAGTATTTCGCAAGATCGATAGCCGAGCCGTACCCGACGTCCGTGATCTTTATCTCGTCGCTTAAAATTTCGGCGGTTTCGGCGACGTACTTAAACTGCACGGTCGAATTTCCGCTTATCGTAAACGAATCGGGGTCGGTAACTTTTACGAAGTTTCCGCCGTCGAACGAAACGTAAATATCGTGAGCGTAAAGTTTCGGTTCCGCGCCCTTGAATTCGTAGGCTTTAGCGACGGGCAGAGTGTACGCAAGACCCTTTATATAACAGTCGTCGAAAACCGGTTCGGTAATGAACGCTTTTTCTTCGTTCGCCGCGCAATTAACCGTATACGAATATTCGTAAGTTTTGAGTTTATCTTTGTATACGTATCTTATTACGTATTCGCCGACGGCGGTCGGAATAAACGAGCCGTCTTCAACGTTAAAGATTTTATCGCCGCATTCGGCGGTTATTTCTACGGTTACTTCGCCGTTAAGGCTTTTCGCGACGTATTCAGGAAGTTCCGCTCTTACGCCCGCTTTCATTTCGGCTGTTTTTTCCACCGTTAAAGTAGCGGGGGCTTTTGCTACCGCGTTTACGCTTACCGTTGCCCTGCCGACGTTGCCGAAAGAGTCTTTCGCCGTATATTCGATCACGTATCTGCCGACCGTTTCGGGAATAAAACGATTATTTTTTACGAGCACCGAACTTTGCATATTCGAACCGTAGTTGAAGTAAACTTTCTTCGTTATATCTCCGACCGAATTCGGGTCGTACGCAGTTGCGGGCAGTAATTCGAACTCGTCGCCGACCTTAACGAAATACTCGCCTTCTTTATCGATTACGACCGTAGGCGCGATTTCGTCTTCATACCTGCCGTCGACGAGTCGTTCGCCCGTATAATCGCCTATCGACTCTATATGGAAGGTCGTAGAAGCAGTGTAGTTTTCGCTTGCGGTAATCGAAAGGTACACTTCGCCCGTCGTAAAGCCGGGGAATATCGCCCCGCCGCTTACTTCTTCGTTATACAGTTGGTTGATAAGGTGTCCGCCCGCCTTCTTTCCGCCGCCGTTATACCAGTTATAATATATATCGCCGCTTTCGGCGTTTATACTCCATGAAATTGCCTTTTTATCGGTAGAACCGGTAACGGACATACCGAAGTCGCCGACGTATACGCCGTAAGGCGTGCCGTCAATGACGATCTCTTTTTTTCCGAATTTCGGAGGACAGTTTTCGTAAAGACCGAATTCGCCCTGACCCGTAGCGCGCGTCCTCGCATACGCGCCCTCGCCGTTAAGCGTGGAAATAAAATTGACTAAACTTACGGAAATACTCGGATCGTAGCAATCCGTAAGCGTAACTTCGATAATCCCGGCTTCGTAGACGACGTTTCTCGCCTGCAACGTTCCGTTATTTATCGCCGTTTTATTATTGTTGTTCCACGCCGCGTCGCCCTTCGCCTGCATTGCAGTCGAATACATGGTAATAACGTCCGTCAGGTTGCCGCCCGACAAGTCGATCGGCGAAGAGAACGTGAATTTATCGCCGGCGGCAAGAGTGAGTTTAAGCCCCTTTCCGCCGTAACGGTTAGCCGTAAGCCCGTCGGTATATTCCACCCCGGAGGCGGTAGAACCTACGCTCCATTTCTTTTCGGTAACGACGAACGGTTTTTTAGCCGAATATTTCTTTCCGTTTTCGGTAAGAGAATAAACCGCGAAATACTCGCCCGTTTCGACGAGTTCCGTCGTTTTGCCGGAAAGGAATTTACCGTCGGGCGTGAGCGTGGCTTCGTAATTACCCGTTTTGATCTGCCCGTCGGCAAGTTTGATCTCCGCCGTAGCGGGAATTTCTATCTCGTCGCCGACGAAGTAATAATCGTTTATTTCCGCGGTTTCGACAGTCGCCGTTTCGGCGCGTACGATCGCGGAAGAAGTCAGAACCGCCGCCGGAACCGACGCGCACAGAAGAGCGACGGCAAGCGTAAGACCTGCGATTTTAGCCGTGTGTTTTTTCTTCATGATTTACCCCTTTTTTATTCTTTTATTCCGCCGAGCGTCATGCTGCCTATAAGTTTATTCTGTAACGCAAGGAACAGAATAATCGTGGGAACGGCAAGTATCATACACGCCGATATAATAAGCGGAGTGGTTACCGGAACGTCCGAAGTCGTTTCGGGAGTATTGTTCGTCGAAAGAAGATATATGTAGTACGCAAGCGTCTGATGCGTAGGCATATACAACTCTATCGACGAGAAATCGTTCCAGAAGAAGATGAATTTGATAAGGAATACCGAACCGATCATTTTCGCCGCGAGCGGAAGATATATTCGCGCCATAACGACGAGTTGCGACGCGCCGTCGATTTCCGCGGCTTCGCTGTACGTATCGGGCATTCCTTTGAAGAGTTCGTAGAACACGAGAAAGTACATCCCCGTGAAATTGCAACGCTGGATAAAGTTGCCGTACCAGGTATCGTAAAGCCCTAAATTTCTCAGAAGTATGAGTTCGGACGGGTACGCGCCTATTATCGGCAAAGTCATTACGACGAGTACGACGATATAAACCGCCTTACTGAATTTGTAGGCGTACTTCGCGCACATATACGCCATTATCGCAGGTATTATCGCCTGCAAAAAGCCGTTACCCGCAGCGTACAGAACCGAACTCAAAAAGAGCGTAAAAAACGATTGTTGACGAGTGTGCGAAACGAGTTTCGAGCCCTGATAGAAACTCGTTTCCGCAACGTATCCGAAGCGACTTATTACGTCCTTATAGTTTTTGAACTGAACGAGATATTTATAACTGCTTCTCGGATCGTCTTTACCCTTCCACGGCGCGTTGATTTTAGGCAAACCGAGTACGTTCATGGCAAAATCGTCCTGCGACTTGAACGAACTGACAAGCCCCCAGAAAAGCATAAATAACATTGAAAGCATATATGCGATTAAGACGGCGCACACTATGCCGACAACGATTTTTACCGCCGTACCGCTTATTTTCGGTCTTTTTTTAATAACCACGTTTCTCATTGCTCCGCCCCCTTCACGATAACGACGGTCCGAGTTTTTCCATAACTTTTCTCGTCACGAGAACTATGGGCAGCGTAATGACCGTAAGTATAAGACCGAGCGCCGACAACTGCGAATAAGTTACGTTGTTCGTCATCGGGTTATAGCGTAAATTGTTCGGGTCCAGGCTCTTGATAAACAGGAAATAGCCGAAACTCGACATGTCGCCTGCGCTTATCGAGAAGAACGCAAACAGGTTAAGTTGGTGCGTGAATATACCCGTAAGCGAAATAACGACGAATGTAGTAAACGTAGACCATATCATCGGAAGCGTAACGTACCGGAATTCCTGAAAAAGATTCGCCCCGTCAAGAGAAGCCGCCTCGACTATCGACTCGTCTATACCGCTCATCGTACCCGTAAACATCATTACGTTTACGCCGAACGAAATCCATATATTATAGAAGAGTATGGTAGCCATTCTCACGCTTTGCGGCGCGTCGACGTCCAGAAGTCCTCTTTCCGCGTGAAAAATCGCCTTGTAAACGTCGCCTGCCATATATTTGAAGAGCGTAACGAAAATTATGCTGGAAATAATCTGCGGCATAAAGAGCATCACCTTAAAGGCCTTCGACATAAAGAACTTCTTGTATATATAGAACGAAAACACGAGCGCGAGCGGCAAACCTATAAACAGTTCGCACGCTATCATTTTAACGGAGTTAAGTACCATTTTCTGACTCGAAAACAGAGTACCGAACGCTGCTTTGAAGTTCTCGAAAGCGGCAAACGACTTAACGTAACCCGTTCCGCCGCCCGCGGGAAGATCGTAACGCTGAAACGCGACTATTATCGAATTGAAATTAACGTACAGATAAAACACGCAGAACTGCGCTATCGGCAACGCCACGACGGCTATGTAAAAAAGTAATCTCTTCGTCTTTTTGGTCATACCCTTGTTGCGGGTCGTTTGTAAAACCGATTCCATTTTAATTACTGCTCTTGATTACCCAGGTAGAATGATTGAATCTGGTCGCGTTGAATATTTCCTGCGAGGTCTTGCCCGCGTAGATAGCCGCAAGGTAACTCGTATATTCCGAACCTATGCTCGGGTGCATAACCGGCGAAGAAAAGTGTATTTTAAGAGCGCTTAAATTAGACTTGATTTCCTGTACGGAAGATCCGTAGTAAAGGATATTCGACTTTCTCGAAAGGTTATACACGTCGCGCTGATAGCCCGAGAGCCCGTTGAGTTCGGAAGAATCGAGTTCGTATTCGACGGGTCTGGTTATTCCGGTGCAAGCCGTGAATTTACGAAGTTCTTCGTCGCCGTAAAGGAATTTCAAAAATTCTTTGCACGCTTCTACGAGTTGCGTATTGTTTTTTATATTCGCGTTGATATACGCGTAAGCGATACCGTTATCGAGGAGAGTCGTTTTGTCGGCATCCTCATCACCGGCTTTTTCGGCTACGGAACCGCGTATCTCGACGGGAAGCCTCATAAAACGAACTTCGCGCGGAACTCCTTCCATAAGGTAGTCGTAAGTCGTAAAGTTCTTCGCATCGACCGATTCGTTATACCAGTACGAACCGTCGATAAGGAAGGCTCTCGATTTATATTGCGCTCCGTCCATCGAACCTTCGATAAAGAGTTTCTGCGCCTGAATATGCGATACGCTCGTATTCGTCGCTTCCTCCGCCAAAAAGCCCTCTTTTTTCATTATTTCGACGAACGCCGTAGCGTAATATCTTGCCGCCGATTCGAACGCGAGATAACCCGTAGACGGAGTTACCCTTTTGACTTCCGTTATAGGTTTTTTGATATAGTCAATACCCTGAAAGAGATTTTCGTTCGAAAATCCCGTAACGACTTCGACGTCGCCGTCGAGCGAATATACGGTTTTGAGTTCGTCGTAACCCGCAAGCGAAGCCCATAGCCCTTCGACGAGGTAGTTACTGTTATACAAAATAGCGCCGCTTACCGTAAACGCCGCGATCTTCGCGTCGTCTTTGATTTTCTGACTAAGTACGATGAGTTCTTCAAGCGAAGACGGAAGTCCGTCGTCTTCGGTACCCGTCTTACCGTCGGGTCCGCACGACTTGTTCGCCGACGTCTTCGTTATCGTAATCGAGCCGTATTTATTGTTGACGACAGACCCCTGCCCTTCTTTCGCTATATACCAGCCGTATTTATCGAAAGCGTCTTTATCGTAGATAAGACCGGGGAACCATTCGTAATGGGGAAGCGCGTAGTAATGTCCGTCGCCGCCTTTAAGCCCCTCTCTCGCGCCGGCATAAATGCGGCTTTCAAGCGTCTTACCGTTCGCGTCCTTTTCGGCCATAAGGTCGTCGAGTTGAATAATGCTTCCGCTTTGAGCGAGTTCGTAAACGTCGGAATAGCGTTCGTCGAAAATTATCTGATAACCCGAGGACGAAAGCGTTTTGCTGTTCGGTTGAGTTCCCGATATGCTTATATAAACGCCCTCTTTGCCCGTTTCGAACGACTTGGTTTTATTTTCGTTCTGGAATCTTTCCGCCGCTTCGTCGAGCCATTTCCTGCCGATGCCGCCGGGGAAGTTCTGTACTTTGATAACGGTTGCGTTTTTCGCCCAATCGGGAAGTTTTTCGCCCGAGTTGTTATTTTTCTTCCCGCCGCAGGCAGCAGCGCCGAACAAGGTTGCGCCGCATAAAAGCAGCGCCGCTAATTTTTTGAATTTCATTTTTCCTCCTGTTAAGGGGATTCTCCGATCGTTTGACGAGAGAAACGGTACCCTTTCATTTAATTTTATCGGTGTTATTTCCGGTTGCGTAAGTCAGTCGGCCGTATTAGCCCGAAAATGCGACGCAGAACCGGCCGGCAACCGAAACGTCGTTATTTTTCGATAATTTTCGATAAAGATCGGCTTCGTTCGTACTTTTGCCGTACGGGCAAAGCCAAATCTGCCGAAAAGCGCGCGTATATCGCTGTTTAGGCGAAGTTCGTACTATTCTTGCCCTACACGGCATAATTTTAACATATTGAAATCGAAAAGTAAATAAATAAACTTAACCACTTACATTAACAAAACTAAACCATTTTAAGCGATTACAGGTTACTACAAATGCCGTCGTCGCACGCTCCACAAAAACACTTTCGATAAAAATCCGGTTATCGCCGACGCTGCGACCATAATCCTTTTATAGCCCGCAAAAAGAACGTATAAAAAAAGAATAGCCTCGTTCGTATGAACGAGGCTATTCCTTAATTGAATGCGGCAACTACCTATCCCCGCGTCAGAGATAACAAGTACTTCGTACGCGGAGGACAACGGAAAAAACGTATAAAAAGGAATAGCCTCGTTCGTATGAACGAGGCTATTCCTCAATTGAATGCGGCAACTACCTATCCTCCCGGTCAGTTGCCCGACAAGTACTTTCGGCGTAGCGAAGCTTAACTTCTG